>Ga0302234_10000548_pt1 | contig 29195 bp, 26 predicted proteins | sample II_Palsa_N3_2_FD_193576 | JGI IMG/M metagenome (GOLD analysis project Ga0302234, IMG submission 193576) | Peat permafrost microbial communities from Stordalen Mire near Abisko, Sweden - II_Palsa_N3_2 | ecosystem: Environmental > Terrestrial > Soil > Palsa > Peat permafrost | place: Sweden... | reverse complement strand
GCGTCGCGGAAGGGCCGGCGGCATGACGCGCTTGCTGACGCTCTTCCTGTGGTTCGGCCTCGCCTGCGGCATTGGCATCGCGACGGCACCGGCGGCCGAGGCGTCCGTTCCCGGCGTCTGCACCGGCCATTTCGTCAATCCGATCACAGACGTCTGCTGGGGCTGCCTGTTCCCGCTTTCGGTCGGCGGCCTCGACATCTGGCCGGGCTCGAAACCAGACACGCCCAACCCTGCGCTGCCGATCTGCGCCTGTGGTTCTCCGGTCCCGAGGATCGGCATCTCTATAGGTTTCTGGGAGCCGTCGCGGCTCGCCGACGTGACGATGAAGCCCTGGTGTTTCGTCAATCTCGGCGGGATCAAGATCGCGCCAGTGATGAATGTCGGCCAGAAGCAATTCACCGGCCAGTCCGCGATCGGCGGCAATAACGAGAATACGGGCGGCTGGCAGATCCACTGGTACATGTACCCGCTGATCTCCTGGCTCGAGCTCGTCACCGACTTCGCCTGTCTCGAGATTGGCGGCATCGATATCGCCTACATCACCGAGATCGATCCGCTCTGGCAGGATTCCGAACTCACCACGATCATCAACCCGGAAGCCGTGGTGTTCGCCAACCCGCTCGCGGTCGCGGCCTGCGCCGCCGACTGCGTTGCCTCGACCGTCCGCCTGCCGACCGATCCGCTCTTCTGGTGCGCCGGTTGCCAAGGGACGATGTACCCGATGAACGGCAATATCGCGGCCCAATGGGGCCATGTGCAGGGCAGCCGGCTCGCGCTCTCGCGCTTCACCTTCAAGCTGCACCGCGAGGGCATCCTTTGGGGCAGCATGGGCGATAAGGGTCTCTGCGGCTATTATCCCATGCCGATCATCCAGAAGTCCCAATACCGCTTCCAGCTGACCAATCCGATCCCGGGCACAGTGGGGCCTGATAGCTGTCCGCCGATTGGAGCCGCCACCACGGTCTCGGGTGCCGCCAAGGTCGTACCCTCGATCGGCGAGGACATGGGGTACCTCGTCTGGCGCAAGCGGAACTGCTGCCTGCTATGATCCGGCATCCGCTCCTCGCCGGCTCGGTGGCCGCGCTCGCTCTGGCCGCCGCGAGCCTCGCCACTATCGCGCTTGCCCAGAACATCCAGGGTTTCGACGTCCAGGCCGCCCGTGCCCGCGCCGACTCACAGGTGACCGAACAGGCCGCCTTTGCGCGGGAGATCGCCAGGCGCGGGCAGGAGATGAGTGCCCAGGCAGCGGACGCAGCGCGGGGGGCTTCCACCAACCGCTACCAGCCCGGCCCGAACCATCACCCCGGCAGCAATGGTGTCGATCTCGACGCCATGCTCGCATCATCCGACGGAGCGGCGAAGCCAAGCCAGGCAGCCAAGCCGCGTTTCATCGCCTTCGCGTCCCTCTCGATGCCGCCGGCATCGCTCAAGCAGATGATGCGTGAAGTGGGAGGGGCAGGGGGTGTCGTCGTGTTTCGCGGTTTTCCGAACAATTCGGCCAAGCAGTTTCTGGCTGGAGTGGGGAGGGTCGTCGAGAAAGGGCATGGCCTTCACGGGGTCGGGATAGACCCGCGCCTGTTCCGGGCCTTCGATGTGCAGGCGGTCCCGACCTATGTCGTCGCCTCCAGCGACTTCCAGCCGTGTGATGGCTTCCACTGCCAGACCGAATTGCCGCCCTTCGACATGATCACGGGAAATGTGACGCCGGGCTACGCGCTTGGCACGATTGCCGCCGGTAATGGCCCGGGAGCGGCCATTGCCCGCGTCTATCTCGCAGCACTCCGCAAGATCGAGGTACGCTGATGCTCGGGCGCCGCCTGTTGCTTGTCGCTGTGGCCGGGCTCGCCGGCTTCACGGCGAGCATGGGCCTTGCCGATCCGACCACGCAGGAAGCGGCCAAGCAGGATGCGAAAGCCTTTGCCAAGACACTGATCCCGACCGTTGCCACGGACGCGAAGACCCAGCCGACGGCAAATAGCGTGCCCGGCTATGTCTCCGGCAACCCGTCGCAGACCAGCTATTACAAGAACCCGAACGCCCTGACGGCCGATGCCGCGTCGCAGGCCTCGTCGAACCAGGGCTACAGCTTCATCCGTAATTCCTTGGACCAGCGGCCGCAGGTTTCCCAGACGGATCTGGACGCGACGGTGTCGCGCTCGATGGCGATCCAGGATGATCCCTCGAGCTATGTGTCGGGCTTTTCGGCAGGCGGCTCGACCGGCAATTGCCATGCGCTTCCACCGGGGACCGGATCGCCTGGCACCTACGAGCAATCCTGCAACAGCGGCTATGGCGCTGGCGACAGCGAGACGCGGTCCTGCACCATCCCGCTGAAGGCGACCTATGTGCCGGGCTACCTCTACAGCTGCGGCTACGCGCGCCTGCGAGAGTTCGGCGCGATCTGTCTCCAGGGGACGCCCCAAAAATGCGTGGAGCCGGACTTCGTCGACGAGGACATCGCCGAACTCGACAGCTGCAAGGGCTTCGAAGCCTCGTCGCAGTGCAAGCTCACATCCGAAACCTTCACCGACAATGGCCGTAGCTTCACCGCCGGGAGACGGCCCTACCGGTCGACGATCTCGACGCGGACCTATACCTGCTCGGGCGAGACCAGCTCTCCTGCAGGTGGCAGCTCGAGCCTCAGCTATTGGAAGGTCACCGCCGCGCCCGCGACGCTGATCGGGAACGGCCAGATCTATGCGGGATCGGTCCGCGACGAGAGCCAGTGCACCGGCATGCCCGGCAACGACGTGGTCTGCGACGCACCGGTCGAGGCCTGCACGGACAGCTCGCCCCAGACCCGGCTGGTGAACGGCCAATTGGTCACCCAGGCCTGCTGGCAATGGACGCGCACCTATCAGTGCCGCAAGCTCGTGCCGACCAACGACTGTTCGCAGCTGACGGCGCAGGGCTGCACCTATGTGCGCCAGGATTGCCTGACGGACGAGACGCCGTGCCTGACCTACGAAGATGTCTATTCCTGCCCGATCCCAGGCAACGACACCTCAAAGCAGTATATCTGCGACGGCGACGTCTACTGCATCAACGGCGACTGTGAGACGATCGACCGCACGCCCAACACCGAATTCGGTCAGGCCGCGGCCGCACTCAACAGCGTCGCGCAGGCCGGTCGTGAGCTCGATCCCAACAATTTGACGATCTTCCAAGGGACACGCGAAACCTGCTCGAAGACGATCGCCGGCCTGACGAACTGCTGCGCCCCGCGTGGGCTCCCGATCATTGGAGGCGGTTGCGATAACGCTGACAAAGTCCTCAAGCAGAAGAAGGACAAGGGCCTGTGCCACTATGTCGGCAGCTATTGCTCGTCGAAGGTGCTCGGCATCTGCCTCAAGAAGAAAGAGGCGGACTGCTGCTATCTCAGCAAATTGTCCCGCATCATCCAGGAACAGGGGCGGCCACAGCTCGGGCTTGATTTCGGCACCGCCAAGAAATCGATCTGCACCGGCTTCACCGTCGATCAGTTCTCACGCCTCGACCTGAGCCGAATGGATTTTAGCGAGGTGATGGCGGACTTCGTCAATGCCGCCAAACTGCCTGACGATCTCCAGACCGCGACGACCATGCAGGCCAAGATCCAGGCCTATTATTCGAGCCATTAACGAGGGGGTTTGGCAGGGTGGAGCCGACATTCGACACGACCGGAAGAGCGACAATTACAGAGCTGTGCCTCGGTTTTGCTTTCCTGCGCGGAGCTGCGCTCCCGCTCGCGGTCCGTGAACTGGAAGGGTGGTTCGAGACACCTGTCTCGCCAGCCGATTGCCAGGCTTCCGTCTCCTGCGTGATGGAGCTGGGCTGGCTCGCGCCCCATCCGGTCAAGCCCGGCGGCTATCTGCTTACCGATACCGGCGAGGAGATCGTCGAGCAGGCCTTCAAGGGTTTCGTCCGCTTCATCGATGCCGGCGAGAACCGCTGGGACGTAGGCATGATGTTCCAGATCGCCCGTACCCACTATAATCGGAGGAAGAATTGATGGCCGCGCGTCGCTCAACCATGGCGGCGGCTGCCGCTCTCCTCTTGGTCTTGCCGAACGTTTCACCGGCGCATGCTGCGCCCGACGGAGTGGCAGATCCTTCGGATGACGATCCCTTCTATTGTCAGGAGCGCCACCTCGGCACCTGGTTCTATTGCACCAGGCCCAAGCCCAAGGAGGCCACGCCCGCAACGCCGCCGGCGCCGACCGCATCAGAGCAGCTGGATCAGGTCACAGCCGAACTTCGCGAACTGAAGGCGAAGGCGATCCTCGACCCGAGCGAGACCAACATCGAGGCCTATATCCGTTTCCAGCGCGCGCAGCTCGATCGCTCGAGCATGTTCGCCGACATGTGGCAGCGCGCGGTCTGGCAACATCCGGACCTCGATTACACGCTCCAGCGGCCGGTCAGCACGTTGGCGAAGCGGCAATGGATCGACAACCGCAAGACCGACAAGGATGCGGCGCTCGCCGCGTTGGGCCAGCGCTACGGGATCTTCTATTTCTTCGCGCAGAGCTGTGCCGCCTGCGACGTCTTCTCGCCGATCCTGAAGTCGGTGGCCGACAGCCACGGCATCCACGTCATGGCGATCTCGACCGATGGCGGTCCGTCCTCGACGTTCCACAATTATGTGGTCGACAGCGGCCAGCGCGAGCGGATGGGCCTGCACGACAATGTGACGCCGGCGGTCATCCTGTTCGACACCGCGACCCAGCGTGCGCTTCCGATCGGCTACGGCGTGATGGCCGCTGATGAACTTATGGATCGAATCTTCGCGCTCACCGCGACCCAGCCCGGCAAGGATTATTGATCGTGAGGGTCTGGCCCGGCGACTTGCGGCAGGCTTGTCCGAAACCACGCCGGCAATTCGCGGGCAAGATACCGCATGCGGCCGTTGTCGATCGACATCAGCAGGCGGCGCCTGCGGGCACTGTTGTCCAGGACGAAGGTTCGATCGGCGTCGACCATGGCGATAGGCAGGTGGGCCAGCGCTTCCGGGTAGCGGCGTTCAAGCACGGACACCGGCACGGAATGCCCACCTCCATCGACCCGATCCTCGACCCGCTGAATAGACAGGTCGGCACTGCTCAGACCGACGAATACAAGCGTGATCTTATAGCCTGCCTGCCGCGCCTGCGCGATGAACCGCAAAGCGCTGTGACCGGTCAATGTCGTCTCGATCGCGAGGCTTTCGCTCTCTTTCAGCAGGGCCGTTCGGCGCTGAAGGGCAAGAATGCCGGCGCGTTTCTCATCGAGACGCCCGCCTATCCGGGGAAGATCGGCGGCGATATCGTCGGGGTTGATGACCGGAATCCTTGTCGCGACGCGCCGCGAGACCAGGGTCGTCTTCCCCGCTCCGTTCGGTCCGGCAATAACCCACAATTGCGGCCGCAATGCTCTGGCTCAGCGACCGAGCTTGTTCGCAAGCCGTTCTCGGTCAACGGCCACCAGCTCCTCGCGCCCGTCCGGATAGACCCGGATGACATGGCCGGCCGGCGTGTCATCGCGCGCGATATGGATAGGTCGGCCCGACGCGAGAATCTCGCGCGCCGCGCTGTCGTCGTCCTTGGCGATCTCACGCTCGAATTCCGCCTCGAAGGCGTCGATGTCGACTCTCTCCACGCTCTTACCTCTCTCGCCGGAAGAAAAGTCATAGGGTCGATCGGCGCGAAACGCCACCCGGAGGATCGCCTGAAGCGTCGACGCCGCCACGAGGAACGTCGTCGCGGTGGGATTGCCAGGCCGGAAGAGTCCAGCCGATCTGCGCCCACGGTCGGCGGCGTACCGGCTCTTGAGCAGCGAATACGCGCTCGCGGCCACCGTGTCGGGCAACATCTGAAGTCAGGGGGAGCGGGAAGATGATGGGGAATGCGTTTGCACGCCGGCTGATCGGGATCGTGCTTTCGGGAATGTTGTCGCTGTCGCCGCTGCTCACGAGCGCGGCGCAGGCCGATGTCGCAGGTTCGATGGACAGCTACTTCAACGGCATGGGCGCGGCCGCCAATGTGACCGGGCCCTCGGCCTTCAATGGTCAGTCGGCCGGCTATTACAGCCTCGGCAACGTCTATACCCGCTTCCCGCAGAAGACGACCAACCTCGCCAACATCCAGCTGCCGGGCTACCGGGCGGGTTGCGGCGGCATCGACATCTTTGCCGGCTCCTTCTCCTTCATCAACTCGGCAGAGCTGGTCGCGATGCTGAAAGCGGTCGCCAACAACGCCGTCGGCTTTGCGTTCAAGCTGGCGATCGACACGCTTTGCCCGGAGTGCGGTTCGACCATTTCGGAGCTCAGCCAGAAGCTTCAGCAGATGAACAACTCGGCGATGAACAGCTGCCAGCTGGCGCAGGGGCTCGTCGGATCGCTCTGGCCGAAATCCGATGGCGCCGATCAGGAGATTTGCGAGGCGATCGGCAGCTCGAAGGGTATTTTCTCGGATGCTGCCGCCGCCAAGCATGGCTGCGGCACAGGCGGTCAGCGCGAGAGCACCGAGGCCGCCGGTGCCACCGACGCGCAGTACAAGGATGTGAGCACCGGCGTGGCCCGCAACTTCACCTGGTACGTACTCCAGCAATCGCCCTTCTTCAGCCCGAACGGGACCTTCGACCGCCAGCTCGCTGAATATGCGATGACCCTGGTCGGAACGCTCATCTACCAGCCAGCCACCAAGGATGCGGCCGGCAAATATGACCTGGTGCCGGGCGATCCGACGATCGCGAAGGCGATCCTTGAGGGGACGCCGGCAGGGTCTGACGTGAAGATCCTCACCTGTAATGACGATAATTGCATGAGCCCGACCCAGACGGCGCTTTCGGTCCCGACCGCTAATGCGATCCGGCCGCGCGTCGCCGCCCTGATCGACGGGATGATGTCCGCGATCAACGCCGACACGGCGATCTCGGGCGACCAAAAGCAGCTTCTTCAGGTCGCCTCTTTGCCGCTCTACAAGATCCTTGCGGTGCAGGCAGCCTATGCCCATGGCCTCTCGACCGACGACCGCGACACGCTGTCCGAGATCACCAGCGTCGATCTCATGTTCGCGATGATCAAGCAGATCATGGAGGAGGTGGGGAAATCCAAGGCGTCGTTCATCGGTGCCGACGAGGACAAGCTCGCGCAGTGGACGGCCCAGCTCGATCGCTCGCGCCAGGTGCTCACCGACCAGCAGGACGAAACCCAATCGCGCGTTCAGGTCGTGATGCAGATCGTCCAGCGCACCGCGTTTATCGAAAGCGTGCTTCAGGCCCAGATGAGCCCGCAGATGAGCGCTTCGCTCGACTTCGCGCGCGGCGTCTCGTCCGGCGCGCTTAACTGACGTTGGCCTGAGAGAGGAGGGCGACATGGCAACCGTCGAGGTGTTCACGATCGGGGGTGGCGATTATCTCGTGAACACCTTCAACGCGGTTGCGGCATGGACAGGGTCCGGCGGCTACGCGAGCATGTTGCAGGTCGTTTTCGTGATGGCTTTCGCGATGTCGGTGATCGTCGTCGCTTTCAACCAGGACTGGCGCTCGTGGCTCTCCTGGTTCCTGCAGGCGACGCTCATGTACATGTGCCTCATGGTGCCCCGGACCGACGTCCAGATCACCGACCGGATCAACCCGTCACTCAAAGCGGCGAATGTCGCCAATGTACCCTTGGGGTTGGGCTTGATGGCTAGCTTCACGTCGCAGATCGGCGATTATCTGGTCAGCTCGGCCGAGCTTGTCTTCGGCCTCCCCACCGACCTCAACTACTCCGCCAACGGCATGATCTACGGCTCGCGCCTGCTCGAGGCGACGCAAGGGCTGAGCATCAGCGACCCCGAGTTCGCGGCGAACATCGACGCGCATTACCGCCAGTGCGTGTTCTACGACATCCTGCTCGGGCATAAATCGATGCAGACATTGGCGACTGGAGACGATCTGTGGTCGGCGATCGGGCCTGGCTCGCCAGCCCGCTCGCAGCCCTATCTGACCCGCGACGAAAGCGGCACCGTCACCTCTTCGATCAAGACCTGCCAGGAGGCCTATCAGGCGCTGACCAACCAATGGGCCAGCGTCACCGACGGGATGATCACGGTGATGGGCAAGCAGCTCTATCCCGGCATGACGGACACGCTCGCAAAGGCGAAATTCTATGCCGATCTGCCGACCGCCTACACCTACATTACTGGCGTCTCGAAGAATGCCGGCGATCTGATGAAGCAGACTTTGTCGATCAACGCGATGACGCAGGCCATGCATACGATGCAGGGGACCGCGGGCGGGAGCGCGGTCGATGTCTATGCTCAGACCCGCGCCGAGATTCAGACGCGAAACACCTACTCGGCGATCGCGCACAACGCGATGGAATGGGTGCCGATCCTCAACATCGTGCTGACCGTCGTCTTCTACGCGCTCTTCCCGATCATCTTCCCGCTGTTCCTCATGCCGAAATCGGGGCCGGCGGCGCTCAAGGGCTATGTCACCGGCTTTTTCTACCTGTGCGCATGGGGCCCGATCTACGTGATCCTCAACATGATCGTGACGCTGCAGGAGCATTCCCAGCTCTTCGGCGGCGGCACGATCGCGCTGGTCTCGTTCGGCAACATCACATCCGTGAACTCCAACACGGCGGTTCTAGCCGGCTACCTGATCGCGTCCGTGCCGTTCATTGCCGCAGGCATGGCGCGGGGCGCGATGGCGATTTCCGGGCAGGCGACCAGTTTCCTGGCGCCCAGTCAGAGCGCGGCCGAGGAGGCGGCGCGGGAGGCGTCTACGGGCAACATCTCGCTCGGCAACACGACGATGGACAACTTCAGCTACAATGGCCGGCAGGGGAATGCCTGGACCGACGCGCCGAGCTACCAGACGGGCTTCGGCCAGATTGCGTCGCGGGATCTGTTTGGAAGCCAGCAGACAAGTTTCCAGGGCGGAACGTCGGCCACTGACATGCATTCGGCGATCTCGACGCTGCCGATCGGGGCCCAATTGTCCTCGTCGTTCAATGCGGATGTCGAGCGCGTTGCTGGCGAGACCACAACGCGGGGTGACCGTCTGGCGAACCAAGCGCGTGACAGCCTCGCGAGCTCGGTCAGCCATTTCGATGAACTCAGGAATGGCGTTCAGTCGAGTCATGGCGTGGATACCGGTTACGGGACGAGTGATCAGTCCACGATGACCTCGGCCTTCGGCGAGGTCGATCAGGTCGCCGGCGAGCTTCGTCACCAATTCGGCTTGAGCGACCAGGCGTCGCATGACCTTGCGACCGCGAAATTTATGGCGGCTAGCGCAGGCTTGAAGGGAAACTGGAAGATTGCGTCTGTCGGCGCGACTGGTGGGATAGATCATCGCTGGACCGACGGTGACCGCGAGACGGCGACGAAGCAGGCCGACAAAATCAATACGATGCTTCAGAACCGCTCGTTGGACCTGAAATGGTCTGAATTGAGCGAGGGGTTCTCCAAGGCTTCGGTCAATACCAGCCAGGCGAGCCTAGCGAGCAGTGCCAACGGCATGTCGTCGAGCCTGACCAAGGCGAAGAGCTACGATCAGGAAGCCAGTCATTATTACGAGGCGGCTCAGCAGCTTTCGCAGCGCCATTCGCTCCGCGAGGGCGACGGCATGGCGATCACCGAGAACCTCAATAACGACTGGATCGCCTTCGCATCGCAGGAAATGGACCGTAACCCGTCAATCTATCCGATCAGCCACAGATTCGATCCCCGCCGCGCACCCGACTACAGCGATGCGGACGGTGCGATCGGCCGACAGCGCGATATGCTTCTCGCCAAATTTATGAACTCGCGGACTGAAAATCTTCGTCAGGAGGTGGAGACCTATATGAAGGCTCCGATCTCGGACGGTCTCGCCGCGCCATCAGGCGGGGCACCCGGCTTGTCGCCCCTTGGATCACATGTTGCAGGGACTGGACCGACACAATCGGAGAGCGAGATCAAAGCCGAGACCGATCAGCGCCGGGAGAGCGTCCGCTCGATGCAGGCGGTGCAGGAACAGGCTCTTCGCCAGACCGAACGGATCGAGAAGGCGGGTGGGGAAGACCTCGATGGCAGCCTCGCGGAGGTTCATGATCATGCAAAGTCGCACTTTGGGCGGGTGCCGCTGGCGCCGCTCAAGCGATGAGCAGAGCCGAGTCAGAGAACGAACATTGCGACCAGGACTGCGATGGCGGCCGCGACTACCAGAACTTTCCCCCAGGTCGTCGTGACTTCGTAGCTCGGACCATAGTCCCTAACGAACGGGACCGGGCCGCGAAGCCAATCCGGGCCTTGCGACGTGTAGCTGTCGTGCCAGCGATCACCGACCAAGTTCAGGTGCCCAGAATCGCCGCCCCAAGTAATCCCGGAGTGCCGCGCAGACTCATCCTTTGTGCGATCTTGGTCCATCGGATCGATGCCCCGGAGGAAGTGGTGGAAAACATTATCACGAATATGCCGGGCATTCAAAGGCGGGAGGATGATCAATGGGCTTGCCGGATCGCGATTACATACGGGAGCGCTAACGCGACCGGATCCATCAGGGTTAGGCCGGCGGCCAAATTAATCAGACCTCGCGTCCCTGGAAAATTGCCTCAGATTTAAGTTTGACGATCGCGAAATAAGGTGCCCGGCGACCAACAAGGACCGGACTTTACCGGAAGTGTCCTCAGAATGTTTGCGTTTTGGAATTGCCCGGGACGCCGAGAGCAAATCCACGACGATGCAAAGTGAAAACCCATGAGCATTATTAGTCACATTTCTCCCATTATTATAATTGTAATACTTGTTCAATTGCCATGATAATGACCGCGTTGAAGGGAGGTGGCGGAAAAACCAAACTGGAATTGATCGCGAAACCGTTCCTCACCGCGCGGGAACAGCCAATGCTTATTATTCTTGAGCAGCTCTTGCCGGGATATCGGATCCATGCCCAAGTCGCGATGGGCGCGCTCCTTAAGGTGAAAGCCCGATCAGGGCAGAAGGGCACCCCGTCAGATCGAAATGCCGTCTCTCAGAGAATTGTCGATTTCGTAGTCCAAGGTCGATCGACCGGACACGTCATCGCGCTGATTGAAGTCGATGACTTGATGCATCGTGCAGACGCAGACGCCCGTCGCGACGCGATGACGGCTCGAGCTGGTTATCGAACAATTCGGATAGCAGCGGGGGCGGATTCAACCGATCGTCGCAACACCATTCATATAGCTGTGCGCGAAGAACTGGTCGAGGGTTTCGCAGGCGTCTTCCAGTGCAGTGTTTTGCGCGGCCTGGTGTCGATCGCATGAGTAACGGCATCGAGTTTGGCGGTACCATGCTGGTGAGATCCGTGCCTTTCGGGAAGTACTGCCGTAGCAAGCCATTGGTGTTCTTGTTCGTGCCGCGTCGCCAGGGGCTTCGCGGATCGCAGAAGTAGATCTGGACGCCGGTGTCGATGCGCAGCTGGGCATGCTGTGCCATTTCCGCGCCCTGATCCCAGGTAAGGGAGCGCCGCAACTGCTCGGGCAGCGTAACCATTGTTCGGGTGATGGCATCGCGCACGGCTTCAGCGCCGTGACCAGCGAGAGCCGGCCCGTTCTTGATGCTCTTTCCCGGCACATATCCGTCCATGCGCGGCAGGTGCAGCAGCATTGTGAAGCGCGTGGCGCGCTCCACCAGCGTGCCGATTGCAGAACTGCCCAAGCCAAGAATGAGGTCGCCTTCCCAGTGTCCGGGGACGGCCCTGTCCTCGATCTCCGGCGGTCGCTCACTGATCATGATGGCTTCGTCAATGAAGGCCTCGCTGCGCTTGCGACCCCGCTCGCGGGGCAGGCGAGAGCCCGGCCGGATCGCAGGCAGGCGGTAAGCTCACGACGCAAGGCACCACGTCCCTGGATATAGAGCGCCTGGTACATCGCTTCGTGGCTGATGCGCATCGTCAATTCCTCGGGGAAGTCAAGCCGGAGCCGGTGCGCGCTCTGCTCCGGGCTCCAGGCACACGACCAGCGCCGGTTCTGGGGATAAACGGCGCGGCGTCCTTTCCATACCACATCGGGGCCACTGAAGCGGGCACCCTCGGGGTTGTTGATTTCGCCGGATAACCGTTCCGCAACATAATCATGCAATCTCGTGTTCGTCGCCAGCTTGCTTGCCTTGGGTCGTTGGGCCGCACAGTCGGCGTGCTACTGCGCCGTACTCGCCCGATAGTGGAGGGTGCCGCCGCGGTTCGATGCGTTGCGCCGCACCTCGCGTGAGATAGTGCTCGGCGAGCGGCCGAGCTTGCGCGCTATGGCATGGATCCCGCTTCCTCTCGCAAGTTCGATCGCGATGTCCTCGCGCTCGGAAAACGACAGATAGCGCCCGCTTGTCGGCTTTGCCGATGGGGCCAGATGGGTTGGCGGCATTCCTCCTGAACTCCCAAACCATCGCACTCCAACAGGCGTCGAAACCCCCGCGTCGACCGCAGCATCCTCGCTCGAGCGGCCAGATGCAATCGCCTGCCAGAAGCAGCAGAGATGCTCACGCTGCCAGACAGGCGGTCGACCAGGCGAGCGCAACTTGCCGCGCTCACATCGATCGGAAGCACGCTTGTGGACCTTCATCGCTACCTCCTCGACCAGGGTGTTGCGACGATCGGTTGAATCCCCCTACGGACTATGACACGATCGCCCGCTTGGGCGGTCAGCCGGCTACGTGGGGCGCAACGCTTGCCGTAAAGTTTGCGTAGGGGGGCCTTACCGCAGCGCGGATCCGTCCGCGCTGCGGTGATTGGCAAACCTCGTATCAACAGCAATGGCGACGAGAGAGCAATCGAGCTATTTGCAGAGGCGTAGGCCGGGGTACGGTTAAAACTCGCGCTGTAATCGTGTCACTTGATCGGTGGAAATACGAAGCCACCATCCCGTCCTAACGAGCCCTCTCGCTGCCTCGGGTTGTCCGCGAGAGACTGGCGCACGCATCAGCCTTCGCCGTTCGAGCAGGGTGGTGCGGTCCTTGGCTTCAGGTCGATGCGCTCAATCTGTCCTATCCGGTTCGATACTCTGCCGAAGTACCTGCGATCCCACACCACCGCGTCTTGCGGTCAAACACCCGGATGAGCGCCCGTGAGCCAAATCACCGCCAGTTTCACCCGCGATGATAAGTGAGTCCTAGACTAAAAGCGCTGTGTCCTAAAGAAACCCATTAATCCTGGTAGCGAGTTCGACGTCGAGTTCGGACACAGCGTTATCGGCATCGTGGGTCTGCAGCCAGATTTGTAAGGTTCCATAGACATTGAACCACTCTGGATGGTGGCCGAGCTTTTCGGCTTCTAGGGCAATCCGGGTCATAAGACCGAAGGCTTCACAGAAATCAGGCAGATTAAGGCTCAGATAGAGAGCCTTCTTATCCGTGTCGTATACCCAGCCAAGTAGGCGGCTGAGAGCGATTTCGCGTTCGGGCGCGGACAGGGGGGATATCATGTCATTTATCCATTATGCGTCACAGGAATAAGGGCGCCGGAGATCGCTCGCGATTGTGATCCGGCGAGAAAGGCAATGGCGTCGGCCACGGTTGATGGGTTCGTCCAAGTGTCTGGGTCGACATCTGGCATGTCGATGCGATTTCGCGGTGTGTCCATAATGGAAGGCAGCACGGCATTTATCCTGATTCTTCGCGGCGCCAATTCCCGTGAAAGCGCTTCAACAAAGCGAGCCACGCCGGACTTTGCAGTGGCATAAGGTGCCATCCCCGCCCCTGCAGGCTCGGCGGAAGCGCTACCAACCGCGACAATCGAGCTGCCTGCGCCGAACCATGGCAAGCATGCCTTCACAACCGCCAAAGTCGTTTCGACATTTGCAGAGTGGAGCGCGCGCCAATCGGCAATGCTGCTCTGCTCGACCGGTTTCCATTCGAACGCGCCCGCAACCTGAACGAGAGCATCGATGCCCCCCATCGCGGTGATGGCGTTGTCGACCGCAGCCTTGGCTGCAGTCTCATCTGCCAGATTCTCACACGCGAACCACGCCGCGCCATCCTCATCTACGCGGTCCCGACCTCTCGAAATACAGTAGACCGTCGCACCGCGTTTGAGGAACTCAGATCGCACGGCTTCGCCCAATACGCCTGCAGTGCCGGATATGATGACTCTCATTCCTGGTTTGACCTTTGCGTTACCGGTTTAGAGCCGGTCTTGATCCACCCATCTGCAGCCAGCACAGGCCAGCCCGCGAGCCGCTGTCCGCTACAGGGGCCGCCGACGCACGTTCCGCCTTCAATGGTAAAAAGTGCGCCGTGCCAGCTACAGACGATCAGGCTCCCATCCGGCGTCAGATAGGCGTCGAGTTTTTGCGCGAGCGGCAGACCAGCATGCGGGCACTGATCGACGTAGCCGTGCACGGCGTCGTTGCGTCGAACAACGAAGCCGTGGAAGCGGCCATTGCGCATCTGCAGGACGAAGTTGCGTGCACGCCCGTCGGCGATCTCGTCCAGCTGGCAAGGTCGGACGTCAGACGGAGTTGTATAGAGACGGACGGTACTCATAGCCGGTCGGCATCAGGCTGGCGATCAGGATGGGCGGCGGCGAAAGCTGGTTGAGCCCTTGCCGCAAGTCCAACGGCAACGAGCCTCGGGAACGCTGTCAAATCAACACCGAAGCGTTCGGCCGAGTAGAGTTGCGGAATCAGAGTGCAATCTGCGAAAGTCGGCGCGGCGCCGTAGCAATATCCGTTGCCATGATTACCGACGAGCACCTCCAATGCGGTGAACCCGTCCGCGATCCATCCACCAATCCAGCGGGTAACGGTTTCAGCATCGGCCGCGAGCGTCTCGCGCAAGGTGGCGAGTACACGTTGGTTGTTGAGCGGGTGAATGTCACAGGCAATGATTGCTGCCATCGAGCGGACGATCGCGCGGTCATCAACATCGGCGGGCAACAATGCGGGGTCCGGATGACGCTCTTCAAGCCATTCGAGTATGGCAAGGCTTTGGGTGAAAGTTCTATCCCCCTCGACCAGCGCGGGAACGAACCCCTGGGGCGCGATCGCGCGGTAGCCGGCGGCTTTCTGCGCCCCCGTCCGCAGGTCATGGGCGACTTGTTCATAGACCAGGCCCTTGAGGTTGAGCGCGATCCGCACGCGATAGGCCGCGCTTGATCGCCAGTAGCTATGCAGAACGAGCTCGGCGCTCATGACGCGGGCAGGACGATAGCCCGACACTCGCCAAAGCCGATCGATACGAAGCCTTCGGCGTGCGCCGTCGCCGTCAGCAGGATCTCGTCTCCGTCCTCGACGAAAGTTCGAGCTTCTCCTGATGGCAGCGCGATAGATGTCTTCCCGCCATTACTGATCTCGAGGAGACTGCCGAAGCCATCCACCGTGGGCGCCGAGATCGTGCCAGTACCCAGCAGGTCTCCCGGGTTCAGATTGCAGCCGTTTGAGGCGTGGTGTGTAACGATCTGCGCTGCGGTCCAGTACATATTCGATGCTGGTCCCTCGCTCAGCCTGTACGGCGGCTCTCCGGCATTTCGCATTCGGGCCGTTGAGATGCTTGCAGTGAGTCTTATTGCCAGCGCCCCGGCCGCCTGGTCGGCCGCATCGAACAGATAGGGCAGCGGTGCCGGGTCGCCTGTCGGCCGCGAGGGCTGGGCAATCCGGAAAGGCGCGAGCGCTTCGGCCGTGATGATCCAGGGCGAGATCGTGGATTGGAAGTTCTTGGCGAGAAAGGGCCCGAGCGGCTGATATTCCCACGCCTGGAAGTCGCGCGCCGACCAGTCGTTCAGCAGGCAGAAGCCCGCTATGTGGCGCTCTGCGTCGGCGATCGAGATCGGTTCGCCAAGCGCGTTACCTTCCCCAATCCAGACTCCGAGTTCCAGCTCATAATCTAGTCGCCCGCTTGGCCCGACGGTAGGCGCATCGGCGTCAGGCCGCTTGCGCTGCCCCTTCGGTCTCACAAGCGGCACGCCAGAGGGACGGATCGACGACGCCCGGCCGTGATAACCAATGGGCACATATTTGTAGTTGGGCAGCAGCGGGTTGTCGGGCCGAAAAAGGGCGCCGACATTGTTCGCGTGGTGGATGCCGACATAGAAATCGGTGTAATCGCCGATCGCCGCCGGCAAATGCATCTCGCACGCTCGCGCCTCGTTGAGAAACGGCGTGACCGCGCTCTGGTGGTGCGGATCCGTCAGCAGTTCGAACAAGCGATGCCGGAGTTCCAAGCGCTCGGCTCTTGGCAGACCCAAAAGCCGGTTCAGGTTTGTCGACCATATGGCTTGGACGCCGGGATTGCGGAGCATTCCGAACTCTACCGCGTCGGCGACGTCGAGAATGAGGTCGCCAATGGCGACACCAACCCGAGGCGCGCCGTCGCCTCGACTGAAAATGCCGAAAGGCAGATTCTGCACGGGGAAGTCAGGGTGGCCATTCGCGCTGTCTACCCAGCTGGTGGCGGCGGCATCATGGGTATGGTCGATCTCGGGCTGGGTCATCGTGGAAGTCGAGCCTTCTGAAACTCCGACCAGCAAGCATCATAGTCGAGCTGGCAGAGCGGGGTTTCAACGGCAAAGCGGGTCGGCCGGATGACGTGGCGGCTTTCGAACATGAAGGCCATGCTGTTCTCGATTCTATGGGGCTTCAGGTCCGCCGCGACCGCCTGCTCGTAGCTGGCGCGATCGGGGCCGTGGCCGGACATGCAATTGTGCAGACTGGCGCCACCCGGTGCGAAACCGCCCGCCTTGGCATCATAGGCGCCCTCGATCAGCCCCATGAACTCACTCATGATGTTGCGGTGGAACCAGGGCGGCCGAAACGTGCCTTCCGCCACCATCCAGCGCGGCGGGAAGATCACGAAGTCGCAGTTGGCGGTACCGGGCGTAGCGCTCGGGCTCGTCAGCACCGTGAAGATCGACGGATCGGGATGGTCGAAGCTGACCGTGTTGATGGTATTGAACCTGCGCAGATCGTAGCGACAGGGTGCCAGGTTCCCGTGCCATGCCACGACGTCAAAGGGTGAATGGTCGATCGTTGTGACGAAAAGCGCGCCCATGAACTTCTGAACGATCTGGGTCGGCTCCTCCCGGTCTTCGAAGGCCGCCGTCGGGCTCTCGAAGTCGCGCGGGTTGGCGAGCCCGTTGGAGCCGATGGGACCGAGATCGGGCAACTGGAAGTGCGCGCCGTAATTCTCGCAAACATAGCCCCGCGCGGGCCCCTCGGGCAGTTCCACGCGGAAGCGCACGCCGCGAGGCACAAGTACAACGGACAGCGGGGTGACCGTCATCGCGCCGAACTCGGTGACAAGGCGAAGCGTTCCTGATTGCGGCACAATCAGCATCTCGCCATCGGCATTCTGGAAGGCGCGGTCGGTCATCGACTGAGTCGCGGCATACAGATGTATGCCGATCCCGGTACCGGCTGCGACGTCACCGTTGCCTCCATAGGTGACCAGCCCGTCGATGAAGTCGGCAGGCCGATCGGGGAGGGGCAGCGGATCCCAGCGCAGACGATTGGGAGAAGGCGGCACGTTGGTGAAGGGGCCGCTGCGAAGCCATGCTCCGCCCTCGTAGGTTACGAACGGCGCATGGCTGGCAGTGGGCCGCAGACGATAAAGCCAGCTGCGCCTGTTCTCGGTCCGGGGCGCCGTAAAGGCTGTGCCGGAGATCTGTTCTGCGAACAGACCGAAAGGCACATGCTGGGGTGAGTTACGGCCGACGGGCAGCGCGCCTGCGACCGCTTCGCTTGCGAAGTGGTTGCCGAAGCCGACCAGCATCGCCTCGCTGGCAACCTCGGGCATCGGACCGTCGGCAGCCTCCAAGGGCCTTTCTACCGTCACTGGTTATCTCTCCAGTTCGTCAGTCAGGCGTCGACCGTGACCACGCCACGGCGGATTTGGTCGAGCTCAATCGATTCATAGAGCGCCTGGAAGTTGCCGTTGCCGAAGCCCTCATTGCCCTTGCGCTGGATGATCTCGAAGAAGATCGGGCCGAACATGTTCTCTGTGAAAATCTGGAGGAGGATGCCCTCCTGCTCGACGTCGCCGTCGATCAGGATGCGGTTGCGTCTCAGCCGTTCGAGATCCTCGCCGTGGCCGGGTACGCGCTTGTCGACGAGCTCGTAATAGGTCTCGATCGTGTCCTGCAGCCTTACGCCATTGGCGCGCAACTTCTCGACCGTCGCGAAGATATCTTCGGAGGTTAGGGCCAGATGCTGAATTCCTTCGCCGTTATAGTTGCGGATGAATTCCTCGATCTGGCTCTTGTCATCCTGGCTCTCGTTCAAGGGAATGCGGATCGCCTTGTCGGGCGCGATCATCGCCTGGCTGAACAGGCCGGTCGCCTTGCCCTTGATGTCGAAATACTTCTGTTCTTCGAAGCCGAAGAGCTTGGCGTAGAATTCGCTCCAGACGCGCATCTGCCCGCGTTTGACGTTGTGGGTAAGGTGATCGAGCAGGTCGAGACCGACGCCATTGCGTGCCGCGGCTTCGCGCCAGCCTGGTACCTCTTCCCAATGGGTGAATGGATCGCCTTCGACCAGATAGAGGAGTGAGCCACCAATGCCCAAGATCGCATAGGCACCGGGAAGCGCGCTGGTCGCGGGGTCGGCCGAGGTAGCGCCTCGTTCGAGCGCGAGCTTATAGGCGTGGGCCGCGTCCGCCACGCGAAACGCCATGCCGTTAGCCGATGGGCCGTGCGCGGCACGAAACTCCGCCGCCTGGCCCGTCGTCCTCGAGTTGATCACCAGCGCGATCCGACCTTGTCGGAACAGGATCATCTCGCCATCGGGCGATCTGGCGGCCGCAGTGAACCCGAGTTGCACGAGCTGCCGCGCCATGAGCGCGGGCTCGGGCGACGTGAACTCGGCAAAGGCGAAACCGTCAAGTCCAAGCGGATTATGTGGGGCGGACATGGATGCTCTCTCAGCTTATCTTTGGAGATGGGGGGCGATCGCAGCGACGAACGGCGCAACCGTATCGCTGCGCAGCCCCGCGATATTGATGCGACCGGAATCGGCCATGTAGATGCCGTGGCTCGTCCGCAGAGACAGCACGGCGTCTCGCGCCAAGGGCAGCATGGCAAACATCCCGCCCTGCTCTGCTAAAGCGGCAAGCCGCGGTTCGGCATTCGCAAGTGCCGCGCGCAGCGACGCAATGCGCCGCCGCATCTCGTTGAGCTCCGCCGTCCAGCTGGTCGTCAGGACGGCATCGTCCAGAATCTCTCGGACGGCTGCTGCGCCATGGTCGGGAGGCATCGACCAGAGACTGCGAGCCAGCACCAGGAGATTGTCCCGCACGGCGGCAATCGCTTCGCCGCTTGCCGCCTTCACCCACAGGGCGCCGACGCGGTCGCGGTAGAGGCCAAAATTCTTATCACAACTATAGGCGACGATTGCCTCGGGGACGGCCGCGAGCAGGGCTCGGGTTGCCGCCGCATCGTCGTCAAGACCCCGACCAAGGCCCTGATAGGCGAGATCGACAAACGGGATCAGATGCCGTTCCTCGATCATCGCGATCAAAGCCGCCCATTCGTCCGGCGCTAGCTCTGCGCCGGTCGGATTGTGGCAGCATCCATGGACCAGGACGACGTCGCCCGCCTTCGCCCCGTCGAGCGCCTCCATCATCGCGGCGAAATCAACTGTCCCCGTCACCGCATCGAAGAAGGAATGCGATCGGACAGTGAGACCCGCCTCGCGAAAGATCGGCGCATGGTTGGGCCAAGTGGGCGTGCCGATCCAGACGTCCGGTTGGCCTGCTCCGCGGGCGATGAGCTCGGCGCCTAGTCGCAGAGCGCCCGTGCCGCCCGGAGTTTGCACGCCGGTCAGAAGCGGGTCTGCGGATAGCGGCCGGCCGAACACGATCGGTGCGAGGAGCTCGACAAATCGCGCATCGCCTTCGGCGCCGAGATAGGCCTTCGTTGATTGTGTCTCGGCAAGCCGGCATTCCGCTGCCTTGATCGCTCGCATGACAGGCGTCTCACCGGCGTCATTGCGATAGACACCAACGCCGAGGTCGATTTTGTCGGAACGTGGATCCTGTCGGTAAAAACCGATGAGGCTGAGCAAGGCGTCGGGTGGCTGGCGTTCCAGGGTGCCAAACCGGGGCGGTGACGGCAGTGCCGCCTCGCGGATCTGATCAGTGATCATGCGACTGCCTTCTCGCGGGCATATGCCTGCGTTCCTCGCGTGTAGACCTTGTCGGTCGGGAGGATCGTCTCGATCTCGATGTCCGGCGCGTCGGCAAGCTCTGCGTAGAGCGGACCGAAGTCGGTCTCGAGGGTCTGCTCGAGCAGGTCTTCGAAACTGTCGATGACGAAGTAATTCTGCTGATAGTCGTCGATCCGATACTTGGTCCGCATCAGCCGCCTGACATCGAAGCCCAGCCGGTTTGGCGAAGGATCATCCAGTGAGAACATGGACTCCCCGTAGGAAGAAACGATGCCGGCTCCATAGATTTTCAGATTCTCGGCACCGTCGCGGATCAGACCGAATTCGACCGTATACCAATAGAGGCGCGAAAGCCTCTCGATGACCCCACCGTCGGCCGCGCGTTGCCCACCGACGCCGTAGGCCTGCATGTAATCGGCGAAGACGGGGTTCGCGAGCAAAGGGACATGACCGAAGACATCGTGAAAGATGTCCGGTTCCTGCAAATAATTCAGCTGCTCAGGCGTACGGATGAAATTGCCGGCGACGAAACGGCGATTGGCCAGATGGTCGAAAAACACATCGTCCGGGATGAGGCCGGGGACCGCAACCACCTGCCAACCCGTAGCCTTTACCAGTCGCTCTGACAGTTCCTCGAAATCCGGGATGCCGGGCTTCGACATACGCAGCACGTCAAGGCCCTCGATGAACTCGGGGGCGACCCTTCCAGGCAGCATGTTGGCCTGACGTTCGAACAGCCGGTCCCACATGGCATGCTCGGCCGCGGTGTAGCGGTCCCAGCCTTGGGAGATGGTCCAGTCCTCGGCGGCCCCAGCCGGGCGCCCTGTTTGCACGTTTGCCATGCGGAGACTATTGCACCGTAAAGGCGAATTTGCTTTTCAATCGCGCGGCGTTTTGGCGAATTGTTGGATAGGCTGATCGGAAATGGGCGGGAGAGTGAAATTATCATACGCGCTCGACGAAATCGATCGCCGCATCCTGGCGGCGCTTCAGGTGGATGCGGGAATCAGTAACGGAGAGCTGGCCGAGAAGGTCGGCAGTTCGACCGCATCCGTGTGGCGACGAATAAAAGCTATGGAGGCAAGCGGCCTGCTGAAGCAGGCCGTCAGGCTTTTGAATCCACTCGTGCTTGGCTACGGCGTCAACGTGCTGTGCAACATCCGGGTGCGCAGCCACGCGCGAGACGTCCGAAGTGCCTTCGAAAGCTTTGTCGCGGAGCGCGCGGAAATCCTCGAATGCTTTTCCATGTCTGGAGATTGGGATTATCTCCTACGCATCGTCGCTATCGACGTGCCGGGCTACGAACGTTTCTTGATGGACGTCCTTGTCGAACACCCCTCGGTTGGTGGCGCATCGTCACACTTCGCACTGTCACTAACTAAATATAGTACGGCTCTTCCGCTTTCGTAGTCCTAAAAAGGCGTTTGCGACAATGTAGTGTATCTCGGTCATGCGAATTTCATCATGGTACAGTTAGATCTATAGATAGGGTAGGTAGCGCCATTCGCTTACTGAATTTCTGCCAATTGCAGAACAATGTTTCTCGATCATTAGTATTGAATTTTCCGAACAGGTTCTTGAGGTGCCATTTAACGGTGTTTTCGGATATATCGAGGGTGCGTCCGATCTCTTTGTTAGACAGCTTTCGTCCGAGAAGCTCTACGATCTCGCGCTCACGCACGCCGAGCATGACCTCCATGCCGTTACCTGTAAGGTCATTTCCGGCGCGGTAGCCACTGCTGAGCACCGATAGCGCGAAGCGATCCATGCCGTGGTCGACGGCGCGACGATGGCGATCCTGCCTGAGAGCGCGAAGTATTTCGGTCACGCCGTCCCGCCGATCCACGAACGGACGCAGGATCATCGACGGCGCTGCCAGCCGGACAGCCTCGAGCATGTCCGACATGGCTCGGTCGTGCTGGCCGATCTCCCACTCGGCCAGACTGGCGAGAATATGCCAGTCGATACGCGCTCGCGCACAGTATCGCGTTTCGGCCGCTCCTCGAATTGCGATGAGTTGCGCCAGCGCCTGATCGGCGCGGCCCGTCGCAATCCGAACCCAGGCCTCGACATGTTCGAGCGCAAGGCGCGGATGAATGTCGCGAATGTCGGTCGCGAGAGCTCCGGTTTTCAGCCGCTCGATGAGCTGTGCTGCCGCGTGGTAATGACCAAAGCAGCACATCTGTTCGGCCCAACAGATCATGACCAGACGCTCAACGCGAGGCAATCGCTTGCGCTGTGCCGTCTTCGCGCTGTCGAAGACGTGGGCGTAGGCACTCGTCAGACCCTGCCGCCGTGCGGTGATCCTGATCCGCGCCTGGGACGCGATGGGGAAGCAAGCCGTGCCGAGATTTTCGACTGCGGGGAATGTGCCGAGCAGCAGCTTCTCGGCCAGCTGATATTCGCCGCGATCAATCGCAAGTTCTGCCAGCATGGCATGTCCGTACATCACCGCATCGGACAGATTACCATGCTGGTCGGCTTCCCGTCGGATGCCGCGCTCGTACGATGCGATTGCTTCATCATACCGGCCATCGAGCATGAGCGCTTGGCCCTGAAGAAAATCCATCAAGGCAATGCTCGAGGGAAGGTGCATCTGATCGTAGAAACGTTTCGCTCGTTCGGCCGAGGCGATCGCGGCTTCAAGGTTGCCAAGCTCCACATTGGCCGCGCACATCGCGTTTTCGAGGATGGCCGTCGCCATGCGGTCACCGTGTGGGACGTTGGCAGAGGCGCGTGCGAGGAGGGCGTATTCTGTTGGGTCGAGGACACGGTCTTCGAGGAGTCGCAGGCAATGGCCGACGAGCGAGAGCTCGGATTCGAACACGGGGTCAACGGTAGCTGGTTGCGTCTCGCTCAGGGGTCCGAACGCGCTCAGCGTGTCCGATAGTTCACCGGTGGTGGACAGGAGAAACAATCGGGTGAGCTGCAAGACCGGGGAGTCACGTAGGATCTCCGAGGGAAGAAGGTCGAATATCGCATTCAGTCCAGACCATTGCGGGCTCTGGTTTCGCCAGAGGATCGCGAGCCGCCACCCCCCGGCCTGTTCAATGATCGCACCGAGCTGAGTCCAGTTCTCGGCCAGGACAGCATGATGGATCGCGCGTATGGGATCTTTGGCGGTGGTCCACCACTGGGCTGCACGATCATGCAGCGCCTGCTGTTGCGGACCGAGCGGCTCAGAAGCGCCAAGATAGAGGCGTAACAGCGGGTGAGCGAAGCGCCAGCTGGCCACCGCGCCGGCCTCGCGCGTTAAAAGACCGTGATACTCGAACGCCTCGATGACGCTCCGGCCGCTTGGCACGCTGAGCACGAACTCGATCAATTCGGGCGTCAGCTTATCGAGGATCGCGACGCGACGGGCGAGCGAGCGCCAGTCCTTTAGGTCGCAATCGACGTTGAGCTCAAAATAGCGATCGAGGCGCCGAGCATGCGACCGAAAGCGCACATCTGCCGTCTCGAGGGCCGCCTCCTGATAGACCGACTGACGGAAGAGCATGACACCCATTGGCCAGCCGCCAGTTGCCTCTTCCACGGCGCGCATATCGGGAGGTGCGTCGATGGCGCCGGCGCTCAGGAGCAGCGTCTTAACTTCGGCCGGCGTGAACCGGAGGTCATCGGCATTGAGTTCGAAGACCCGGCCGCGCGCGAGCTCGGCGACCGGGATGGGGAATGGCGTTCGGCCGGCAAGCACGAAGCATGGTCCCGACTCTGCGAGCAGAAGCGATTGCAACAGAAGTTCCGCTTGTGTGCCGCGGATCGTCTCCACCTGATCGCAGACGATGCGTTGAGCATTGGGAAGCGCGACCAACCTCGCGATGCCGTCCTCGATCGATACCGGCGGGTCCTGGCCTGGCCCTATGGCGGCCGATAAAGCAGCGAGGAGGACTATCGGATCGCCAGCCGAAGGCGTCAGCGTAACCAAGCACCTGTTTGGACGGGCGGCGCTCCACGACCGAAGGAGTTCGGTCTTGCCGAAGCCCGGGCCGGCCGTGATGAGAAGGTGCCCGCGCGCAGCCGCGCGATCGAGAGCGCGGCCAAGCCGTAGGTTTCTCGGATCACTCGACAAGGCGATCAATCTCGCTGCCCGCGTCGGCCATCACTGCCTCCAGAACCGTCTCTGGTCTTTCATCCAACCTTCTTGAAAGCGGACCACAGTGCAAGTCGGGACGTAGCGGCTCACGCTCGCGCCAAAACGGTCAATTTGCCCTTTTCGGCGGCGCGATGCACGCGCATCACGATCGCAACGAGAAGTGCTGCGCCAAGGCCGTAGCCTCCAAGGCTGATGAAACGCGCGCCGTCCGTAAGGTCGCGCCCCGAAAAACTGAGCCAGGTTCCGACCAGCGCGGGGCCGCTTGCGATACCAAGCCCCTGCGCGCCAGTCGTCGCAGCAGCGATCCGGCCACGCGGGTCGGCCGCGGACATCAACCCTGACAGGTTGGGCAGGAAGTAAAACCACGCGAAAAAGAAGGTGATGACACCTATCGCGTAGGCGTGTGTGACAGGCTCCATGGCAAACACGATAGCCGCGATCGACACCGCGAACGCGATCAGCATCCGAGCGAACCGGAATGGAGAAGCGTGGGTGAGCAGGGCTGCCAGCGCACCGACGCCACCCACTGCGTAGCCGATGCTCAGGATGCGGGCCACGGCGTCCGGCGTCGTGCCCAGAGCGACGCCGATCCGATCAAGATAGGCGAAGGTCGCGCCGTAGCCGACGTAGATGAGCAGCATTGCCGCTATTGCGAAGATGAAGAGGCTTGGGGCGGGGGAGGGGTCGTCGGTTTGGGGCGTATCGTCCAGCCGCACTGGCTGGGTCAGGTCGGGGAAGCGGCCGACGAAGGGCAGCACGATGATCGGACCAATCGCGCACAGAAGGAAGATGTACGCGGGACCCAGCGTCTCTCGCACGGTCGGTACAAGGCTCTGGATCGCGGCACAAAGTGCAAGCAGGGCCACGTCGAAGATAGCGAAGGTTCGGACTGGATTTGCTTGGCGCGTGACGGCGGCGCTCATGAGAGCATAGCCGGCGCCTTCGCCTGCGCCCGCGATCGCGCGGACTGCGAGAATGAGCGTTGGTTCGCGCACCCAGATGCTGCCAAGATTGGCGATCGCCAGCAACACGAGGGAAAGGGCAGCGAGCCAGCGGGCCGGGAAGCGGAGCATCAGGGCCGTGACGGTGATGGCGCCGACCGAAGCGGTGACCATGTATAGCGTGGCGGTCCATCCAGCGGCCGTCAGCGAAAGGCTGTAAGCATCGACGTAGGTGCCGACGATTGAGGGGATCAGCGCATTGGTGATGAGCACGACGAGGCCCACCGCGAGGATGATGAGGATGGTTCCGCTAGCCGGTTCGTTATCGCGCCTGGTCTGATGCATCACTTGCTCCCGCTCGGCGGCCTGCAATCATAGTGTATTCCGAACCACTTGCCCTGCCTTCATCAGGAAGGGCAGGTCGCCGATCGATTTGAACAGGGTGAGGTCTTTGAGCGGATCGCCGGCCACCAGCAGCAGATCCGCAAACGCCCCCGGCGCGATACAACCGATTTCCCCGGTCATCTGCATAATCTCGGCGTTTACAGATGTCGCCGAGCGCAACACCTCAATCGGATCGTCGACTCGGCCGCGCAATTCGAACTCGCCTCCCTGGGCAGGATGATAGCGATGGTCGAGCAGGTCGGTGCCGAGCCCAAGCTTCACGCCGTTGCGCCGGCAGGTCTCGATCGAGGCGAACATCTGGTCGATAGCCTCGCGGATTTTGATAACGCCCATGGGCGGGATACCAAGCTCGCTCGCGTGCTTTTTTAGTATCTCGGCGACCGACAGCGTCGGCACGACATAGGCGCCGTGTTCGGCGATGAGCTGTGCCGTGTCATCTCGGTGGATGAGGCTCCCATGCTCGATCGAACGGACGCCCAGCGTGACGCAGCGACGTGCGCCTTCATCGGTGTGACAGTGCGCCATCACATATTTGCGCCGTGTTCCGGCTTCGTAAACGGCGGCGCGAATTTCGTCGTCGGTGAACTGTGGCATCCACATTGGATCGGTCGGCGAGAGGACGCCGCCCGACACGAAGATCTTGATCTGGCTCGCGCCGCGCCGCAGCTCGTCACGCACGGCAAGGCGCATCGCATCGATGCCATCGACCACTCGCGAGATCGAGCCCGACGCCGCCTGACATCCGCACAGGTCGATCTCGTTACCGGGACGGGAATCACCGTGGCCGCCCGTTTGCGACAAGGCCTTTCCGGCGAAGTGGAAACGAGGGCCCTCGATCAGTCCCTCGTCGATCGCCATTTGGAGCCCGCGCTCGCCGCCGCCTGCATCGCGGACCGTCGTGAAGCCTCGATGGAGTGCACCACGCAGCACTTTGGCGGCATGGCTTGCCAGCAGGGACGGTGGCATCCGGTCGGCCGCGGGTATATCGAAGGTGGGCGAATAAGCGTGAAAATGAGCGTCGATGAGGCCAGGCATCAAGAAGCCCCCCTCGCAGTTCACGACCGCGGCGTCGCTTGCGCCTATGCTGCCCGGTCCGACCTCGACGATATGGTCGTTCTCGACGACGACATCGACGCCATCCCGAACCTCGTGCCCGTCAAACACGATTGCGTTCGTAAGGCGAAACATCGTCATGCTGGAGCCCCTGTCGTCCAGCATGTGTTTTTGGCGGCGACATCGACACCATAGAGCGTGAGGGCTTCATCTCGCGTCAGAAATTCGTTGCTGACGTCCTCCAGTACCCGCGTCCGATCACGAGACTGCGGGGCTCCCCAGCCGCCGCCGCCGCTGGTGGTCAACTGGAGGCGGGTTCCGACCGGAAAGGGTCCGATGCCACCGGTGGCAGTGCGCATTGGCGCGCTAGCTTGGCCATCCTGGATCACCCTTAGATGGCCGGTCTTGCCGGGCTCGCCGCCGAAGAAGCCTATTGCCGTGTGATCGATGGTATTTTCGATCAAAAAGTTGGCCGAGATACCGGGCTCGAGCAGCTCATATTCCTTGGCGACGCCCATGCCGCCCCTGAAGGTGCCGGCGCCGGCGACTTCAGGGGCGAAGCGCAGGAAGTTGATCCTGACAGGTTGGCGGGTCTCGGTGACCTCGACGGGACTGTTGGGCAGGTCGCCGTTGCCGACCAACTGGTTGGTGACACCATCCGCATTGCGGAGCGCGCCGTTCCCGCCGTGGGTTGCATCGACCATTACGAAGGGCTCGAGGCCTGGCGACGCGTTGCGCGAGAGGAAGGCGCCTGCCAGCTGGTAGCCACCGGCCGGACACCGCTCCGGGAGTACCCTAGCGAAGCAGCGGAACATCAATTCCATGAGGCATACAACAAGATAGCCGTAGGAATCTGTCGGCGCGCCGTAGCGGGGATTGATGAGTGAGTCCTCGGGGAGCTCGAAGTCGATGCAGCGCGTGTGCCCGGCGTTACAGGGGTCGTGCGGCTGGAGCAGCCCCTTCATCGTCGAGGCAAGGATGCCCTTCGAGCTTGGCGCCGGCAGGTTGATCGGGCCGGCGGCTGTTGGGCTTGACCCGCGAAGCGAGAAACCCACGCGATCTCCGGCGATTGTCGCCGTTAGATTGACGCGGAAAGGACCTTCCGGACTCACACCGTCACTGTCGAGTGAGATCGAAGCTTCGTGACTGCCGTCAGGCAGAGCCGCGATCATCGCCCGCATTGAGCGGTCCGTCTCCTCGATGACATGCGCCATCGAGCGCTCGACCGTATCGGCACCGTATTTTCCACATAATTCCTGAACCCGTCGCGCGCCTTGGCGGCACGAAGCGATCTGCGCTTCAAGGTCGCCGCGGACCACCACCGGCACGCGGACATTGGCGGCGATGAGATCGAACAGCGCGTGATTGCGCACCCCCGCATCGATCAGCTTCTGATGTTTGAAGCAGATGCCTTCCTGGTACATGTCGGTAGTATCGCGGCACCAGCCGCCCGGGTTCTTGCCGCCGATGTCCGCCCAATGCGCGGCGACCCCGCAGAAAGCGACCAGCCGATCGCCGACGAAGACCGGCATGTAGACATTGGTGTCCGAAATATGGGTGCCGGTGACGAAGGGGTCGTTGACGATCAGCACGTCGCCCTCGACGATCCGGCCGCCCCAGTTCCGGATCCCGTCACGCACGGCGTTCGGAAACCCTTGGCTGAAGACGATCACGCCTGCCGTCTCGGCCCACATGTCACCTGTCGCCGACATCAATGTGACCGAGAAATCCTGGACCTCGTAGAGCAGCGGATTGAAGGCGGTCCGGATCATCGTCTTTGCCATCTCTTCGGTCGCGGCGACCAGACGGTTGCGGATGATCTCGGTCAGGACCGGGTCGATCTTGCTCATGCCACCGTCTCCTGGATAGCGGGGGTCAGGATGAGATTGCCGAATTCGTCCATCACGCATTGCCAGCCGGGCGGCACGATGGTGGTCATCGTCCATTCGTCGACGATCAGCGGCCCACCGATGACCTTGCCGGGCTCAAGTGCGGTGCGGGCGTAGACCGGCGTATCGGTCCAACCCTTGATTGTCGAAAAGTAGACGCTGCGCGCGCGGGACTCGGTCGTTTCGGCGGCCCTTGGTGCGGCAAGAAGAGGCGGCTGGACCCGCCCTGTGGCGCGACAGCGGATCGAGACGAGTTCAAGCGGGGCATCGGCCTCGCCATGTCCGTAAAGCTGCTGGTGTGCCGCGACGAAAAGCTCGCGCACGCCCTGCTCTACGCTCTCCGGAACGGTCCAATCGGCATTTGCGGCGACGGGGATGGTATATTCCTGGCCGACATAGCGGATGTCGAAGCGGCGTGTCCGTTCCACCTGTGCGCGTGCAAAGCCATAACGCTCGATCGCGGCGCTGGCGTTCGCCAGAAGCTCCTCGGCGATCGTCAGCGCTTCGGCGACATTGCCACCCTCGAAGGGCATCACGCGGGTGCGGACCTCGTCTTCGGAATAATCGGTGGTGAGAATGCCCCAAGCAGAAAAATTAGCGGGTGCGACGGGCACGATCACCTTCTCGACGCCCAATTCTTCCGCGACCGAACAGGCGAACAGGCCGCCGCCGCCGCCAAACGCCATCATCACGAACTCGCGCGGATCGAGACCACGCTCGACCGTCTTGGTGCGGATCGCGTTGGCCATGTTGGTC
>Ga0302234_10000538_pt1 | contig 29350 bp, 20 predicted proteins | sample II_Palsa_N3_2_FD_193576 | JGI IMG/M metagenome (GOLD analysis project Ga0302234, IMG submission 193576) | Peat permafrost microbial communities from Stordalen Mire near Abisko, Sweden - II_Palsa_N3_2 | ecosystem: Environmental > Terrestrial > Soil > Palsa > Peat permafrost | place: Sweden... | reverse complement strand
TGCTGCCACCGATCAGCTGCACGATCAGATGCGGCAGCACCGGGATGATGATGCCGAACGCCAGCATGTCCAGCATCACGGTGACGAAGATGAAGTTGAGTGCGGCGCGGTGGCGCGGAGCGGCGAGAGTGGGTGGCTGATCCATGGGGCGTGGCGAGGCAATGGGATACGCACGATAGCCGAACAGCGATGACGCTACATGTGCGGATGCTGAGTTATGTTGACGCGTCGATCCATTCGTCGACGGCTGCAGGGTGTTCGAGGTGCAGGTGGTGGCCACCGTCAAGGTGGGTCACCGTTATGTGCGGTACGCACGCGGCACGCGCCTGCATCGGCGTGCTGGGCAGATACGCGGTGGCCGGTTGCGCCAGCAGTAGTGCAGTCGGCGCGTCGATGCCGCGCAGCAGGGCGTGGATCTGGGATTCGGCCAATCGTACCGGGCTGGGGTGGGTCAATCGCGGGTCGCTGCGCCAGCGCCAGCCGCCTTCGGTCTCGATCAGGCCGCGCAGGGCGATTGGCTGCGCCAGTTCAGCCGGCAGGCCGCTGACCATGCTGCGTGCGCTGGCCGCCTGTTCGATGCTGTGGAATACCCGCAACGGTTTACGATGGTTGCCGCGTGGCGCGAAGGCGTCGCGGAAGCGCTGCAAGGTATGGGAGCCGTCGTCGCCGAGCGGGCCGAGCCCTTCGATCAGCAGCAGTTGCTTGATCCGCCCCGGTGTGGTGGCGGCGACCAGAGCGGCGATGCCGGCGCCCAGCGAATGACCGAGCAGCGAGTAGCGCTCCAGCTGAAGCACATCGACGGCGGCGAGCACGCACTGCACATAGTCGAGGTAACGGTAGCTGGCACCAGCGGCCAGATGGTCGGAGTGTCCATGGCCAGGCAACTCCAGTGCGATCACCCGGCAGCGCGCAGCCAGCAAAGGCGCCAGCCGCGCGAAGCTGCCCGCGTTGTCCAGCCAGCCATGCAGGGCGAGCAGCGGCGGAGCCGCGTCGTCGCCCCACAACTGCGCGCTCAGCGTGAGATGCGGCAGCGCGATGCGGTGTTCAGTCGGTGTGGTCACGTTGCTGCTGCGCGCGTTGATGGGCGGCGGTCTGACGTTGTTGTGCTGCCGCGGCATCGTAGTCGGTAGCGAACTCAGGCCAGCCCTGGGTATGCCGCAGAACCAGTGAGGCGAGGCTGCCAACCTGTCCGGCACTGTCGTTGAGCGCGGGGATGTAGCGCAGTGCCTGACCACCGGCAGCGATGAAGAAATCGCGATTCTGCATGGCGATTTCCTCCAGCGTCTCCAGGCAATCGACTGCGAAGCCGGGGCAGGCGACGTCGAGTTTTTTCACGCCTTGCTCAGCAAGCTGGCGAACGGTGACATCGGTATACGGCTGCAGCCACCGTTCGCGGCCGACGCGCGACTGGAAGCTGATGATCAGCTCGTCTTCGCTCAGCCGCAGCCGCTCGCGCAGCAATCGCGTGGTGGCGTGGCATTGGCAGAAATACGGATCACCAGCGTGCAGGTAACGCTCGGGAATGCCGTGGAACGACAGCAGCAGTTTGTCGCCACGGCCATGCGCTCGCCACCAGCGCTCGATGCTTTGTGCCAGTGCCTCGATGTGGCCCGGATCATCGTGGTAATCGTTGACGAGGCGCAGCTCCGGCGGCCAGCGCAGGGTCTTCAGCGTGTCGGCGACGGCATCGATCACCGAGCCGGTGGAGGTGGCCGAATACTGCGGATACAGCGGCAGCACCAACAATCGGCGCACGCCTTCGCGCTGCAGCCGTTCGATCGTATGCGCCACCGACGGCTCGCCGTAGCGCATCGCCAGTGCGACCCGGATCGGCGCGTTCGGTCGCTGTTGCAGCAACTCGGCCTGCAGGCCGGTCGCCAGCGCCTCACTGCCGAAGCGCAGCGGGGAACCTTCGTCGGTCCAGATCCGCGCATAAGCGTGCGCCGAGCGTGCCGGCCGCGTGCGCAGGATCACCCCGTGCAGGATCAGCCACCACAACCAGCGCGGGTATTCGATCACCCTCGGATCGCCGAGAAATTCTGCCAGGTACGGGCGCACCGCTTTCGCCGTAGGAGCCGTCGGCGTGCCCAGATTGACCAGCAGTACGCCTGCCTGAACGGGCTGAACGGAGGGGCCGTGGGAATAGCCGGCAAGGCCGGTATAGTGGTTGTTGCGTGGCATCGTGGCAGTTGTGGCTGAACCAGCTGTGGAGTCTGCCACAAGCCCTGTGCGCTCCGGTGCACTGCCTAGTCCCCCGAACCCGTGCTTTACCTGCTTTGGAGCCGTCCATGTTCAAGACACCACTGCATCGCCTGTTGCTGATCGGTATGGCCCTGCTGTTGCCGGCGCTGGCCGTGCATGCCGAAGATCCGCCGCTGGTACGCGCCACGAACGCAGTGCGGGTGCTCAACGACATCATGCAGGCGCCCGACAAATCGATCCCGCAGGATCTGCTGAAGGAGGCGCGTGCGATCGCGGTGATCCCGGACATGCTCAAGGTCGGTTTCATCTTCGGCGGCCGTCGTGGCGAGGGCCTGATCTCGGTCAAGGGTCCGGACGGCACCTGGTCCAATCCCAGCTTCATCAGCATGACCGGCGGCAGCATCGGCTTTCAGGCCGGCGTGTCGTCGACCGATGTGATCCTGGTGTTTCGCACCCAGCGCGGCGTGGATTCGATCGTGAACGGCAAGTTCACGATTGGTGCCGACGCCTCCGCTGCGGCCGGTCCGGTCGGGCGTACCACCAGCGCGTCCACCGACGAACAGATGAAGGCCGAGATCTACTCCTATTCGCGCGCCCGCGGCCTGTTTGCCGGCGTGGCGATCGATGGCGCGGCATTGCGCATCGATTACGACGCGAATGAAGCCATTTATGGCGCCGGCATCACGCCGCGGCGGATCTTCGAAGGCGGCATCGGCAATGTGCCGGGGCCGGTGGTCGATTTTCGCGATCGGCTTGAGGAGTACACTTCGCGGTAATTGTCGGGAAGTGTCGGCGCGATCTGCGCCAAAATGGTTTGGCAAGATATTTTGGCTAGAATCCGCCGCCTAGAGGTTGATCATGGGTTTTGACAGTATTTGGCATTGGCTCATCCTGCTGGTGGTCGTGCTGCTGATCTTCGGTACCAAGAAGATCCGCAACCTCGGGCCGGACCTTGGTGCCGCGATCCGCGACTTCAAGAAAAGCATGAGCGGTGACGACGAAGCCAAGCAGAAGGAAGACGAGGCTCAGCGCAAGGCGGCCGAACAGCTGCGCGCGGACCCGCCGCCGGCCGCCGATACCACGACGCAGAGTCAACGCGACTCCAGCGAAACCAAGTAAGCGCGCGGTGGGCGGAGCGCGGTAATGATCGAGATCAGTCTCGGTAAAATGGTGTTGCTCGCCCTGATCGCGCTGATCGTGCTGGGCCCCGAGAAATTGCCCGGCGCCGCGCGTACCGCCGGCGCGCTGTTGCGACGTGTCCGCAGTGGTTGGGACAACGTTCGCGCCGAGGTCGAACGCGAACTGGAGATCGAAGAGATCAAGCGCACCGCACGTGACGCTGCCGCCCGTGCCGAAGCGGTCCAGAACGAGTTGAAGGAAACCTTGCAGAAGGCGCACGAACCGTTCGCTGCTGCTGCCGCGATGATCAAATCGGAACCATCGGTGGAGGCGACCGCCACCACGGTGGCCCATGAGCCGCCGCCGAACGTGCAGGCGGAACTGCCGCTGGACGAGCCGTCCGCCATACCGGCAGCGCCCAGGGAGTCTCCACATGGCGGCGCCTGAATCCAACGCGCAACGGCCGGACGCGCCCGAGTCCGACGACTTGCAGCAGGGATTGTTTTCGCACTTGCTTGAGCTGCGCACGCGTCTGCTCAAGGCGGTGGCCGCCGTGGTGCTGGTGCTGGTGGCGCTGGTGCCGTTTGCGAATCGGCTGTACAGCGAGCTGGCCGCGCCACTGGTGGCGCGTCTGCCGCAAGGCGCGCATCTGATCGCCACCGAAGTCACCAGCCCGTTCATCACGCCATTGAAATTGGCCTTCTATACGGCTCTTTTCATCAGCATGCCAGTCATCCTGTACCAGCTGTGGGCATTCGTCAGTCCGGGCCTGTACAAGCAAGAAAAACGCCTCGCCCGCCCCTTGCTGATCGCGGCGCTGGGACTGTTCTATCTTGGCTGCGCGTTCGCGTATTTTCTGGTGCTTCCGGCGGCGTTCCGCTTCCTCACCGCGGTGACTCCGCAAGGTGTGGAGATGATGACCGACATCACGCATTACCTCGACTTCGTGATGCTGATGTTCTTTGCGTTCGGGTTGTGCTTCGAGGTGCCGGTGGCGGTGGTGATACTCGCCGCAGTCGGCATTGTCGATCTGGAAAAGCTGCGCAGCGGTCGACGCTACGCGATCGTTGGTGCGTTCGCGATCGCTGCGCTGATCACGCCGCCGGACATCACCTCGATGTTGATGTTGGGTATTCCGATGTGCCTGCTCTACGAGCTTGGCGTGCTGGCCGTGCGGTGGCTGGTGAAACCGGGATCGCTGAGGTCGGACGCGGGCTGATCTCGATGCACTCTGCGCCCTTTCCCTTTGGGAGAGGGCTGGGTAAGGGCTCGGGTGCTCGCGGGACCACCCATTTTCCGTCACCCCTGCGAAGGCAGGGGCCCAGTGGCCTGCGCTGCGCGGGATCGATTGGATTCCCGCGATCGGCTGTTTCGGTTGCAGAGCGTTTCACCCTCCTACGGAGGGCGAGTCACTTTTCTCTTGAGTGGCCAAGAGAGAAGTAACCAAAAGAGAAGGCCACCCCGCTTGGCGCTTGCTGGGCATCCATGCCCAACAAGTCCGTGAGCTGGGGCTGGGCTTTTCGACAGGACTCCTGTCCTGGCGAAAAGGAATCGGCGTCCTGCCGATTCCCCCTTCGGGGCCTATCGTCCCCAGCTCACCGCCGCACAGGGGCCCCGGTAGAGCGGGCGCGCGTCCTGCGCGCACTGTTTGTAGAAGCTGGAGCAAAAGCAGAGCCAGAGCCAGAGCCAGAGCCAGAGCCAGAGCCAGAGCCAGAGCCAGAGCCAGAGCCAGAGCCAGAGCCAGAGCCAGAGCCAGAGCCAAGTCCAAACCACGCAGAACAGGCCACATCAGTACAGATCGATCGGATCCACATCCAGCGACCAGCGCACGCGCCGCGCCGCCGGCAGCGTGCTCAGCATCAGCTGCCAGGACCGCAACATACCGTGGAGTGTTTGGCGGCTGGCCGCCTCGAGCAGCAGCTGGCCACGATGACGTCCAGCACGCAGCGGCATCGGTGCAGGCATCGGGCCGGCGATCTGCAGTTGATCGTTCTTTGGTAGTGCCGCGTGCGCTGCGGCTAGAAAATCGTCGACGTGTTCGCGCAATGGTGCATCAGCACGCAGCAGTACCTGGTGACTATACGGAGGCAGCTGGATCTGGCGGCGCTCGGCCAGAAGTTCACGTGCGCAGGCAGCATAGCCATGCGCCAGCAGACTGCGCAGCAGCGGATGTTCTGGCTGGTGGGTCTGCAGCAGGACGCGACCCGGTTTACGCGCGCGGCCGGCGCGGCCTGCCACCTGCACCACCAACTGTGCCAGGCGTTCGCCAGCGCGAAAATCCACGCTGTGCAGGCCCTCGTCTACACCGACGATCGCAACCAGAGTGAGGTTCGGCAGATCGTGGCCTTTGGCCAGCATCTGGGTGCCGACCAGGATCGTCGGTTGATCATCCTTAAGCGTGGCCAGCAGCTGCTCGAACGCATCGCGCCGACGGGTGGTTTCGCGATCGACGCGCAGCACCGGCACCTGCGGGAATTGCGTGACGAGTGCCTCCTCCAACCGTTCGGTGCCCTGGCCTTGCGGCTTCAGATCGCCGGCACCGCAGGTGGGGCACACCGCCGGCATGCGGGCCTGGTAATCGCAGTGATGGCAGAGCAGCTGGCGACGGCCGGCATGCAGGGTCAGCGGACGTTCGCAGCGCGGACATTCGGCGTGCCAGCCACAGCTGTGGCACAACAGCACGGGCGCGTATCCGCGGCGATTGCGGAACACCAGCGCCTGTTCGCCGCGGGCCAGCGTGTCGGCCACTGCCGCCAGCAGTGCCGGCGACATGCCGTGCTCAAGCCGCTGTGCGCGCATATCGATGATCTGCACTTGCGGCGGCCGGATCGCGCCGGGACGGGCGCGCAGGTGCAACGTGCGATAACGGCCGCTCTCGGCATTCGCCAGCGATTCCAGCGATGGCGTACCCGAGCCCAGCACCACTGGCACACCGAGCGCGCGGGCGCGCACCAAAGCCAGGTCGCGGGCGTGATAACGGAATCCCTCTTGCTGCTTGTAGGCGCTGTCGTGTTCTTCATCCACGATGATCAGCCCGGCTTGCGGCAGCGGCGTGAACACGGCCGAACGGGTACCCAGGATCACCCGCGCGCTGCCGTTGCGCGCGCGCAGCCAGGCACGGGCGCGATCGCCTTCGGAGAGGTTGGAGTGCAACACCTCGACGATCACCCCAAGCCGTTCGCGCAGTCGCCGCACGGTCTGCGGAGCAAGGCCGATTTCCGGTACCAGCAACAGCGCCTGGCGGCCCTGCGCCAGGACCTGTTCGATCAGCGCCAGATATACCTCGGTCTTGCCGCTGCCGGTGACGCCATCAAGCAGAAACGGCTGGTACTGACCGAGACTGGCGCCGACGGCGGCGACGGCTTGTTGCTGTTCGTCGTTTAGCTGCGGTGCGAACGACGCAGGCAACGGCTGGTTGAGCGGCGGTCGTTCGCTGCGTTCGAGCAGGCCGGCGCTGACTAGGCGACGGGCGGCCTCACGCCAGCCGGGCAAGGATTCGGTCAGCTCTTGTGCGCTCATCGCGCGTCCAGCCAGGAGCGCGAGCAACGTCTTGCTGCCGCCGCGACGGCTGCCGGCGTCGTGGGCGCTTTGGCCGGCGGCGTTCAGCGACCAGTATTCGTCGCCCAGCGCAGGCAACGGCTTCGCTTCGCGTAAGGCCAACGGCAATGCATTCGCATACGCCTCGCCCGGCGCGCCCAGCCAGTAGTCGGCGGCCCAGGCCAGCGTCTGCATCAGCTCGGCGTCGAGTAACGGAGTGTCGTCGAGCAGCCGGATGACCTGTTTCAGTCGACTGCTGCCCACCTTGGCCTCGGCATCGATCGCGACCACCACGCCGACCAGTTTGTCGCGGCCGAACGGAACCAGCACCCGACTGCCCGCGCTCGCTTCGCCCGTCGCGGGCGGCAGGTAGTCGAACAGGGTCAGCAGGGGCACCGGCAGGGCAACGCGAAGGACGGCTGGCATGGCTACCTCATGGCGGCTCAGTGTAACCGCGACACCCCCGCAGCATGGTTGCGCGGTCGGCCAAGCCTGTTCGCCATGAGTTGCGAGTACTTGCTGCTCGATTATCGAGAAGTTAAGGGTAAGTGGCTCAGCTCGGGGGGTTTTTCAGCTTATCCACAAGACCTGTGGATAAGTCTGTGGATGTAACGGGGAGGGGCGCCCACGAGGCGCGCAGTGGCGCCTTTTACTACAACTTGACGAAGTTTTAGTCACGCAGTAAAGGGCATCAAATTCAATAGCTTACAAATCACCTCAACTTGCCCTTCACACAATTGACAAAGTGCCGTCACTTGCCTTGACAGCTTGATGACGCTGTGTAAAACCCTTGCGGCGGCCCCGCAGACAGGCTATGCCGGCGGCCTTTGCGACACGGCTGGGGTGGCCAGAGCTCAGTAGGCCAGGCCCAGCACGGCGGCAATGCTCAGGGCGGCGATCACCAGCCAGAGGTAGCACCAACCCACACACCAGAATTTCAGTACGGTCATCGGCCAGCCCTGCCGGTAGACCCGTTTCTGCATGATCAGCAGATAGGCCGGCACCCACAGCACCAACACCCACTCCAGCCATGTCAGGGGGCGGCTGGCCCAAGCCGCATGCGGCGCCACCCAGCTGGACAGGGCGCTGATCAATACGCCCAGCAGCACGGTGAGGAACAGGTAGGCATGGCTGTGCAGCGCCACGATCAGGTGTTCCATGTACAGGCGCCGCCGGAATACGTAGAACAGTTTCAGCAGCAGGGCGAACAGCGGGATCATCACGAACATGGTCTGCGGCAGCACACTGAAGAAATTGCTCTCCAGTCGGTCGAACGCTTCCTGACGGCCCGGACCCCCATGTTTCATGGCGTAGATGTTGGCCTTGAGATGGCCGGCGTCACGCGAGAGTCGTTCATTGACGAACGCGGGCAGCCATGGGATCTCAATCCGCGACGGGCTGGTCAGGGTGCTGTCGCTGATCTTCGTATAGCCGCCCTGCGACTGATCGCCTGTGCCAGCCGGCGCGGGAGTTGAGGTATCGGGCGGCGGGTTCAGCGCTACGTCGCCCAGCGAACCCACCCCCAGCACGAGTAGTCGTTGCGAGGCCTGTTGACGCAGCACGTGTTCGGCCGAGTCAAGCGCCCGCACGGCGCCGCCGCCCGCCATGTTGCTCGCTTGGCGCGCCTGTTCCAGGGCGGACAGCTTTTGCTGCAGTGACAGCTTCACGGCGGCCGGGGTGCCGGCAACGTTGAACGGATTGTCCGCAACGTTGGCCGCGACGACGTTCGTACCCAACTTGATCTGGCTGTTTTCCACGCGCAAGTGGCAGACGAAGAACGCCAGCAGGCTCAGCACGAACATCAGCCGGAACGGAGCGATGTAGCGCACCCGCCGGCCACTGAAATATTCCAGGGTGAGGAAACCGGGCTTGAGCAGCAGGGGCGGCAGCGTGTGCACGATCCGTCCGTCGATGTGCAGCAAGGTCTCCACCGCTTCCTCGAGCATGCCGTGTACCGGCCTGAGTACGCTGTGCATCGACTGGCCACAGGCATGGCAGAACTCACCGTGCATCGGCAAGCCGCAGTTGGCGCAATGCAATCCTTCGTGGCTACTGGTCAGCGGTTTCATGGGAGATTCCAGTGCGGTGCAGCGGGCGATCTTCGCACACGATGCGGCGGCAGTCGTGACCAATGGCTCAGGTAGAATGGCCAGCCTTGGAGTCTGCTGTGTCGATGAAACCGTTTCGCCCCGAACGTGCCCGCCTGGCGCACGAAATGCGTGCCACCGTCCATCTCGCGTTGCCGTTGATTCTGGCCCAGCTGGCGGCGATCGGCAGCAATGTGATCGATGCGGTGCTGGCGGGACATGTCAGTGCGCACGTGCTTGGTGCGGTGGCGGTCGGCGCCAGCATCTGGTCGCTGGCGATCGTCAGCGGCATCGGCATGATGATGGCGGTGCCGCCGTCGGTGGCCCAGCTTGACGGTGCCGGCCGCCGGCACGAAGTCGGCGCGGTGTTTCGCCAGGCGTTGTGGCTCGCGCTGGGCATGGGTGTACTGCTGTGGTTTGCCGTGCGTCATGCGGCGCCGCTGATCGATCTGATCGGTGTGACCGCGAGCCTGCGTCTTGACGTGCAGGCCTTTCTGCAAGCGATCAGCTGGGGTGCGCCCGCACTGACCTGCTATTTCGCGCTGCGCGGCTTGTCCGAAGGTTTGTCGCTGACCCGGCCGTCGATGTATTTCGGTTTCTCCGGACTGCTGCTGCTGGTGCCGCTGGGCTATGTGCTGATGTTCGGCAAGCTGGGGCTGGCGCCGCAGGGTGCGCATGGTTGCGGTATCGCCACGGCCACCGTGCTGTGGCTGGAGATGCTGGGGTTTGGCATCTATGTACTGTGTCATCGCCACTATCGTGGCCTGGGTCTGCTCGATCATTTTGAATGGCCCAGCCCGCGCCGTATCGGTGCGTTGATGCACATCGGCCTGCCGATGGCGATAACGCTGCTGGCTGAGGCCGGACTGTTCGTGGCGACGGCGCTGATCATCAGCACGCTGGGCGAGGACGTGATTGCCAGTCATCAGGTGGCGATCAATATCGCTTCGCTGTTCTTCATGATTCCGCTGGGATTGGCGATGGCGATTACGGTGCGGGTCGGCAACGCGGTCGGCCGCGGCGACGAGCGCGGCGTGCGCTATGCCGGGTTCTGCGGAATCGGCCTGACCCTGGTGACGCAGTTGTTCTCGGCGGCTCTGATGCTGGGATTGCCGCATTTCATCGCCACGCTATATACGCATGATCCCAAGGTCATCGGGCTGGCGGCCCAGCTCATTGTGCTGGCCGGGCTGTTCCAGTTTTCCGATGGTATCCAGGTCGCCTCCAACGGTGCGCTGCGCGGCCTCAAGGACACCCGGGTGCCCATGGCGATCACCTTGTTTGCTTACTGGATCATCGGCATGCCGGTGGGCTGGTGGCTCGCGTTCCATCGCGGCATGGGCGCGCGCGGCATGTGGATGGGGCTGATCGCTGGCCTGTCGGTAGCCGCGCTGATGTTGTTCATTCGCTTCTGGCGCAGCGCCTGGAAACAGCGCTGGCGCCACGTGCCAATCAGCATGACCGCGCCAGCCTGACCGGTTACGCTTGGCCCAATCACCCTGGAACAGCACGCATGATCCCACCACTTCCGCCCCATCAGGATCCGCTTCGTCAGAACCAGCCTCCGCAGATTCCGCCTCGGCGGAGCGGTTTGCGGGCTTTTCTGCACGGCATCAACGTGGTCAGGCTGGTGATCATCAACCTGGTGTTTTTCGCCGTGCTGTTCCTGCTGACGTTGCTGATCGTCATCGGATTTGCTGGCAAGCGGGTGGGGCGTACGTTGCAGGACGACAGCGTGCTGGTAATCAAGCCGCAAGGGCAGCTGGTCGAGCAATACAGCATCGACCCGCTGCAACGTGCAGTGGACGGCCTGTCCGGCAACGCACCAAAGCAGGTGCAGCTGCGCGATCTGGTGGCCGCGATCGATGCGGCGTCCAAGGACAAGCAGATCACCCGCATCCTGCTGTTGCCGGATGAATTGCAGGGCGGCGGTTTTGCCGCATTGCGCGAAGTCGGCGCGGCACTGGATCGTTTCCGTGCGGCCGGCAAACCGGTCATCGTCTGGGCGGCCAATCTGGATCAGGGCCAGTACTACCTCGCCGCGCATGCCGACCGCGTGCTGATTGATCCGCAGGGCGGCGTGCTGATTACCGGGCTGGCCGACTACCGGCTGTTCTACAAGGATCTGCTGGACAAGCTCGGCGTCGACGTGCACCTGTTTCGCGTCGGCCAGTTCAAGAGCGCGGCCGAGCCGTACATCCTCGACCACGCCTCCACCGAAGCGAAGCAGGCCGACAGTTACTGGATGGGCGGCCTGTGGGACGAATACCTTTCCGAAGTCGCTACGTTGCGCAAGCTGGATCCAGCCACGCTGCGCGCGGACATCGACAATCTGCCGCAGAACATCGCCAGCACCCAGGGTGATCTGGCCCAGCTGGCATTGAACGAACATCTGGTTGACGGTCTGGCCACCCGCGCCGACATCATCACCATGATGCGCAAGCAAGGCGTGCCCGCCGACGACAAGGGTCACAGCTTCCGTCAGGTCGAGCTTGCACGGTATGTCGCCAGTTTGCCGACTGATGGCAAGGTATTCACGCCGGGCGTGGCGGTTGTGGTCGCCGAAGGTGAGATCGCTGGCGGCGAGCAGTCGGCCGGTTCGATCGGCGGTGAATCCACCGCGGCCTTGATCCGCGCTGCACGCGAAGACCGCAAGACAAAGGCGCTGGTGCTGCGGGTCAATTCACCCGGTGGCGAAGTGTATGCGGCCGAACAGATCCGCCGCGAGGTGCAACTGACTCGTGAGGCGGGCATTCCGGTCGTAGTTTCGATGGGCGATGTGGCGGCCAGCGGTGGCTACTGGATCTCGATGAATGCCGACCGCATCTTCGCCGAGCCAAACACCATCACCGGCTCGATCGGCATCTTCGGCATGTACTACACGATACCCAACACGCTGGCCAAGTTCGGTGTGCAGAGCGACGGTGTCGGTACCGGGCCGATGGCCGGTGCGTTCGACATTACGCGTCCGCTTGATCCGAAAGTTGGCGAGGTGATCCAGGCGATCATCAACAAGGGTTACCACGACTTTGTCGGCAACGTGGCCAAGGCGCGCGGTAAAAACTATGACGCGATCGATGCGATCGCGCAGGGTCGCGTGTGGACCGGCCAGCAGGCGCTCGATCGCGGTCTGGTGGATCAGCTCGGTGGGTTGGCCGAGGCTGTCACCGATGCAGCCAGCCGGGCCAAGCTGGGCAAGGACTATCCGGTGCGTTACCAGGAGGCACCGCTGGGCGGCTTCGAGCGCTTCCTGATCGGCCTCAACCAGAGCGCCAGCGTGCATCTGATGCAGTCGTGGGGCATTCGTCTGCCGAACTGGTTTGCGCAGTTGTCGGCGCTCGCGCCGGAACTGCAGTTGCTGCGCAATGCCAAGGCCGGCACCCCGAACATCTACGCTGACTGCCTCTGCAGCCCGCGCTAGCCGGACCTCAACGACACCACCGCCGCTTCGAACTCGGCGGGCGGTCACGCGTAGCTTGGGGTGAGCGCAGCGAACCCCAACGCCTCTGCGGGATAGTTGAGCTACTCGTTGGGGTTCGCTTTGCTCACCCAATCTACGCGCTAGTTGGCAAACCACGGCCAGTGTAGGAGCCCACCCTGTGGGCGATCGGCTTACAAGTCGGTCCCGCGCGGGTCATTCGCGCGCAGGGTGGGCTACTGCTGCTGCTGAGCCTCGATTTGCTTGCGCTGCTCTTCGGCTTGCTTGTCGACAATTTTCTGCACGTCCTTGGCGCGTTGCTCATCCGCCTTCATCGCGTCCCACGGAGTGGCGACCTGGTCCGGATTGGCGCGGGGCTCTGGCGGTTTGCCGGAGCAGGCACCAAGGGCAAAGACGCAGAGCAGGATCGGCAGCGGCTTCATGATGGTTCTCCCGCACGGTGGAGTGTCGAGTGTCCTGCCGCACGTCCGTGCAGGCAAGAACCGCGTGGGTAGTTGTCGCGCGAGCTATGCGTGTCGGGAGAGACGTTTTAAGCTGCGCCGATGAACGCTCGCATCGATGCCTGGCAGCTACAAGGCCATACCGCCCTGATCACTGGTGCCAGCAAGGGCATCGGTTATGCCGTCGCACGTGAACTGGCCGGCCTGGGGGCCGACCTGCTGCTGGTGGCGCGCGACGAGGATTATCTTGAGCAGGTGCGGGTGGAGCTGATGGATGATTTCGCTGGCATCGAGATCCTGGCATTTGGCGCCGACCTGACCGAAGCGGAAGAGCGGCTCGCGGTGTTCGACTGGATCGCCGACCTGGGGGCGCCGGTATCGCTGCTGGTCAACAATGCCGGTGGCAACCAGCCGAAGGCCACGCTCGATTATCGCGAAGACGAATATCGCGCGGTGTTCGAGCAGAATCTGTTTTCGGCGTTCGAGATGTGTCGCCTGGCGCACCCGCATCTGGTGCAGCATGCCAATGCGGCGATCGTCAACGTCGGTTCGGTGTCGGGAGTCACGCATGTGCGTACCGGCTCGCCGTATGGCATGAGCAAGGCGGCGCTGCACCAGCTCACGCGCAATCTGGCGGCGGAGTGGGCGGTGGACGGCATTCGCGTCAACGCGGTGGCGCCGTGGTACATCCGCACCCAGCGCTCCGAGCCGGCGTTGGCCGACCCCGAGTATCTGGACGAAGTGCTCGATCACACGCCGCTCAGGCGGATCGGCGAGCCAGAGGAAGTGGCTGCCGCGATTGCGTTCCTGTGCCTACCGGCGGCCAGCTACATTACTGGTCAGGTGCTGGCAGTGGATGGCGGGTTTCTCAATTACGGTTACTAGCTTGAGATTGTCCGTCAGGTGCACGTCCTCGGCTGGCTCGACGGAAATCATTGATCGGCACTCATGTATTAGTGTGAGTGCGGTTGGCGATCAATTCGGCGGTAACGAACCACCTGGTCCGCCGGGCAACCTGATGCCACCACCGCGGACCGATCCAATCTCCCGTCAAAACTCGGCGACATGTTCCTCGGCGGCGAAGCCCAGTGTCACGGCACCTTCGCCGACATTGACCATGCCGGTAATGCTCATGGGCGCTTCCATCAGCTCGACGCCGCATTCCTCGCAGGCCGCACGCAGGCCGGCATAGCCGGGCAGGTTCGACAGCACGGCCAGGTCGCCGCCATAGCTGACGCACACCATCGGCACCAGCAAGCCTGCGCGTACCCGTTGTGCGGCATAGCCGAACAGCACTTCCGCGCCGTGATCGAAGCCGCGCACCTTGCCTACCGGGCCGGTCTCGCCCTGGTAGCAGCGCAACAGCGGCTTGATATCCAGCGCCGAGCCGAGCATGGCGCTGAACAGGCTCACGCTGCGGTCATTCTTTTTCTTGGCGCGCGCACGCAGATAGTAAAGGTCACGCGGCAGCATGTAGCCGTAGCTGTTGTTGGCGATGTAGGTCAGTCGCTCACGGATCGCTGAAGGCGTCTCGTTGGCCTGGATCAGCCGGGTCGCCTCGAAGATCGCTGGCGCTGCGCCGGCGAAGATGTTGCGCGTGTCGACCACCCGCATCATGAAAGGGCCGGGAACACCTGCGTCCTCGCGCGCCTTGCGGTAGTTCTTGAGAATGGCAAAGCTGGCGCGGTTGACGTGCTCGTTGATCGGGCTGCGCGTGGCGGTGATGGTCAGGCAGAACACGCAGTCCTGCTCCAGCACCAACCGGCCAAGGAACAGCTTCTGCACTTCTTCCACCGGACACGGCTCGGTTTCTGCCGAGTGGCTGCGGCTGCCCAGTCGGTGGTCGATGAAGCGCTGGATCTCGGCCGGCTCGCGGTCGTCCATGAAGACTTCGCCATCCACTCGTACGGTGATCGGCATCACCGCGATCGTGTGCTGCCGTAAGAATGCTTGCGACAGATCGCAAGCTGCATCGATAGCCAGGCCCATCCGCATCGCGTCGTCCCCTCAAGATTGGCAGTCCAAACATAGCATCATGCAACCCGATGATGGCAGCACCCACAGGCAGTCCCGCAGCACAAGTTGTTCCAGTTCGCAAAACTGGCCGCAACCCATGGCCGCCGCCTAAGATGCAGTGACCTAATGGATCTCGCCGGCGTGGCGTCGCCGGTAACGCAACTCGGGTACCACGCAATGAAAAACAAGCAGGAGATCGTCTCCAACTGGCTGCCGCGCTATACCGGCACCGCGCTCGAGCAGTTTGGCAAATACATTCTTCTGACCAACTTTGGTCATTACGTCGAACTGTTTGCGCAATGGCATGGAGTGGACGTGCAGGGTCGCGACCGCCCGATGCCGAACGCCACCGCCGACGGCATCACCCTGATCAACTTCGGCATGGGCAGTCCCAACGCGGCGACCGTGATGGATCTGCTGGGAGCGATCGAGCCGCAGGCAGTGCTGTTCCTGGGCAAGTGCGGCGGCGTCAAGAAAAAGAATCAACTCGGCGACCTGGTGTTGCCGATCGCGGCGATCCGCGGCGAAGGCACCAGCAACGACTACCTGCCGCCGGAAGTCCCGGCGCTACCGGCGTTCCAGCTGCAGCGTGCGGTGTCCACGATGATTCGTGATCTGGGTCACGATTACTGGACCGGCACCGTCTACACCACCAACCGACGCGTCTGGGAGCACGACGAGACGTTCAAGGACTATCTGCGCCGCACCCGCTGCATGGCGGTGGACATGGAAACCGCCACCATCTTTGCGGCCGGTTTCGCCAACCGGATTCCCTGCGGTGCGCTACTGCTGGTATCCGACCAGCCGATGATTCCGGAAGGCGTGAAGACCGAGGCCAGTGACGGCAGCGTCACCTCGCGGTTCGTCGAGGCACACATCAAGATTGGCATCGAGGCCCTGAAGCTGGTGCGCCGCAATGGCCGCAGCGTGAAACACCTGCGTTTCGAGCAGGGCCCAGAAGGGGAGTGATACGCCCGCGCCGACGTCGCGCTGGGTGTTTCAGGGGCGTTCGGAAAGGCGATGCCATGCGCTTGCGTACGGGCGAAACGCCGACCTGAATCCACGCGATACGCAACTTCTTACCGTACAAAAATTGTTGACAATGTGTAAAAGAGGCGTGATAAAGAGGCGTAACCAATGGCGTAACGCGTGGGTAGGGATAAGGGAAAGGCGTCAAGACGCAACGTTGAGCCGCCGCTTGCTGGCCAAGGCAAGTATGTAGCCGCAAGTATGTAGCGTGTTCACGTAGCGTTATTTGCCTGTTAGTATCGACCCGGATCAGCAGATCAGGGGTCTGAAGTTGATCGGTCTGGGTAAGGTCGGGCCAAGCTGTGGGATTTTGGGCAGAACGTTTTTTCTGACCCATTGATGATAATTAATCGGAGGGTGTTTTCATGAAACTTGGGGTCAAAAAACTTTCATCGGCAGTTCAGCTGGCGCTTTCGCTGGGTGCTGTCTTCGCGGTGGGTGCCTCGAGCACCGCATTCGCTCAGGACCAGTCCACACAGGGCCAGGCCCCACAGGGCACTGCCCCTGCCGCCCCAGCAAAAGCGGCTACCTTGCAGACGGTCGTGGTTACCGGTTCGCACATTCGTCGCGTCGATCTGGAAACGGCCAGCCCGGTCATCACCATCGATCGCGCCGCGATCCAGGCCAGCGGCAAGCTGACCCTGGGTGACCTGGTGCAGGATCTGCCAGCCGTCACCGGCGGCAACACCAACCCGCAGGTCAACAACTCCGGCGGCACCGGCGCCAGCACCATCGGTCTGCGTGGCTTGGGCCCGAATCGCACGTTGATCCTGGTTGACGGTCATCGCATGATCGGCAATCCGATCACCGGCGCTGTGGATCCGAACTCGATCCCGGCCGCGATGATCGATCACATCGAAGTGCTGACCACTGGCGCGTCCTCCGTCTATGGTTCCGACGCGGTCGGCGGCGTGGTCAACTTCGTGCTGCGCAAGGATTATCAGGGCGCCGAGTTCTCCACGAACTTTGGTCAGTCCGATCATGACGACGGCGAGCAGCAGGGCTACACCTTCACGTTTGGCCAGACGTCCGATAAGGGCAGCATCATGGGCGGCGTGGACTACAACAAGACCGACGGCATCCAGGCCGGCAGTCGCGCGTTCTCCAAGAACTCCGTGACGATTTACGGCACGAACGGAAGCTATCCGGGCGGCGCCGGTGCACCGCGGGGATACGTGGGCGGTTCGAGCACGGCACCGAACGGGCATATCCAGGTGACGGGCACCACCAACCCTGCGTTTGCGGCAGCGTTCCCGAAGTCGGCTTGCGCAAACGGTTACCTCGCACATAATCCGGGTGAAGGCACCAGCGATCCTTCCGACTACCATTGCTTCCAGGAAAATGGCGCGGCCAGCGACAAGTACAACTACGCCACGGTCAACCTGATCCTGACGCCGCAGGAGCGTACCAATGCGTTCCTGATGGGCAACTACAACCTGACCGATCATGTCAACGCGTACATGAATCTGTTCGTTGACAAGACTTCGTCCGCCTTTGCATTGGCGCCGGACCCGTTAACCACCGCTGGCGGCTTGATCGTCTCGTCAGCCAACTATTACAACCCGTTCGGTGTCAATTACGAGAATGGTGCAAGCGCGATGGGCGTGCGCCTCACGTCACTGGGCCTGCGTGAAGGTTTCGCCGGGACAACCACGGCGGAGATCCACACCGGGCTCAAGGGCGACTTCCCGATCGGTGACCAGACCTGGCAGTGGGATGCCGGTTTGGACTACGGCCATGTCACGCAGACCCAGACGATCACCGGTTTGGTGAATCTGAATATCCTGAATCAGGAAGCCGGCCCGTCCTTCAATAACGGCGGGACGATCGCCTGCGGCACCCCGGGCAACGTCATTGCTGGCTGCATTCCGTTCAACCCGTTCGACATCCATACCCCGCAGTCGATCGCTGCGCTGCAGGCCGCGTCGTCCCCGGGCCTCACGCAGAATGACTCCATCGAGAAGGTCTGGCACGCAGATTTCAATGGTGGCGTGTTCGATCTGCCCGCCGGCACAGTGAATCTCGCGGTCGGTGCGGACTATCGTACGGAGTACGAGCACGACAACGTCGATGGCCTGCTGACCATCAATCCGGGCACCGGCACCTGTACTCTGGGTAGCCAGTGCAGCTCCGGCCTGCAGGGCGGCTACAACGTCAAGGAAGCCTACGCCGAGGCGTTCTTCCCGATCCTGAATGATCTGCCGTTCGTCAAATCGTTGAACGTCGACATCGGCGACCGCTACTCCAAGTTCAACTTGTTCGGTACCACCAATAACCTGAAGTTCGCGATTGAATACAAGCCGTTCGACGACTTGCTGTTGCGCGGTACGATGGCTGAAGTGTTCCGTGCCCCGAACATCGCGGAAGTTTATGGTGCGGCTAGTTCTTCGGCGTACCGCATCTCCAGCGATCCCTGCACCGGCTACACCGGCACACCGGTCAACCCGGCTTGCGTCAATGTCAAGACCGACGGCAGCTTCAGCAACCAGTTGGTAACAGAGAACCAGCAGGGTGAAGGCATCGTATCGGGCTCCGCCTATGCGAACTTCCCGATCAAGCCGGAACAGGGCAAGACCTTCGATTTTGGCGCGGTCTACAGCCCGTCGTGGGCACCAGGCCTGTCCACCACGGTCGACTTCTGGCATCTGTACCTGAATGACGTCATCACCACCGTGGGCGTCCAGAGCGAGCTCGACCTCTGCTCGGCTGGTGACCTCACCTACTGCCCGTTCATCCAGCGCTATGCCACCGGCGTAAACCAGGGTCAGCTGACAACACAGACCCTGCAGCCCACCGGTAACCTCGGCACCACCAGCACCGGCGGCGTCGACTTCTCGCTGAACTACAAGCTGCCGGAGTTCTCGTTCGGCAAGATCAGCGTGGGCATGAACGCGACCTACCTGAAATACTTCAACGAGCAGACCTCGCCAGGTACGGCCGCCAACGTCACCTACAACGATGCAGGCCATTTCATGCCGTTCGGTTCCGCGCAGGCTGCAGCTTGCCCGGGTGCTTCCGGCAACTGCCTGTTCCCGCGTTGGAAGGGTCAGGGCTACGTGAACTGGCAGCAGGGTAACTGGGACGCTTCGTGGCGCCTGCGTTACATCGGCCGCTTCCAGATGGGTTCGGCGAACCCGACGCAGGACGTGTTCCCGTTCGGCACCTGCTCTTACGAGGGCACGCCGAATCCGGCTGGCGGCACCTACCAGTGCACGATCAAGGGTGGCGAGCTGAAGTACGGTGCGACCGTCTACAACGACGTCTCGCTGGGCTACAACATCGAACCGTTGAACACTCGCGTCGAGTTCGGCGTCAACAACTTGTTCGACAAGCAGCCGCCGGTCCTTTACGCCAACAACACGCTGAACGCGGATACCGATCCGAGCGATTTCGACCTGATTGGTCGTTACTTCTGGGGCCGGGTCACGGTCAAGTTCTAAGTTTGGCTTAATGTTTTAACCTTGAGGGGCCGCGCAATATGATTGCGCGGCCCCGTTTTTTTATGGCAAGGCATCAATGCAATTTGAAGAAATCAACACGGCGATACAGTCCGGTGACCTGGCGGCTGCTGAAGGTCTGTGCCGGATAGACTTGCTGGCGGAGCCGCAGAATGAGGACTTGCTGTTGCTGCTGGCCATCAGCCTGCACCTGCAGCACCGCACCGCCGAGGCGATCGCCGCCTACGCGCGTTTGACTGAGTTGTTTCCCGGTAAAGGTGTGTACTGGGCGAACCACGCCACCGCTTTGCGTGAGGGAGGTTTTCTGGAGGAGGCCGAAGCGGGCTACCGCACCGCGATCGCGCTGGATCCGCGCAACCCCGTGTCGCGGGTCGATCTGGGCCTGATGATGATCGAGCGCAAGGATTACCTTGGCGCACGCGAGATGTTGCTGGATGCCTTCGATCTGGACCGGCAAGCGCCGCTGGCGCGCGTGCATGGCGCCCGCGCCTGTTGTCTGTGCCAGGATTTCAATGGTGCCCAGGACCTGCTCGGGCCCTGGCGCCAATGGTTGCCCCTGCATGACGATCCATTGCAGTTGGAGTTGGCCAAACTATTGATATTGTTGAGCGACGCCAACGGTGCACAGGCGTTGCTCGAGGATGTTGTGCAGCGGAACGAGCACCATCTCGAGGCGAAGTTCCTGCTAGCCGGCGTCTACGAACGAGTGAACCGGTTGACCGAAGCCGAAGCGCTGGTGCAGTCGATCGCTGCGCTGGGCAATGCGCTCAGCGTCGCCGACAAGCAGGAGGTGGATCACCAGCTGGCCAAGCTCGCATCGCGCAAAGGCGATCGGGTCACGGCGCGGTCATTGCTCGAGCAGTCCGGACCGCGTCACGCGAATGACACGGCTCACTATTTCGAACTGGCCGAGATTTACGACAAGTCGGCTGAGCCGGGGCTGGCGATGCAGGCGCTGCGTGCGGCGCACGCGATCCAGGTGAACGAGCTGACGATCGCTTCGCCGGAGCATTTCACGCCCGATGCCTTGGCGCTCCCCGCGGAGATTCCGATTCCGCGCGTATCGCCGGAGGCCTACCGGCATTGGCCGCAAACGCACGCGCCGGATGCCGCCAGCTCGCCGGTTTTCATTGTCGGTTTTCCGCGTTCCGGCACCACGTTGCTGGAGCAGATGCTGGATGCGCATCCTGCCCTGCAGTCGATGGACGAGAATCCGTTTTTCAATCGACTGGCCGACAAGCTGCGTTCGCACGACCCACGCATCCTGCAAAACCTTGGGGTGCTGCAACAGCGCGATTGCGATGAGTTGCGCAAGCTCTATCTAAAGATGGTGTGCGAAACGATTCCGCGCGACTGGAACACGCAGCTGGTCGACAAGAATCCGCTGAACATGTTGTGGATGCCGATGATCCATCGCCTGTTTCCGCAGGCGAAATTCATCTTTGCGTTGCGCCATCCATGCGATGTCATCCTCAGCTGTTACATGCAGAATTTCCGCGCCAGTATTCTAGGCGCGGCAGCCTCAAGTATTCCGCGACTGGCCGCCGCCTATGTGCAGGCGATGGAACACTGGCTGCAGGATGTGCAGACTTTTCAGCCCACCGTCCTGGTTTCGAGGTACGAGGATCTGGTGACGGATTTTCCCCTGCAGGCCCAGCGTATCGCTCAATTTCTCGAGCTGGAGGACGCCACGCCGATGCTGACATTCGATCAGCACGCACGCGGCAAGGACTATATCGCGACACCCAGCTACAGCCAGGTCATCGTGCCGGTGAATAAAAAGGGATTGAACCGCTGGCAGAGTTATCGCCAGGAATTCGAACCGGTGTGGCCGATACTTCAGCCCTTGCTCCGTCACTGGGGTTACCCCACCGAGCTGGGCGATTGACCGGACGTTGCTTGCTACAGTGCGATGCGTGCGGCGAAGGCATGGCTTCGATTTCATAACATGGCGGCAGGCGGAGCATCGCCCGCGTCGACAGGTGCGACCCTTTTTGCAACAAATGGCAAATCACTATGAGCAATGATCGTCTGTGGAACCGGGCTCAGCGTTACCTGGCCGATGGCCAGCCGGTTGCCGCGCGTGTCGCCCTCGAAAGCTTGCTGCAACGCGATTCCGCGCATGCCGAGGCACACCTGATTCTTGGCAATATCGCCTGGTCGGACGGCCGGTTGCACGATGCCATTCGCCACGCATCGACCGTGGCGCGCAATCTTCCCGACGACGCCATGTTCATCAGCAATGCGGCCGAACTGCTGTTGCTGCTGGGTGAAAACGTAGCGGCGCGCGCCTGTCTTGCGCATGCGCTCCTGGCGCATACGGAAGATGGCGCCGTGCTGGTTCGCGTTGCTTCGCTGCGCAGGATGCTCGGGGAGCATGCGGAGTCGCTGGCGACACTGGATCGAGCGGGCGCCGCGGGCATTGACGATGCGGAATTTCATTACCAGAGGGGTGTGGAACTTGCCTTCAACGGGCGTCTGCAAGAGGCGGAGAGTGAGCACGAGGCGTGCTTGCGGATCAATCCGACCTACGGCCGCCCAGCACTGGCACTGACACGCTTGCGCAAGCAGACGCCGGAATCGAACCATCTCGATCTTCTTGCCGAGCGAATCCGCAACGTTGCGCCTGGAACCGAGGATCATGTTGCCCTCGAGTTTGCCCGTTACAAGGAACTCGAGGATATGGGGCGCTACGATGACGCCTGGCGTGCGCTGTCGACCGGCAACAAGCTCATGTACTCCCTTAAAGGAGAAGTGGATTCCAAGTATGCGCGGGCTCTGCTTGAGGGCTTGATCGCGCGTTGTACGCCGCAGTTCCTGCAGCCGAATGGCTCGCATTTCGATGGGCCGCAACCGATTTTCATCTTCGGGATGCCACGCTCCGGCACCACCTTGCTCGATCGAATTCTGAGCAACCACTCACAGGTGGCATCTGCCGGTGAACTTGATGATTTCGGGCTCCAGTTGCGGCGAGTGGCCAACCACCGGTTCACGCTGGACGAACAGATCCTGCAGCGACTGCCGGATCTCGACTATGCGGACCTCGGGCGCGGTTACCTTGCGCAGACCCAATGGCGCGCGCCGGGGGCAAGGTTCTTCGTCGACAAGTTGCCACGGAACTGGATGGTCGCGGGGCTGATCCGCCGCGCGTTGCCGCAGGCACGCATGCTGAATCTGGTGCGTGAGCCGATGGATGTGTGCTTTTCAAACTTCCGTGCGCATCTGGGCGAAGGATTCACCTACAGCTATGACATGGATGCGCTGGCTGCGCATTATTTGCAGTACCGCCGTGTGATCGCGCATTGGCATAGCGCCATGCCGGGGCAGATTCTGGACGTGGAGTATGGCGACCTGGTCCGTCAACCCGATGATACGGCGCGCAAGGTATTTGCGTTCTGTGGGCTCGACTGGGAACCCGGATGCGTGGATCTCACCCGCAACAAATCGACAGTCGCCACACTCAGCATGGTGCAGGTGCGCGGGTCCATCCACACCCGCTCCTTTGAAGAATGGCGCCCTTACGAACAGCACATGAGCAAGCTTCGCGAGGCGATCTCCGGCTGACGGCGAAGCCGGGCTTGGGGCTGGGTGATGATGTAGTCGTGCCAGTATCGGGCACGACGTGTCCGGTCAAGCTGACTGCTCGGTCGACGAGACAGTGATGCCCAATGCCTCCCGCAGCGGATCGAGCATCGCACCGTAGCGCGCTGCAATGGCGGTGTCCTGACGCAGGGGTTCGCGTACCTGAGTGGCACTGGGTGAGCGGACTTCCCGCTGGTTTTCGTGAAACTGCACGCAAGCGGGTTCGAAGGGCAGGTCGCAAAAATCCAGCAGGCGACGAATCCTTGCTTCAGGGTCGGCCAGCAGATCTTCGTAGCTGTGTTCGAGGACACGGGACGGGTGCAGGTCAGACCATTGAAGCGCGCTGCGATCGAAGTCGCGCCAGAAGCTGGCCAGATCGCTGAAGGTACGTGTGTATTCGTTGTTCGACAGATGCTGGCGATAGCAGGAGAAACAGGTTTCCAGGGGGTCGCGACGGCAGCTGATGATGCGTGCCGATGGCAGCATCGCCCTGATGGCGCCGATGTACATCCAGTTGTTGGGCAATTTGTCGGTGAACACCGGACGCTCTCGCCGCCAATGCGCAGTGCGCTCAAGGTAGCGCCTGCCGAGGCGTTCCCAGTCTGCCGGCTGCATGGCGCTCACCCAACGGGGGAAGGGTTGGCCCCGGCGCCGCGACTCTTCGGCAAGTACCAGTGGGAGATCGGGTAGCTCGCCGGCACCTTCGACTGACGAATGCGAGGCAAGAATCTGCTCGACCAGCGTCGAGCCGGCTCGCGGCAGGCTGACAATGAAGATGACCTCGCTGCCAAGTGCTTCCGCTGCGCCAGCAGGCGGCGGTAGGAAGGCCTGATTGACCGCGGTGATCCCCGCGGCGAATGCGGTCGCATTCCATTGCTGTCGTCGCCTGGCAATGGCATTGGCTTCGGTGAGTGCGGCGAGTGAATCGGCATAGCGGCCGGCATCGTCCAGCGCCTTGGCCAGCGCGAAACCCATGGCGATCAGATCGTCATCGCCGGCGCGCGGCAGCTGCATCGCCGCCTGCATGCGCTCGATGTCGCCATCGGCAAAACGCGTGGTTTTGAGATCGGCCAGACCCCACCAGGCAGCGCCGGCCCAGGGCTGCTCCGCGAGCACCTTGCGATATTCCGCCGCTGCCTCCTCGACATGGCCGCGGGTACGCAGCATGTCACCCAGCAACGCACGTGCGGCCACGTGATCCGGCGCCAGGGTGACGGCACGCTGCAAGGCAACTACCGCTTCGTCGTTGCGCACGCACCGCGTCAGCATCACGCCGAGGTTGTACCAGGCGATGGCCAGGTCGGGTTGCAGTTCGCAACAACGGTGCAGCGAGGCAATCGCCGCATCGAAGTCACCGACGCTACCTAGCAGGGTGCCCATCGTGTTGTAGTACAGCGCGTCCTGCGGACGTTGGGCCAAGGCCTGTCGCATGGCGTTGAGGGCCTGTTGGGGCCTGCCCCGAAGGCTGTGGATGCCCGCCTGCATCCGCAGTACTTCAGGGTGTTGCGGGTCAGATGCGGTGGCGTTGGCCAGGTGACGTTCGGCTTCGTCCACCCGGCCAGCTTCGAGCGCTTCGCCCGCGACCATGATGTGCGTGCGGGTGGCGGGGCTCAATCCCTGTAAACGAGGACTCATTTCTACCCTTTCTTGCGTATGGTGATCGGCGGAATGCCGCCTGCATTAAATTTAGCGCAGCGCATGCCATGTTTCGAGACGACCCGCCGCCGACGAAGGCAATGGCGTGCGTCACCGCGTATTATGCCGATTAGTTCAGCTTGCTGCGGTACCGTTTCCGGGGTCCGCCGCTCATCCGATAGTGAATCCAGCAATGAAGAATGAGTTACATCAGCACTCTGTAGATCATCGCGAAAGGGCTCGGTCCGGCTTGCGTCGCGGGGACCAGGCCGTTGCGGAGCAGTCCTATGAGCATCTGCTCGAGACTCATCCCAATGATCTGGAGGCGTTGCAACAGCTGGCCAGCATCAACCTCGTCCGTGGTGACGTGAATCGGGCTATCGAGCTGTTGGCCATCGCCCATCATGCGTATCCGAACGATCCGTTCACGCTGCATCAGCTCGGTTCAGCGCGGATGACTGGTGGCGATACCCAGGGGGCGATCGCTGACTTGCGCCGTGGGCTGGAACTCAAACCCGATATGTTCCTGGCGCGCTTGCGCCTGGGAATGTTGCTGGCTCAGGTGGGGGAAACCCACGAAGCCCTGATCGCCACTTTCAATGCGCTCAATACGGCGCAGGCGAAAGGACGCTGGCTCAGCGATGACACGACCGCCCCAGAGTTGCGGGGCGCCGTGAAGAGCGCCATGAAGTACGTGTTTGACGGGCAGGCCAATCTTTTCGATGGCATCCTCGAGCCGTTGCGACAACGCTATGGCGCCTCGGAACTCGCGCGGGTAGACGAATGCCTGGCCATTTACCTGGGCGCGCGAAAAGCCACGTTGCCCGATTCACGGCAGCAGCCCAAGTTTCTCTATTTCCCGGGCGTGCCGAGCCAGCCGTATTACCCGCGTGCGCGCTTTCCGTGGCAGGCGGAGCTTGAGGCCAACACCGGCACTATCCGGGATGAACTGCGTGCGGTGCTGTCGCAGCCGCAGGATCTGGAGTCGTTTCTGCAGACAGATTCGCCGCAGGACGCGGCCGACCTGCTGCGATCTTCCGGCGCCCAGCAACCTGCCTGGGATGCGTATTTCTTTCACCGGCACGGCGAGCGCTATGACGCGCACGCCGCGAGCTGCCCGCAGACCGCCGCGCTGCTTGATACGCTGCCGCTTGCCCGCGTGCGCGAGCACTCGCCGGAAACGCTCTACTCAGTACTGCGGCCAGGCACCCATATTCTCCCGCACCGCGGCGTCACCAATACCCGGCTGGTCACCCATCTGCCGCTCATCGTGCCGCCCGATTGTGCCCTGCGCGTCGGCGGACAAATTCACGAATGGAAAGAAGGTCGTTGCGTCACCTTTGACGACACCTATCTGCACGAGGCATGGAACAACAGCAGCGAAACCCGGGTGGTGCTGATCGTCGACAGCTGGAATCCCGATCTCAGCGAGATTGAGCGGGTCGCGGTGGCCGATCTGGTCGGGGCAATTGGCGACTTCAATCGCGCCAGCGAAGTGCCCGTTCCGAAGGGGTGAGCGTCGCCGCGGTTCACGTGCACCGCGGCATCCATGCGATGCCGTTGCACGGCGCCGCGTGTGGCTGCACGGCCGGTGGGGGCAAATTGTCAGACCAGTAACGACTCGATGAAAAGGCGCCCTCAACGGGGCGCTTTTTTTTTCTGGATAGCGCGGCTCAGTGGCGCGCTACGCCGGATCCACTTCGCGCACCATGCGTCGATGCTGCCTTTCGCGTTGTGCACGTTACTGAAGCCGTGCGAGCGTTTCATGGGTGTGACCTTCTGCGTACGAGCGACGAACTAACGCATATCGGTGCTGGTCGCCGCTAGCTGCCGCTACCCCAGTACCCAGCGACGCGCCACTGCCGTGCCGCAGTGGCCTCGGCGTCAACCGCCCGCGTTCCCGTCAGGACTCGCAGTGGCCTGACGCTATCCCCCGCATGAGGACATATCGGTTCTCACCGGAATGCTTCGCGGTAGGGCTGGGAAGGGTTCTGACCCACGTCTGTGCGCAAATTAAACTCGCAAGAAATTGCTTTTAGCGAGCTTCCAAGATGATTGCTCGTGGCCCCAATCCGGCGATGGAATGGCGTAATTACGGGCATTTGCGGCAGGCCTGGTCGAAAATACGCAAGTATTTACGTATCGTTACTCCTCTGTTAACGTTTGCTGGGATCGCAAGATCTTGTGCTTGCAGCGGGCTGCCTGGATGAGGCCGGCCAAATGCAGGTTCTGGGCAGAGCCCTCTTTGACTCATCCCGACCATCAAATGGAGAGTAATTTCATGGAACTTGGAATCAAGAAGCTGTCTTCAGCAGTCCGCCTCGCGCTTTCACTGGGCACGATCATTGCGATGGCCGCCGCAGGCACCGCATTCGGGCAGGACCAGTCCGCACAGCCGAAGGGCAACACCAACCCGGCCGCTCCGCAAAAAGCGTCTACCTTGCAGACGGTCGTGGTTACCGGTTCGCACATTCGCCGGGTTGATCTGGAAACGGCCAGCCCGGTCGTCACCATCGATCGCGCCGCAATCCAGGCCAGCGGCAAGCTGACCCTGGGTGATCTGGTGCAACAGCTGCCCTCCATGACCGGCGGCAACGTCAATCCGCAGGTCAACAATAGCGGCGGTAAAGGCAATTCCACCATCAATTTGCGTGGCATGGGTTCGAACCGCACCTTGATTCTGGTCGATGGTCAGCGTCTGTTGAGCGCGGATCCGAATGCTATTCCGGCCGACGCGATCCAGCGCATCGAAGTCCTGACGACGGGTGCATCGGCAGTCTATGGTTCGGATGCCATTGGCGGCGTGGTCAACTTCATCCTGCGCAAGGACTACCAAGGCGCCACGTTTACGACCAACTTCGGCGAGTCCGATCACAACGACGGTGCGCAAAGCGGATACACCTTCACTTTCGGGCAGGCGTCCGACAAGGGAAGCATCATGGGCGGCCTCAACTACAGCAAGCAGGACGGTGTACTGGCGGCCGACCGCAATTTCTCCAGGAATGCGCTGTCCCTCTCCGGCAGCCAGGTCGCGGTCGGTGGTTCCGCGTCCACGCCGGTCGGCCGTATCCAGTTGCCTACCGGCCCAGCGGGCAAGTTCGGCTGCAAATACGCATCGCTGAACCCGGGTGGCAATAGTCGGGTGGTCAGCTCCGCGAACTACCACTGCTACGCCAACTCCGACAAGTACAACTACGCAGCGGTCAACTTGATCATGACCCCGCAGGAGCACACAGGTGGATTCATCAACGGTGAGTATCGCCTCGGCGACCACGTGACAGCCTACATGGACGCCCTTTACCAAAAGACCTCGTCCAACTTCCAGTTGGCTCCAGCGATATATGGCACCGATACGACTGGGGCGAATATCGACGAGGGTAACGCGTTCAATCCGTTTGGCGCGGCTTATGGAGCCGGCGGTTTGTCCTTCCGCTCACGCTTGACTCCCAATGGCGTCCGTATGGCTGCTGCAGGCAGGACAGATGCCCAAATCAATACCGGCTTGAAGGGCGACTTCACGATCCTCGACAAGAACTGGAACTGGGATGCGGGCTACAACTACGGCCACGAGAGCCAGGTGATTACAACCAGCGGTCTGGTCAACCAAACCGCGCTATATACCGGTCCGTCCACGCTGAACGCGAACGGCTCGGCTTCGTGCCCCACCGGTGTCAGCGCGGTCGCTTGCCAGTTCAATCCGTTCAACATCAATGCGCCGGGTACTGTCGCAGCGATCAAGGCGGCCAGTGTGACCGCGCCCAGCAACAGCTACCTGATCGAAAAAACCTGGCACGCAGGCCTCAACGGCGAGCTGTTCATCCTGCCGGCGGGCACAGTACAGCTGGCGGTCGGTACCGAGTATCGCACCGACTACAAGAGGTCCGTCCCCGCCCCGCAGCTGATGATCGATAACAGCACCGGCACTTGTATCCTAGGGAGTCAGTGCACCAGTGCGGTGCAGGGCGGCTATAGCACCAAGGATGTCTACGCCGAGGCGTTCATCCCGATCCTGTCCGGCATGTCGGGGGCGCAGTCGCTGAACCTCACCGTAGGCGACCGCTACTCGAACATCTCGACCTTCGGCAGCACGAACAACGTCAAGGTTGCGCTGGAGTGGAAGCCGATCGACGATCTGTTGCTACGCGGCACAATGGAACAGGTATTTCGCGCACCGGCTCTCAGCGAGCTCTACGGAGCCGATTCCGACGCACCCAACATCCATAGCGATCCGTGTACCGGCTATACCGGTGCGCCAGCAGGTGCGCCGCTGTCTCAGGCCTGCCAGTTCGTGCCGACCAATGGCGCGTTCAAGAACAATTTCGTGGTGTCGCAAGCTCAGGCAACTGCAGTTACCCAAGGTGCCCGGGTGGCCGGGTTCCCGGTCAAGCCGGAGCATGGCAAGTCGTTCGATCTTGGCCTGGTCTACAGCCCGTCGTTTGTGCCCGGCCTGTCCACCACGCTGGATTTCTGGCACGTCGCACTCAATGACACCATCACCTCGGTGGGTTTGCAGAGCCTGCTCAATCTGTGCGCGGCCGGTCAGACCGCGTATTGCCAGTACATCCACCGTACGCCGAGCGGTCCGAACGCGGGGCAATTGCTGCAGTCCACGGTTGAGCCGACGGGCAACCTGGGCAGTCTGAGCACGGGCGGCGTCGACTGGTCGGCGAACTACAAGCTGCCGCAGTTCTCCTTCGGCCAGTTTAACGTTGGCGTCAATACGACTTACCTGAAGTACTACACCCAGCAGACGGCGCCGGGGGTCGCGGGCAACGTGACGTACAACAATGCCGGTCACGTCTTGCC
>Ga0302234_10000537_pt1 | contig 29422 bp, 25 predicted proteins | sample II_Palsa_N3_2_FD_193576 | JGI IMG/M metagenome (GOLD analysis project Ga0302234, IMG submission 193576) | Peat permafrost microbial communities from Stordalen Mire near Abisko, Sweden - II_Palsa_N3_2 | ecosystem: Environmental > Terrestrial > Soil > Palsa > Peat permafrost | place: Sweden... | reverse complement strand
AAGCAGACATCGCGTTGAGCGAGAACTCGCTGGGCTTTGCTTATGCGTGGAAAATCTAGCCCACTGACCGGATAGGCCGTTTCCCATGTCTTCGTTCACACCTGTCAGCGCCCTGCTCGGCGGCTTGCTGATCGGCGCTGGTGCCAGTTGGCTACTACTTTCGCTCGGACGCATCGCTGGTATCAGTGGCGTGGTTGGCGCACTGCCGTTTTCTCGGCGGATGGAGTTTGCCTGGCGTGCCCTGTTCCTGCTGGGATTGGTGACCGGCGCGGGGCTGCTGTACCGATATGGCAGCACGTTCGGCGTGCAGGCACCGCTCAGCCGTATCGATTTTCCTGCCTGGGAATTGATCGTCTCCGGACTCCTGGTGGGCTACGGCACAGCAGTGGGAAGCGGTTGCACCAGCGGACATGGCGTGTGCGGCCTGGCGCGCCGTTCGCCGCGCTCCCTGGTGGCAACCGTGATCTTTCTGCTCACGGGCATAGCGACGGCGAGCGTGCTGCGACACTGGCTGGAAAACTGGCCATGAACCCCGACGAAGCATCGCCGCTGGAACGTGCCCTGTTGGCGGCCTTTGGTGCCGGCTTGGTATTCGGTGCCGGGCTCGCGTTGTCGGCGATGACCCATCCCGAGAAAGTACTCGGCTTCCTCGACCTGAGTGGACACTGGGATCCGAGCCTCCTGCTGGTGCTTGGCGGCGCGACGGGTATCGCCGGCATCGCGTTTCCATTGATCCTTCGACGCAAGACGCCGCTTTTGATGGCGGATTTCGATCTGCCGAGTGCTACGCGCATCGATCGTCGGCTGATCTTCGGAGCACTCCTGTTCGGCTTGGGCTGGGGAATCAGCGGTTATTGCCCGGGACCAGCGGTAGCTCTTCTCGCGGCGCTTCCCGGCAGTGGACGCGAGGCTCTGCTGTTTCTGCCAGCCCTGCTGATCGGATCATGGATCGGGCGATGGTCGACCCGGGCGAGCAAGGCGCGTAGCGCTGTCCAACGCATCGATGCGAACCTCCTCGATCGAGGCGATCTCTAGAGGTGCACGGTTTCCCCTCGACAAGTTCGCGGTAGTCCGCATCCTTCAGATAGACGTCCAGTAGGCGTCCAAAGAGAAATCAGCTGCATATCCCAGTCGAAACCGGCCACCTGTAACGATGTGAAGCCCGCCACGCAAAACGGCCTGAAAAGCGCCGCGAGGGTGAGCCAGTTTCACCGAAAATCACGTTGCCAAGGAAACCTGCGTCCACCGCAACACGTACTACAAGCGACCGATCGGCGATGACTAGGCCGTAGACCTGCATGATCAACTGCAGGCCGACGTCGACCGGCAGAAAGCGACCGATTCTGTTGAAAAACACTCTTGCTGCGGTGTGATGAAAGTGATGGACTGATCATCCATCGACCGAGCGGAATTTTCGCGATGATGGGACGTCAGCTGGCTGCACAAGCGTCCTTGGTTTTACGCCTTCAACCTTGACGATCACGTTCCCGTTGACCATCTGCTTCGCGGTATTGATCAGTTCCTCGATCTGAGCGAATTGCATGCGCATTTGTCCGCGCACTACAGCCATACCGGCCGTCCATCGATCGACCCTGCGCTGTTGATCCGAATGCTGATCGTGGGCTATTGCTTCGGGATTCGCTCGGAACCCTGGTTGTGCGAGGAAGTACACCTCAACCTTGCGTATCGTTGGTTTTGCCGGCTGGTCCTGGAAGATCCGATCCCGGATCACTCGACGTTTTCGAAGAATCGGCACGGCCGGTTTCGCGACAACGACACACTGCGGTTCGTGTTCGAACAGGTGCTTTCACGTTGTGTGAGCGAGGGACTGGTCGGCTGCGAGGGATTCGCGACGGACGCCAGCGTGATCAAGGCTGACGCCAGCCGTCAGCGTGGGGTGCCGGGCGCGGAGGCGCACTGGAATAAGACGCCGCCGCTCACCCGACCTGTGCGCGAGTACCTTGAAGCGTTGGACGCGGCGGCGGAGGAACGCACCCCACCGAAGAATGTGTCGCTGAGCGATCCGGCCTCGCAGTGGACCGCCGCGCCAGGCGGCCCGGCATTTTTCGCCTACTCCACCAATTACCTGATCGACACCAAGGCAGGTGTGATCGTGGATGTGGAAGCGAGTCCCGCGCATCGCACGGCGGAAGTAAACGCCACACGTACCATGCTGGAGCGCACTGAAGTGCGCATGGGCATGAAGCCCGAGCGGCTGATTGGCGATACGGCCTATGGCTCTGCCACCATGCTGGAATGGTTGGTCGAACAGAAAGGAATCGAACCGCACGTGCCGGTGTGGGATAAATCAGAGCGCTCCGATGGTACGTTCTCCCGGACTGAGTTTGCATGGAACGAGCAGGACAACTCCTATGACTGCCCTGGCGGCAAGGAGCTTCGCTCGAACTGGCGCGCCTTCAAGGTGCCGCGCACCGGGGTGACCAAGGCCGACACGATCATCTATCGCGCCAGCGAGCATGACTGCCCAGACTGCTCACTGAAAGAGCAATGCTGTCCGAACACCCCGATGTGCAAGATCGCGCGCAGCATCCATGAGCATGCACGCGAGGTCGCACGCAAGATTGCCACGACGCCGCAATATCTGCGGTCACGCTGCGAACGCAAAAAGGTCGAGATCTTGTTTGCTCACCTCAAACGCATCTTGCGGCTGGACCGATTGCGCCTGCGAGGTCTGCAGGGTGCGCATGATGAGTTTCTGATGGCAGCCATAGTCCAGAATTTGCGGCGAATGGCCAAATCCTGGATCCATTGCGCGACGATTGAAGTTGCCATCCCTCAATCGACCTCTTCTTGCCGCCGAGAGCATTTCGTGGATGGCTCAGCACAAGCATGACCGCATCCTGCTGGGAGAACGTGTTGGGCCATGACAGGATGTTGGCTGTCGATCAGCCCCTGCTGTTTCATGGCGGCAAGCACTTAACTTCGAAATACCGGCCGAACGGCTTTATCAATGTGTTGCATTGACCGGTTGAGACCGCCACCCAAAGCGGACACGCAGATCGAGACGCGAGGCGACGGCCCAACTACGAGAGTGCCACGACTTCGTCTGCAGCAAACCAGCCGCACGCCTTGATGGCGGAGAACAAGGGTAAGGAACGCATCACGATCGGGCTTGATGCGGACGTGTTGGCATGGTTTCGTGCGCAGGTGCAGGGTGGCGGCAACTATCAGACGTTCATCAACGACACGTTGCGCGCTGCCATGAACACCGAGGACGCCCGCTCACGGTGCGTAAGCTGCGTGAGGTGTTGCGCCAAGAACTGCACGAAGCCTGAAACCGCGTCGCACCCAGAAGGAGCATCCTATGGCGCTGATCCATCAAGCCGAAAACCGCGGCACGACACGGCGATCACATATACGCCAGAGCAACCTTCCCTCTCCGTTATCTAGGCGATATTCACTAAAAATTCATCGCCATATAACTCTCGAGGGTATAGATTCCGCCGCTCGGAGATAGGTTGCTTAAATTTCGCAACTGACTCGGTTGGGGTATGGGCGGATCGTAATTCGTGCGGTGAACGATCTGCAAGGGCGTGTTGCAAGACATTAATAGAGTGAAAGAACCCGACTCTTCGCAGAGTCGTCGGCGTGATCGGCCATGTGCAATAACTGAAAAGGTTGTTGTTCTTATGTCATCTCGACCATCGCTCGACCTGGCGGAACGGCTCGCACAGCGCGGCATTGATATGTCGAGTCCGCTGCGATCGAATAGCCCGATCTCGTCCTACATTATCTGCACCAATCCCCGCTCTGGCAGCTGGCTGTTGAGCGAGGGTTTGACGGCGAGCGGTCTGGCAGGAAATCCGCGCGAGTGGTTCAACGTACTGGAAGAAGACGCGCGCATCCCTGCTGAGCAACTGAGCACCACACCCGAAGCGGCCTACCGCATCTATCTGCAGCACGTGCGGGCTGCCGCCACTACGCCCAATGGCGTGTTCGGCGCCAAGCTTCACTACTATCAATTCGCCGAGTTGCCCGAGAAGCTGGGGCGGCTTGAGGAATACCGTGGGCTATCCGCGTTTGAATTGATATCGACGGTGTTGAGGCATCCACGCCATATTTGGCTCACGCGACGCGACAAAGCCCGCCAGGCGCTTTCCTATTTTCGCGCGTGCCAGTCGGGTGAATGGTGGCGGATTGATGGCGTGGCGCGGCCGGCGGCTGCGCTTGAGGACCCACCGTTCGATGGCCCAGCCATTTGGAAGCTGGAACGGGTGCTGGAAGCTAACGAGCGAAGTTGGCAGGATTATTTCCAGCGCCATGACATCGAACCGCTGGTGGTCGTTTACGAGGATTTGGCAGCGGATTATGCAGGGCAGATCGCGCGAGTGCTGCAATGGCTACGCATTCCGGGCGCTGACGCTACGGCGGTTGGCACACCTCGCCTGAAACAACAGTCGAACCCGCAAACCGAAGCGTGGCTAGCTCAATACCAGGCTTTCAAACTGGCTTTTCCCGACGATAGTGCTGACGCCGACACCGCTGTTACACCTGTGCTTTCCAGCCCGCTGTACGAGCAATCTCGTGAGGCCGAAGCGAACCGCACGCAAGTGCGATCCACCACTTCGGGCAAGGCCGACCGCCTGCAAAGCGCGCTACAACAGCTGGCTGCGCTCGCCCCGGCCACCTCGACCGTGGAACGGCGATCGGCGCTATCACGCAACGAATTTCTGGAGCGGTATTACGCGGCCAATCGACCGGTGATCATGCGCGGGCTTACCGACGATTGGCCGGCTATACGGCTATGGTCGCGCGAGCATTTCAAGCGATGCGCCGGCGACGCGCAAGTGGAAATCATGGCTGGTCGCGCCACCGACCCGAGCTATGAAACCAACATCCATCGCCACCGTCGCGAGATTCGCTTCGCTGACTACGTCGATCAGGTGTTCGATGGCGGAGCGAGCAATGACTATTACCTGACTGCCAATAACGATTTCTTCCGTCATCCCGGCACCGAAGCCTTGCTTGGCGAGGCGCCCCCCTTTACCGAATACCTGGACCTGGCAAAGCGGCTCGGCCATACCTTCCTGTGGTTTGGGCCGGCCGGGTCAATGACGCCATTGCACCACGATCCCTGCAATGTGTTTATGGCGCAGGTGTTCGGACGCAAGCGCTTCAAGATCGTGCCGGCGAAGCAGTGGTCGTTTGTCTATCACTACGCCACCTATTTCAGCGAAGTAGATTGCGAACATCCGGACTTCTATCACTGGCCGCTGTTTCGCCACGCGAACGTGCAAGAGGTGGTGCTTGAGCCCGGCGAGGTGCTGTTTATGCCTGTCGGCTGGTGGCATCAGGTCCGCTCGCTTGAGACCAGCGCGATGGTCTCCTTCACCAACTTTGTCTTCCCCAACACTTTCGATTGGTAGGAAATAGACCATGCCAGTTCAGACATCAGCTTCGCCCAGAACCTCTCAGGTCGAGCACCGCGTACATGTCCATGATCGCCGCGAATATCGGCTGCGAGTGCGCGCAACGGTGTTTTTGTGGGGCTCTGACGGCATCACCCAGAATCTCAGTTTTGATAAGCCGCTGCTGCTGCATATCCACAACGATCTGTTTGGCGAGCAGATCACGATCGGCACCCAACTGGCCAACGGCACGCGCAACACGTTTGGCACGCTTAACGCCGGGCAGTGCCTGACCATCCCGATTCAGGACATCTGTGCGGTGTTTGCCAGTTGCACGCTGGAATCCATGGTGAGTTGCACGGTGCGCTAACCGCGCCGGTCAGCTTCGGTTGAAAAATATCTGTATGTCGACGATACGCCGCGGAGATAGTCATGGCTGCAGCAAAAATTCAGAACCTGAGAGTCAAGCCGTCGCAATGGGCGAACCTGTGCTTTGAGGTTGGCGGTGTGATGGGCAGCAGTTCAGTCGAACTTGGCGACACGGTAACGCCCTTCGATTTCCCGACCTTCTACGGCAACCTTGGTACGACCGTGCTCGGCATGCCGGCGCGGCTCAAGTTTGACTCCGCAGGTATCGGGGCCGACCCCGGTGTTACCGCTTCCACGCTCTGCGCGTTGCGCGCCGAACCGGCCAAAGCGGTGCTCGACAAGGCGGTGGCCGCACGGGAGAACAGTTTCTACGGCAAGTACGCCAATCAGACCGCCGTAATCGCCCAGACCCGGGCCTACTACGATCCGGGCACGCTCAATTCCAAACCGCAACGGTTGACGGCGCTCAGCACTATTTCGCAGAACCAGACCGATCTGCTCTATGCGGCCTACTTCGCCGATGGGCGACTGGCGGTGGTCAAGTCGACCACGGCGGAAATTCGCTCCACCACCGACAGCGTCAGCGAAACCTGTTCGACCACCGTCAACGATGGCTTCAACCAATCCACCAACACCGGTTCGCAGAACGGTACCTCCAATACGTTCACCGACAATATTGCGACCGATATCGCCGTTGATATTGCATCGGGTGGCGTGACCAACACCATTTCGGACGACGTTTCGTTTGGGGTTGCTACCGCGTCCTCGTTGGCATCTTCATTTGGCAGCGGCTTTCAAGCCCAGTACGGCGTCAGCATCGGGCGCGCCGACAGCAAGGGCGAGGCCAAGCAGTTGCAGTCGGGCGTGAACACCGACTACGGCTACCGCGTGCCGAATCTGGAAAATTCGGCGCAGAACCATCGCGCGCAGATCAGCCTGATGGACGAACAGTTTTCGCAGTACATGTACGCGCAGAACCTGCCGAACCTGGAGAAGGTGTTCCAGAACGAATTGAGCTCAATCGACCTGGACGTCAAACGCCTGCAAGTGTCCTACTTGAGCACTCTGCTGCTGTCGCCGATCCCCGGCGTGGTTACCGGCCGCTACAAAAATCCGGGCGATCGCGTGAGCGCGGGCGAGGCGGTGGTGCGGGTCGAGAACAACCAGGAGATTTATCTCGTCGGCATCCTGGTGTATCGCGGCATGATCACGCTGAGCAACACCGTCACGGTAACCACCACGCTCTTCAGTGCAACCGGCACGCCACCGACGGTTATTTCAGGACAGGTGGTTGCTGCACGCGGAAATCAGGGCAACGATGACCGCTGGGAAGTAGTCGTCAAGTGCAACAATCTCGACGGCGGGGGAAATCCAATTTTGCCGTTGCACTACAGCTTCGACTACGACAGCACTTCAGCAACCATCGCTTAAGGCCGGGAGCGAAAACCTGTTATGGGCGCCCCGCCTCCGGTACCACCGCCGTCTCCTACGCCTGCGCCGCCGGCCCCAACTCCGCCGCCCGCACCGACGCCGCCGCCTGCCCCGACACCACCACCTGCTCCAACACCACCGCCAGCGCCGACGCCACCACCACCGACGCCGCCGGTTAGCACCGGCCCTCCGGTAAGCACCTCGCCACCGCAGGTCAGCCCAGGCACGCCCAATGTCAGCGTCGCGCCTGCACCGGTGTCTGCCGCACCGCCACCGGCGACATCGGTTGCTACGGATACGGCGCCGGTTTCGGTAGCGCCACCCGCGTCAAATACCTCGCAGGTCGACCCCTCCAACAGTGAGCCGCCCGTCAGCGATCCCACCTCGGATCAGCTGGTGTGTGAGCAGCTTGATCCCGAGGCATCGGCGGCTGGCCCCACCTCAAGCAGCGCCGATGTCAGCACCGTCGACCCTTATACCGGAGCGGCCGCGGTTGATCCCTATACCGGCGGGCAAAGTGCGAACCCCTACACCGGACAGGTGAGCGTTGCGCCGCCGGACAGCACACCAACCGAACCAAACGCCAGCTTTACCGGCGAACCCAGCGGCACTCCGTTCGAGAGCAGTGCCGTGGATACAGCTTCCAGCGGCGGTTCGGACGCCACTGGCCTGGGTGCGGGCGCGGCCATGGGCGGCGCCGTCGACCCTTCCACCATGTCGCCGGAAGAACTGGCGGAGTGGAACGAGTATTTGAAATCCGACGTATCCACTTACGATTTCGAGGCGTCCGACGAGGCCATTGCATCGGCGCGATACGACGCCAAGGTCAACGCGTTTGAGGACTTCAGCGAATCGGTTCAGTCCGGCACGTATTCGCCAAGAGCCACGGCCACGATGGACAACATCACGCCGGATACCGCGACGGAGATTTCTGATGCATGGGAATCAGGCCAGAGCTATGCCAAGTTCACCGGCGAGCCCGGCGCGATCAGCCCGGTTGATTCTTCCGATGTGCCGTCGATTCAGAACGACCCGATCAACCCGGAAAACTCCTATCTCAACGATCCGGCTTCGCATTTTGAGAACGATCACCTTAGCGATTACAGCAACGATCCCGGCGATTACGCCAACCCCAATGCCGATGTGAATGCGGAGATGGACGCCGAATTCGGTGAAGGTTCGTTTATCCAAAATGATGGGGTCGCCTCGCAGCTGGAAACCAACCCGATTGGGGCAAACAGCCAAGCTGGTACCGACTTCCTCGCCGAGAACGGTTATGCCGCCGATGGTACGTCGCTGGCTGGAGACGCCACTGCCGCGGTCGACACGGCAGAGGTAGTGGAAGGCACCGAGGCGGTTGTTACCGGAACCGAGCTGGTGGAAGGCGGCGTGGTGGCCGCGGAAGTGGGCGTGGAGTTTGAGGCTGCCGACCTTCTGATTCTGGTGATCTTCTTATGAGGAGCCGTGCGATGACCGCCCCCATGTCCAGCACAGACGACGCAGACCGGCTAGCGCCGGTTCGGGCGCGGTGAGGCGCACGCCATGAATACATCATCCACCTTGGCCCAGATCGCCTGGCTGACCTCCGGACTTTCACCCACCGGCCAAACCACTGCCTTTGACCTGCAAACCGTTCGTGAAGCGTTGGCCCACGCCATTGCTCAACACGGTGCCAATGGTGCGCAGGCCGCTGCCGGCTTGCCCGCCGCGCCAACGCCGGCTCCGTCTCCTGTCGAACTTACGGCGATCGCTGATGCCGTGGCACAGGTCCAGGCCAACCCTTTGGTAGGCGCCTCGCCACTGGTGTTGCGCCGCAGCCTGCCGGCTTCGCCGATCGGCAACCCGGCCTTCACGCCGGCCGCTACCAACGGCATGAAGGCCCACGTCATTGGCCCCTTCGCCGATTTGCTGGGCGCGCTGCATTGGTTCGATATCGTGCCGCCGGTGGCGCAAACGCTAGTCTCGCGAAATTCAGTGGCTGTCATGTCGCTGCCGCTCGCGCTGGCCAACGGCCCCACACCAACCTCACTGACGGTGGCGGCAGGCAGCCTGTGGATCAACGCGCAGCTACTGGTGCCTACCGCGCCAGCGAGCAGTTTTGTCGGCCTCGCGATCGACGGCGGCACGCTTACGCTTTCGGCTGCTGGCACTGCGACTACGGGCGCGGTGTCTGTGGGGCAAACGGTTACGCTGACGCTTACCGTCCAACCTGCCGCCACGAACGGCCCGACCGGCGGAACGGGTGTTGGCGCAGACGGCGGCGCGGTGGTTGCCGAGCTGCCCAATGAGGTGACGTTCGTCTTCACCGAAACGAGCGCACAGGTCACCGCAGCGGGGGACGCAAATTTCACCGCTTATGGCACGACCACGCCGCTGCAATGGCAAGCCGGGTCTTGCACCTATGAGGCGGGACTGAGCCAGCTGCTGATTCCGTACCTTCCCAGCGTTGCCAGCTTTACCGTGGGTAGCAGCCTGTCAACAATGTTCAGCCTTGCAGGAAGCGCCCCGACCGCAGAAGCCGCCTGGGCTTTGCCCGTGGCTGTCACCACACCAGCACAGTTGGGCGCCGCTTCTGGCTGCGGCTTCCTTATCTTGTTACTTGGCACCGGGCTCAAAGCGCAATGGGATGGCATGAACGGGGCCACCGCGTTGTCAGCCGTTGCGCTGCAAGGTGCCGCAGGTGTGCTGGCGGTGCTTGGCGCCACCACGGGGCCACGTGGAGCGTGCGGAACCTTCAAGCTTTGGGCCAATGCACCCTCGCCTTCCACCGCCAGCAGCACGATCGACTTCGCCCTGCCCAACAGCACCCTCGTCTACTTCACCAGCATCGACAGCTACGACAGCGTCACGCAGACCGAAATGGTGCTGTGCGGCGGTGAACTGTCCGCGCATATCGACCGGCCAGTGGCGGCGGATGGAAGTCGGCTAGGCCCGGATATGCCGGGGCTGCTTATCCTCTACGCCACGGCCAGCAGAAACGGCGTGATTCTGCTCGGTGAACCCGCGCCAGACTCGCTCCAAACGCCCATCGCGCTGGCGCTGAAGAACGCCTTGATGGTGACCACGCCACCGGGGCTGCTGTTGGTCGCCGGCACCTTCGGCGCTACGTCGGCGGAAATCACGGCAGGCGGCCTGCTGCTGGCCTTCGGCCTGGAAACGCTGTTCCCGATTTTGCCGGACCCCTATGCCGCCAATTTCCTGCCGCTCGGTCGCGCCGGTGATGCGGCCTCATCGATGCTGTTGGCCAGAGTGCTGTGGACGGCGACCACCCACGCCGTACTGAGCTTCAGCGATGCCTCGCTCAGCCTGGCGAGCTTTCGCGTCACTGGGCTGGAGCCATCACCTGCACCTGTCATCAGCGGGGATGCCGCCGAGCAGGATGCCGCATGGCTCAACGCGCTGGACCGGCAGTTCAACGCGGCGGTAGGCGGCGGTGATCCGCAGCTGTTCATGCTGGACGTATCCAGCAATGTGGATCAGCTCGGCGTCGCCGTCTCGGTGGTCGGTTCGTATCGAGATAATGATCCGACAACCTTGGCCACCGCAGCTGGCACGGTCGCAACGGCGGAGGCCACCCAGATCTCCATCGCCGGCCTCGACCTGGTGGCCCCCGCCAGCACCATGCGCGTGTTCACCACGCCAGCCGTGCAATGGGAACCGCTGGTTACCGTGCAGAACCCCAATGTCGAGCCGAACCCGTTCCCATCACCGGCCGGGTTCCTCAACGACGGCGGCCCGACGTTGATTGGCATCAACAACGTCACCTTGGTGCCTGTCGCCCCGGCGCCGTTGCTGGACGAAGTGCTGCTGTCCTACGCCCACGGAAAAACCGGAGCAGCGCGATTCACGCTGCCATTCGGCATGACCGCCCTGGCGACGCTGCAAGCCCAACAGACCGGCCATTACCCGTTGCCACACCCGGGGCTGAAGCCGGTGCGTCCCAACTTCGCCGCCAACGACATGCTTGGCGGTCGCCAACTCGCATTGACCGCGCCGTCCAACGTGTTCAATACGCTCGCCAGCCCCACGCTACCTGGCGCGGCCGTGCAGTTGCGCAACCTGGTCGATCAAGATGGCAACCCGCTACTCGATCCACGCGCGCCACCGGCGCCGGGCGGCCTGCAGTTGAGCGTGCTTGGGCCGGATGTTGATGAGATTTTCAATTCCCAGTTCGCACCAGACGGCGTAGACCCCGCCGTGCCGGTGACGCGAATCGACTTTTCCGGTTACGGCGCATCGAGCTTCAGCGCCTGGACCGATCCGAACGCGGTGCCACCAGCGGTGGTGCAAGCACGGTTCAACATCATGGTCGGGCGCACCAACCACGAAGTGGTACAGGTCAAAAGCATCTTGCTGCCGTGGTGGGCGATCGTGGTGCGTACGATCACCATCGACCGCCAGGACGACGCCGAAATTTCCCGCAGCGACAGCGGCTGGGTGGCGGCAACGCCGGGCTTGTTCGGTGGGCCCGGCACAACCCATCCAGGCGTGGTGACCGGTGCGTACAACATCCGCGAAATTCGCGACACCTCGCAAACCTACTCGCCGGGCGGCGGGGTGGAACTGGTCGGTGTCTATTTCGATGCCGATATCGCCATGACGGGCTTGGTCAGTGGCGGCTCGGGCGGGCGTGTGCCCAGCACCGGCCAGTTCGGCTATATCCAGACCGCACCGGCGCATACGCCGATCACGCCCGCGCAGCTGGCCAAACTGATCTCGGCGCGCGGCCCCTTGGGCGGGCCGGTGGACTGCGTGATTGCCCTGGCAGGAACCGCGCAGACCATGCGCGTTTCGCGCGTGGAAGTAGACAACGCGCCACACGCCGGCGCCGCCGAAACCCACGAATTCGCCGCCACCGCGCGCGGCTCGGTGGTACTGCCACAACCGGGTAGTTGGAGTGTGTTGGCGCGCACGGATAGTGTCTCCGAGCCCACGCCAATTGATCCGGACCTGGGCGTGCCGCTGATCCAGCAAGGTGCTGCCGGCGGTTCGCCGACCACCGAACCGTTGCGGCTGGCCGAGCCGGTCGATTTATGGACACCGACCTCGCCGTCGATGGATTACTGCTTGATGCATGCGACCGATTCCACTCGCATGCTATTTCCCCGCCCGGTAATCGCCCACGGCACCAGCGCGTTCAGCAGCGATCAAATACCGTTGCTGGCTGATGGCTTCGCCCTGATGGGCGCCACGTCGATCTGTCCGCGTCAGGACAGTTGCCTCACCTTTCCGAACAACAGTTATGCCCTACAGATCGACGGCGCTGGCGCGTTCACTCTCGCCAATGTGCCGACACCCTTTGCGCCGAGCCGCGCCGATCGCACGTTATCTACCGCCAGCGTCGGCACCGTCGCGCTGGAATATGCCGATCAGCACGGCACGCCAGCGGCGATTTCCGTCGCCATCGACTCCAGCGAGTGGTCGGTGGGCCTTACCGGCGTCAACGTGCGGCTGGACATGGGTGCCTTCGACGGCCTGATTCGCAGCGTCGGGGATTTCAAAGCCTCCAGCACCAACGGCGTCGCGCTACAGAATGGCCAGCTGGTACTCGGTTCGGTGTTGGAGCCGCTTGAGTTGCTGATCGAATTCCTGACCATGCTCGGCCTGCCCAATCCTCTGGCGATGTCGTTCGCCAACGGCGGTTCGACCAGTTCCACCATCTACAAGATGAATGCGAACCTGGGCTTCAGCCTGCCGTCGCCGCTGATCCCCGCGCTAACGCCGCTGATGCAGACGCCGACCTGGAAAATGTCAGTCGGCTTGAAGGTCGGCTTTGGCAACACCGCCAGCTCGGCGGGCAACCTGTTTTCATCTACTTCGCGCTGGATGTTCTCGTTCACCATCAACGGCAACATGCAATGGGCGGTGTTCCCGCCGATCTTCGCCGGCGGGCTGCTCGGCTTCGGCATCCAGGTGTATTTCCCGGCGGGCACCGCACCGCAGAGCGAAACGTTGAGCTTCCAGATCGGGGTGATCGCCTCCATCGGCGGCAACATCGTGCCCAACGTGCTGAAGGTGGAAGGCTCGGTGTCGTTCTCCTTCATGCTGGTGATCGGCATGGGCGCGTCGACCAGCGTGGCGATCGGCTGCGGGCTGACCATTTCGGTAACCGGCTCGATTCTCAACGGGCTGCTGGCGCTCACATTCTCCGCGACGGCCACTGGCTTGGTGGCGGTCACCAACCCCAAATCGGTGCAAGCGACTTTCGATGTATCCGTCGATATCACGATCTGCTGGTTCCTCGATATCGCGTTCGACCTCACCTTCCAATACACCCAGTCCATCTGAGATCGGCCATGACGACCAACCCCAACTACCGTCTCAGCCTGCAAGCCTTTCCTCAAAGCTGGGATGGCACGCAGATCACGCTGCGCATCCTGGTAATGCCGCAGGGTGATCCAACGTCCGCCTTGCTGACCGGCGTCGCACCCGCACCCGACTCTCCAGCTTTTGCCGACGCCAACCTCAGTTTCGTCGCTGCGCTGATTCCCTCACTGGACGCCCTGCCCGCGCCTGCGGCGGTAACCGCGCAAATTCCGCTGACCATCACGCCACCGACCGGTGCGCGCGGCCTGTTCCAGCAGTTGGCCGCGCAGTTCAATATCGCACCCGATCCACCGGGCAAGCCGCCCCGGCGGGTGGGCTACAGCGTGCAAAAGTTTCTGCCTGAGAGTTATCGCAACGCATTTGATTTCGACCGCCCACGCACCCCGTTCGCGCTGACCAACGACAGCTACAGCTGCCTGCTCAAAACCTTGCCGATTAACACTCCGCAGCCGCCTCCGCCCAGCACCGTCAGTTGGGGCCGGGTGATTGGTTTTACGATGCGCCAGCCGTTGCTGGCCAAGGCGCTGGGCCTGCTCTACGAAACCACGGTGGTTCTGCCCGACCCCACCACGTTCGCCAACGGTGGCTGGCTTTATGTAGGCCTGGCCCCAAGCAGCGACTTCCAGCCTCAGCTGGCGGTTAATCCCAGCCTGTTGCAGCTTTACGCCGCGCGCATACCGCCGTTGACATCGACACCTAGACCGCTATTTGCGGCGGTGCTGTTCCCGGTTTCTTCGATGCCGCCGACCGGCTCGTATGACGGCGCCTTCACCGAGGCCGAAGACTACGACGATGGCTTCGTAAAGATCGTGCACGGTGCCCAGCCCGATCGTGCCGCCATGTACGACTCGTCATCCAACGGCCTGCCACCTTCAGGTGATTTCGGCATGCAACTGGGCTGGGACGACGAGCAGATCACCATTTGGTACAACCAGCAGATGGATTCCACCGCAGTCGATGCGCCGTTCGCGGTCGCCGGCTACCGGATCGATGTGCGCGCCCATGGCAACACGGCCTGGAATTCCATGTGCCAAGTGACCGCAAGCCTGGCGCTGGGGTCCACCGAACTTGGCACATTCCAGGGCGAGCTGAGCGTGGAATCGATGCCGGTGCGGCTTGATCCAAGCCAACCGCAAGACTGGTGGTTGCCGCCATACTTCAGCCACTGGCGCGGCGGCTCCATCGTGTTGCCCGATCCGCTCGCCGCACAACTGCACGGCACGCCAGCGGTCCCGCAGCAATATACCGCCGTCGCTGCCGACGCCGTGCCGTTGCTGTATGGCCGCAGTTACGACGTGCGCGTACGCCTGACCGACCTTTCGCGCGGCGGCCCTGCCGTTACCGACGAGGCGATCAACCCCGGCCCGGCGCCCATCGCCACCTTGCCGTTTCGCCGCTATGTGCCGTTCAAAAACGTGCTCACGCCCGATCTCGACCTGACCACTACGCCGTCGAACCCGCAGACCAGCTATCAAATTGGACGTCCACTATTGAACTATCCGGCGGTGGCCTATGCCGGCGTGGCTAACGTGGCCGCGGCCCTGGTGGCGGATTTGCCAAACGCGCAAGCGCAAGGCCGTGAAGCAGGCCTGCCCGATCCGGATGCTGCGTTGCTGTCGATCGAAGTCCAAGTGATGCAGCTGGCCGGCGATGCGGCCCAACTGGTTTCCGACCAAGACCCATCGCCCTTTGCGCTGCTCTACACCACCACCCGCGCGTTCCCAACCGACCCCACCGCGTCGCTGGAGTTGGACATCGCTTTCCAGGACATCCCGGACATCACCTCGCTGCCACCGCAGCCAGATACCGGGCCGCTGCTGCTGCCGCGTTTTCGCAACATCCGCTTGGTACTGCGTGCAGCCGCGACGGCGGACCCGCAGTTGCTTTACTGGGGCTCGACGGACGCCATGTTCGGCCAGGCGGTGGAAATTCTGACTGGCGCCAACCCAACCGACGAACGGAGCCTGTTCGCCCCCGACATCGAGGCCAATCTCATTCGCGGCATCTTGTTGCAGCCCGACCCGGTGCAGACCAGCAATGTGACCGCTGCGCTAGCCGTCGCCGGTCAAGGCGGAACCACTGCTTATGACCTGAGCCAGCGCCTGGCCCAAGCGCTGGGCCTTAACTTCACCGGCCTTACCTATTCGGGCCAGCCCGGCCAGCGCGTGGTATTTGGCTGCTCGTCCGCCTTGCGTCATTCGCTCTCGCCTGAACACGGCGCGCTTACCTTCGGTGCCAAGAGTGAACTGACCCAGCACTGGCTGATCGTGATCACCGTGCAATTGGCACGCGACTGGACCTGGGGCGTGCTTAACCCGATCCGCTTCGATATACGTGATAGCTCAAATACGGTGGTCGGCAGCATCAATATGACCGACGCCGTTGGTATAAGCGCGCTGGCCAATCCGGATCGCAGCAACGCTTCGCTGGTGTTCTTCGATGCGGTCGACTACAAGCCGGCAGCAGGCAGTTTCCCCGCAGAACTAAACCTGACTTACCAGATCGAGCCGGTGTTCGCGGTGACACCGGCCTTGCTCGATGCGCCGCTATCGCTGCCGTTGACCCTGCCGATTGCTGCGCCGCCAACCCAGACGCCGCAACTGGCTTCGGCCGGCCTCGCCCTGTCGCCCTACGACGCCCAACCGGACTATTCCGCCACCGCACCACGTCAGCGCGCACTGTGGCTGGAGTTCACCGAACCGGTGGCGGACCCAGACGACATCTACTTTGCCCGCGTGCTCGCCTATGCGCCCGATCAGCTGCTAACCGGCGCCCCTTTCATCGATCCCGGCGGGGTCGAGCCACCGCCTGAGCCCGCACTGCCCATCGACCCGGAGCTGACCCGCCTGATCGTCCCCGGTCAATCGGACGACCACGCGGGACTGGGCGCCATGCAGCCGTTGATCCCGTCCAGCTCGCCGCTGCATTACATGTTGCCGATTCCCACTGGCCTGGCGCTCGATGCACCGGAACTGTTCGGCATGTTCGTCTACGAATTACGCGCCGGGCACAGCAAAAATTGGTCAACCGCCCAAGGCCGCTTCGGCCCACCGCTGCGGGTGGCCGGGGTGCAGCATCCCGCGCCCGTGCTGTTGCCTGTAGTCAATAGCCAACCGGCCACCGTGGCCGTAAGTGCACCGTTCGCAACCCCTGTTTTCACCGGTCGCAATCTGTTGCCCAGCCCACCGCGCAGCCAGCTGTGGGCCTTGCTCTACGCCCAGGTAACCCAGGCAGACGGCCAAGCCCAGCGCAATGTGTTGCTCGATCGCCTCCGGCTCAGGCGGCAAGACAAGCTCAGCGACTTGGCCCCGGTGACCGCCAACGGACTGGCCGCGGTGACTTGGCAACGCGCGTTGATCGAGACGATTCTGGTATCGCTCGCCTTGCCGCCGACCTCGCCGCTGAGTCTGGTCGTGGTGGAAACCCTGCCGGATCTGGGCGAGTTGGAAGACCCCTTGGGCGGCGACCTCGGCCATGTCCGCATCTTGCGGACGTCGCCGTTGGTCGTCATTCCGGCCATCTGTTAGCAACTCCATTGGAGCATCATCATGGCGACGAAAAAAACTGACAAACCTGCAGCGACTGCTACTCAAACGGGTAGCGACACCTTGAGCACCGCCGCTGGGAACACCTTGAAAGAAGCCTACCAACAGAACTTCGCCACGCTTACCCAGGCAACCCAAGCCCTGACCGACGGGGCCGCCAGCGTGTTCCAGCGTCAGCACGAGCTATTGCAGCGCGCCCTCATTGACACGGTCGCACAGACCAACGGCCAAGTAGCAAGCCTGCCGCCGCCCCAGTGCCCGGACGCGGTGAACCGGTTCAAGACGGCGCTGGAAACCGGGCTAACCAATAACCGCACCATGATCGACCTCGCAACCAAGGCCCACAGCGACGCCTTCGACATCGCCCAACGCCATATGAGCGAACGCCTAGAACAGCGAGGCAAGTCGCTGCAGGACTTTCTGGCTCTGCAAAATCGCAGCAAATAGGCGCCAGGAAAACTCTGAACAAGCCCGCTCTGTCGCGTTACAGTTAGCCGTCCAAACGCATGGCCGTCCAAATGCAGAGTTTCCATTCACCCGCCAGCAATGAATCTCAGGATTCCGAATCTGGCCCAATGTCCGGGAACGACCCATTTGAGCCGGTCACCAACGGCCGCTTTGCGGCAGGTTCTATGCCCAGCTGTGTCTTACTGGCCGCGTTGTGCTCGTAGGCCTTGCGTGATACCCACCACTAACCATACGGTTTATTACTTCGTTCTCGGAGTCATAAAACTTATCGCTCCGATCAGCGAGATAAGCAAAGGCTATCCTTGTTCCGAAGATCGCTTTCCTCATCGAGTAAACGAATGTTTATCTCCGGGATTTTTCCCCTTGACGGGGCAAGAACTAAAGCTGAATATCCAGTGCATATGCCCCGATATGGGGTCTAATAAGCGTTAGTCACCTATGGCAAACACCCGCGTAAAAGTTTCTGGCTCTGCTCATATCTATACTTGGCTGTTCGCGGCCATCTTGAGCATTTGGCCGCTTGCAATTCCAATGTTGGCGGCTCGTCACTCTTTCGTGCCTCCCTCAACCTGGGTTAACGCATTCATTGCTGTCGTCGTAATTCAGGCCATCTTTTGGTACGTGCGGGTTCGATGCTCAGACCAGAACCTTTCGTACTGGAATGGTTTGCTTATCGTTTCGGCATCGATGTCCACCGGATGGGTCCAAATGTCCTTTCTTATTGTTTTGCCCTCCCTTCTCGTCGTGTTTTTGGCGTCTCTACTGCTTGCCGCTTACGCAGAAGTCCGGCGTGTACCTGAAGAGGCTGCGACTCGCTTTCAGAGCCTACTTAGGTGGTTTTATACCAACCGTATGCGGCAATAGCTCTGGGCGAGTGACTAACAACTCGTTTAAGGCGGACGCCTCCGGCGCCGCTTAACTCCAGCGTTAGGTGCTTATGAGCGTTTTCTCCTTTTTTCGGCCAAAGAAGATTGCGCAAAAATCCGATGATCAAAGTGGTTCCTTAAATGGGGCCCTGCAGGCTTATGTCGCTACTTTCCCCTCCCGCAGCCGACTCTCATCGCACCTAGAATCAACCGGCCTTTCTTCCCGCACGGAAGAAATAAAGGCCGCGCTCGATGCGGCACTTTCAACCACAGATTCTTATCTTTATGCTCAAGAAAAAGGAGTTTCTTGGTCCCCAGAGTTTGAGGTACAAATGCGTACGCACCTAGTATCGCGTCACCCTTGGCTCAATCAAGAAAGCGTCTCTAGGTTACTTGGATATTCAAAATGGCTGTGCTGGCACGAGGGGCTAAACGCCACTGTCGGCACCTAACTACTCGTTCAAGGCGGCTTCGCCGCCGCTTAACTCCAGCGTTAGCAAACAGGGGGCTTCATGCGAGTATCACCGACCATATTGGTCAGTTGTCTTGTTCTTGCAGGCTGCCCCGCTGCGTCGCCCACAAGCGTCGCGATTGACCCGTACGCAATTACACCGCCGGTCCGCATCGGCGAACTGTACAAGCTGGCGCGATCCCGCTTCGTTGCTGCGAGCTGGAAACCAGTGGCAGCGAAATGCTCTCTTGATAATGTCTGCGTTGGTCCTGACGAACCGGAAATTGCGACGAACATCCGCACAGATAGCAGTTGCGGCTACTTTACGAAGGATGCGAACAAGGTTGAGATTTGCACAGTCCCTATAGCGGATGGTTCTTTGGTGAGCAGCATCTCACTTGTCCAATCTTGTTCGCTAACAATTCACTGCAGCTGACGTCCCTGACGGGCCGCCGCTGAGCTTAGGCGTTAGGGCCCTATGCCATTCAATCTCGCAGCTGTTTTGGCAATCGTCGCTGGTGTCTCGGTAGCTGGCTTGACCTTTGCCACTTGGATAGTTTCGGAGCGCTTCTTTCAGCGGCTCATCGCACAACATCCCGAGCTCGCTATTTCCTTTCCGCGCCCGCCTCTGTTGACACGATATGGCCCAATTCTTCCCTCAAAGATGGCCTACCTCAAAGGGAAGCGCTTCAATGATCTTTCAGACCCTAAGTTAAAGCGGTTGGGGCGGCTTTCACTTACGTTGCTCACTGCTCACGCTGTGGCATTTACTACGTTTATTATTTTCGCCCTATGGTGGAGCGCTGTCCGGGACCGCCCGTAATACACAAAAGGGGACCATTCGAAGAACGCCTAAGCAGCAGCGTTCGCGGGACACTGTGGACGTCATCGTTGAAGCGGCAACTCGCGTTCTCGCGAAGCTCGGCTGGGCAAAATTCACAACCAACGAAGTTGCGCGAGTGGCTGGCGTAAGCGTGGGCTCGTTGTATCAATATTTTCCCAGCAAGCTGGCGCTCGCTGAAGCGATTCGTCAGCGTCACCTCGTCATGGTGCTCTCGGTGTTGCCCGACCCTGACAGTCGCGACAGTGCCATGTCGCTTGCGCGAAGGGTGGCGAAGCTGGTCGAAGGCGTTATCGCCATTCATTCAACCAACCCGAAGTTGCATCGCGTGCTGCTCGATGAAGTTCCTCTTGCGGCGCGATCCAGCTTCGAGACATTCGAGGCGGAATATTTGCGTCGCTACCAGGCGTTGATCGAGGACTGCTCGAAACAGGCGGATTCTTCGGGTGGCGACATAGCTGCTCTAGTACTTGCTGCAGCGGTGGAGGGCGTGGTGCATACGGCTGCACGCCATGGCAAGCTCGACTCCCCTGAGTTGAAGGTCAAACTCAATGGTTTGGTTTGCGCTTATTTGCGCGAACGTCTCCGTCGCTAGCCTTGGCCACCGACAGTGCCGAGCAAACCTGGTGTGATGAAGCGCTGGCCCGTATTCGCCGGAATTCGCAAGAAAGGCAAGCCTTAAAAACGCCGAGGAAAAATTTCCCTCGGCGCCCACGCTCGGTCTACTTCAACGATCAGTAATTGCGCGTTCTCAGTTCGATTCGGTAAATTGAATGGAGGGATTCGTCGCTGCCGTGGTGCCCTTGGCAGCCGTTCCAGCCTTGGCGGTACATTTACCCAGCGTCAGATTGTTGGTTTCTCCCGTGGTGCCTCCATTGGTCGGGCCAGCGCACGTTGGTGCAGTCGTCGTACCGTCAGCCACTTGAATGTTCACCGTGAGCGATGATCCCTTATTGAAGGAAAGGCCTGAGCCACCGCCGTTACCAACGACATTGAACTCCGATTGTTTCCAAATGGACCCGATGCTGACTGTGCGGCCACTCTGGCTCACCGACTTGGCAGTGGTACCGTAGGTAAAGATCACGGTGTCGTTGCCCTTCGTCGAAGCCGACCCTGAGAGCTTTACGCTACCAAGGTTTGCCAATGCAACGTTGGCTGTGTTTACAGCAGCGCTATCTTCGTAGCAGGCATCTTGTGGGTCATAGCTACCCCATCCGCTCGGACATCCAATGGAAGAGTAATCATCATCGGAAAGAAATATCCAATTCTGGATATAAGCTTGTGGCGGAGTGCCGGATACGTCCTCGCCCGTCGTTCCATAGATGAATTGCTCCCAAGTCGAACAACTGGAGTAGCCGTACGTCGCGTTGCAAGCGGACGAGGACCCAATAGTGGTATTCAGCTGCAGCGTGTAATTGCCCTTCGCCGTGACGCCCTTCACGCTGGGAAAGCTTCCTGTTGCTGAGGTCGTCAGGCTAGAAGTTGTAGCGTTATAGTCATTGCCATCACCGACAGTATCCGTCGCTACCGGGGCGCTCTCAGCCTGGATGTGCTTAGCCGGTTTAGCGAACCGCGGCGGTAATACCACTCGATGCGCCGCTACCGGAACGCAGGCCTCCTTCTCCCAAATCACGCTCGGATACGTTGTGTGAAAACACCCTTCTGTCGGCGGCGGAGTCTGTTTAAGAGACTTGTGCCAAGTATCCAAGGCTTCTTTTTGCGCTTGGGCCGCCACATCATTCGTTTCCTGCGCCGCGACAGAAGGCGAGACACCGACGGCGCCCAATAAACCAAGGATCGCTGTGGCAAGAATCATGCGACGCATATGGAACATTATTTTTTCCGAGTGCATTTTATCTCTCCGATAGGTAGGTTATCCCGCTTCCCGAAAACAGCTTCTCCTCTAACGGGAATTTTTGGTTTTTCCAATAGACAGCGCATTGAAAAGAACTAATCTTTGTGTGCCCTACATCTTTGTATGGATTGTCCCTTGGGTATGCCCTGATTTATTGAATTCGAAACGGATGTGTATACGGCTGTGTGGAACTTCGTGGACGCCTTTTTCCTTCGGTAGATGTCGACTTCCTTGGCGTCCCCTTTAAAGACGTCAAAGCGTGATAAAAACCTACCTAGAAAAATTCCTATCAATAAATTTTGAATCGGAAAAGAAAGGTGAGAGCCAGCGACGCCCACCCATCACCGCCAAATCATTCCTTGAGCGTTTTCAGAGTTTTCGCCATCATGCTTGGAGTGCCGATGCAAACCGGCGCTCGACTACTAGGCCTGCATTTTGCGGCCATGACATACAAGGGGGCGATGGTGATAGGGGTATTGCGTTTGGGCTGCCTGGGCGTCAGCGCTTTGCTCGCAAGCCAAGCTTGGGCGGACGGCTGCCAGTTGAAGGATTACGGTACTTTGCCGGTGGAAATGGTCGGCAGTCGAGCCACGACCATGGTGAAGATCAATGGGAACAATACGCGCTTCATTCTCGATACTGGGGCTTTCTACAACACCATGTCGAGTGCAAACGCGTCGTCGCTGGGACTTAAGCTGCAACCTGCGCCATTTGGTTTTCGCATCAGCGGCGTTGGAGGCGATGCGAATGTCCAGCAAACGCACGTCAAGGAATTTGGCATCCTCGATACGACGCTAAAAAATGTTGATTTCATCGTCGGCGGTACTGATGCAGGCGATGGATTGCTTGGCGCCAACCTGCTCGATTTGTTCGATCTGGAAATTGATCTTGCACAAGGCAAATTGACGCTGTTCAAAGCGGACCGCTGCGATAAAGCATCGCTGGCGTATTGGGCAAAGGATGGCAAGTACAACGTCGCCGATATCGAACCGGCGGACAACCCGTTCGATCGACGCACTTTTCTCAGTGTGACGATAAATGGCAAGAAGGTGCGAGCAGTGCTCGATTCGGGGGCATTTGCCACCGTACTAAGTCGTGACGCGGCCGAGCGAGCCGGCATTGACCTCAATGCGCCAGATATCAAGGCAGGCAGTATCAGCATCGGCATTGGCGCCAAGCCGGTCAAGACATGGACTGTGAACATTGATTCGTTCTCGGTCGGCACGGAAACCATCCAGCACAGCCAGATGCAGGTTATTGACGGAAGAATTGGAGACAAAACCGACATGTTGCTCGGCGTGGATTTTCTCCTCGCCCATCATATGTTCATTGCCAACAGCAAGGAGAAAGCTTATTTCACCTATAACGGTGGGCGCGTGTTTACCTTGGCCAAAGCACCGAACGGCAATGACACGCCCGATGTCGGCACTGCTATGGACGACAACGGCGCAGCACCCACGGCTGCGCCTGATTACGCGCTGCGGGGCGAAGCGCACCTGTCTCGCGGCGAACCGAAAGCTGCCGTAGCCGATCTGGACGAGGCGATCCGTATGGCGCCCGATCAAGCCGCTTACTATGTCGCCCGTGCGAGAGCACATGAGGCGGACAAACAGCCCGATGCCGCGCTCACCGATCTGGACAAGTCCTTGAGCCTGGATCCGAAGAACGTCGATGCTTTGCTGATGCGCGCCGAACTTCGCTTTGCGCACAAGGACCACACGGGTGCGGCAGCCGACGTGACTGCAGCAGGCGCCTTGGTGGCTGCCGGATCGACACAGGCGCGCTCGATTGCCCATCTATATGTCCAACTCGATCAACCTATCGCGGCGCTACCCTTACTCGACGATTGGATTCGTTTGCATACGAATGACGCGATGCTCGGCTCAGCGCTCAACGAGCGCTGTTGGGTGCGCGCCCTGACCAATCAGATGCTCGACGATGCCTTGAGCGATTGTCGCAAGGCGATCAAGCGCGATGGCGAAAAGCCGGCTTACCTCGACAGTCTCGGCATGGTGCAGTTACGGCTGGAACATTATCCCGAATCGATCAAGGCCTACGAGCAGGCCGTCGCGCAAAGCCCCCAGTCTGCGTGGTCGCGCTATGGTCTAGGCCTAGCAAAAATTCGCAGTGGCCAGACCGACGCGGGCAATGCCGATCTGGTCGCCGCCCGCGCGCTTAATCCGGAAATAGAGGCGCGTGCCACCAAGTATGGCTTGACTGCGGCGGGGCCATAGATCGCATGGGAAATATTCCATCCGTCTTTGCAACCTTAAAGGAAAGGGGGCGTTAGGTTTTTGACCTGCGCCCACTGATCTGGAAACTACCCGGGCCAGAGTGAGTGGGTCTCTTTGTTCCGGCGTTTCGATCAGAGCGGCAACCGACTAGGGCAGGCGGTCAGCACTAATTGTCGAAGCCCGCGATGGGCAGGATCACCCTCCAAACGAGGGTGCCACATCTCGGACACCGTGCGAGTTGATCATCCTGCTACGCGTGCTTTAGCGGCCAATGCAGCAAATTCCTCACGGCCAAAGGCCGTCCCTGACATTCCCCAGCCACCTTCGGCAGCTTCGGTCAGTAGTACCCAGGTACGTTGCGCTTGAGTCGCGTCGCGAGAAATTCGCGTAACGATTTCAGTAGCCTCCTTGACGATCTGCTTTTGACCATCACGACTCAGTGCACCGGGTGGCGTGATGATCTGAACGCGAACCGTGCGCGCTTGCGCCGTGGCAGCCGTCTGTACTGTGAATTGATCCATGCGATGGATATAGACGGCGGTGTTGTTGGCATGGAAGGGACCAGGGCTGATTACTCCTTCTGCGCGCAGCACCGCCAGAGTAAGTTCCTCACCAAGCTGGCGATCGGTACCGGCTGGAAACAGGTCGGCAGCAGCGTAAACGTCGATCATCGGCATCTTCATTCTCCTAAAGTTAAGGATGATGAAATCATCCATATTCCCCGCGGGATTCGTTCTCTTTGTGCAGACGTAACATTCTGAATGATGATCATCATCCACATTAATGAGGATGATGAATATAATCCATATTGTCAAGTTGCTTGCTGGGATTTTCGAATGGGCCATTCAAAGGCAGACAAAGCCGACAGCCACGATCGCATCGTAAGGACGGCAGCTGCCCGTTATCGCGAAAACGGTGTAGACGGTATCGGGGTGGCCGACCTCATGAAGGATGCTGGCCTGACCCATGGTGGCTTCTACCGGCACTTCGCCTCACGCGACGAACTGGTACTCGAAGCCATCGAGTGTGCGCTGCATGACGGCGGTCAACGTGTTGTTGGCGCGCTTGTGAACAGCAGGCAGCCACCCTTGACTACCTTGGTGGACGCTTACCTCAGTGCGGCGCATCGCGATAATCTGGCAACGAGCTGTGCTGTCGCGACGCTAGCGGGCGACGTGGCCCGCAGCAATGACCGTGTTCGGAGTGCATATACACACCAGGTCAACGCTTACTTGGAACTGCTCACCAAGCTGATATCAGCGGATAAGCAGAGGTCAAAACGAATGAAAGCTATCGGTGCGTTGTCCTCGTTGGTCGGTGCTATATCTATAGCTCGTGCGGTCAACGACGAAAAGCTCTCCCGCGAAATCCTCAAGGCAGCCGCTGACGAATTGAAAGCCCAACTTGGGTAAAGTCGTTGCTAGTCCCTAGTCCGAGGGGAAAAGATGTTACCGACTTGCAGGTAGCAGGTAGTGAAATTTCGTTTTGGGCAAACCGAGTTTCTTGGCCAGGGCGGTAAATTCTTTGCTGTTGGGATATTTGTTGTCATCAGTGCCTCTTGTCTCATCGAAGAAGTTGGCGGGGTCGTTGTGCGTGAGGCGCGTGTCTTTGGTGTCATGCAGGGCGACCCACTCGCAATACTCACAACCGCGCGTCAGTTCCCACCTTCAGGTAGGACGCTTGGTCCGCACACTAGCCCCACGGCCGTGTATTGCTTTTCCAAGTCCTCGGGCTTTTCCAGTGGCACGGTTTTACCGTCTGCCGTCTTGAGCTGAAGGGTGGTTTGCGTGCAATCACAGCTCCCCGTTTTGCACTGAAGGATCGCTGTCGCTGCTCCACATGTTTTAGTGACGGGCTTGTAGTCAGCCGCGTTGGTTTGTTGAGAGAACCCCAGACCAAAGCGCGCGGTAAAGCTGGATGCAATCAGCGCGCGTGCCAGATGTCCGTTCATCGTTTGCTCCTTTAGGCCATTCCTACGTTGGCAGATGCCAGATGGCAGCTACAAAGGATTTGAAGTCACGGGAAAATCGGAGCACATTCCAAGTGTGTTGCGTTGCCAACTTGAGCAGGGGCTGGAGCTATGGGTCATCGTAAATTCGAGAATCCGAAGCAAGGTGAAACGAAATTCGTCAAAGGCACACCGAGGGGATTTGTTGTACCAACAAGACCTAAGCCGGCGGAGCCTGTCACCGAGACACACATATTGCGACGCGGGGGGATCGTAGCAGGTCCTTATGGCACACCGGGCTTCAAGTACCAGGGAGGTGATACCCATATGTCGGTCCGCCCGGTGCGTGATCGCCAGGAACTCAGCAGCCGTATTTCCCAGAGTTTGCGAGCGCAGAATCCCATCAAGCGCCACCCCATAACCATTTCGCATCGCGAGGATGCTCGCGGGTCGGGCGCTTTCTGGGATCACTACACCATGCGCACGACTACCGGCCGTACGACGGAAATCAGTCATCATCGGGAAGTGACGCCGACACTGCAGGCGCCCGGCCATATCACCGCCAAGCAGTTCACCGGGGATTTGCCAGGAGCGCGGCCTGATAGCGGGAGCGGTTTTGGCCAGGGGTTATTGTTTATTGCCGGCGGCAATTACGGTCTGCTGTCGGAGACACCGCGCAACACAGCTCACATTCCCACCAGCGAGGATGCGCAAAAGCGCCACCAGCGGCGTACCGGGCATGAGAAAGACCTTCTCAAGCATGCTCAGCTCACGGGGCGCCCCGTTCTGGGTATTTGTGGTGGCTCTTGGCAAGTACTGGAGTCCTTTGGTGGCAGCACCCGCGGGGTAAAGCCGAAGACACACCAGACCCGGAAGATGCCTTACCTGACATCAAAAGGGACGGTCGCCAAGGTTGCTTCGGAACATGGTGTAAGTGTGGTTCCGCGGACCATGTTGTCCAGCGCTTTTCGTGACGATAGCGGTAGTACGCCAGCCAAGGTCAATTCCGCTCATTGGGCCGTAGCGGAAGAAAGCGCTCCCGGCCGACTCAAGGGAGTTCCGAAAGTCGGCGCGCGGAAAGAACCCTTGCTGAAGGTAAGTGCACGCGGATCAACTGCCCTGGATCCTCCATACCTCAAGAAAACAGGTGACTATCACCAGCAAAGTGTTGAAGCATTCGAGAGCAGGCACGGCGCTCCGGTCATGGGCATCCAATGGCACCCGGAGGCCTATGGTCACGGATTTCCTCCCACCCAGACGCAAGCCAATCAGCGCCTGCTCAATTGGATGGCCAAAGCAGGGGATGCCTATGAAGCCCGCAGGGAAATGACCCAGGAATTCAGCAAGTGGGTCAATACAAAACGCCTTCAACCGACTTACCTAGCAAAGAACAAAGCGTTCCAACTGGCGCGCCGTAACACAAAACTGGGCTTGAAATAGGGGGCGTTTGCTCTGCTGAAGCCGGTTGCCGCGGAGCCTTGAACATGTCCAGATCTTCTTGATAGCACCGGAGCGCCGGCTTTTTCGATCTTGTCTTTGAACGCAAGAGAAGAGAAATAGGTGACTTTCTCTTCTTGCTCAACCAGTTCACTGACCAACCCAATCGTCGGGTTGACGTGGCCGTGCGAAGGCACGCTCAAAAAGAGAACGTTGGACATTTCAAGATCCTGATTTGTTGACAGGCGGTTCGGCAATCAAGGCCGCCACCCTTTGCGGCGACAGCCGATTTCCAATGCCGCGTTGAAGTTGCCAAAGCAGTACGAACGCGACCAGCGACGTGCCGACGACAACGTAGCCGATCGTGTCGAAATGTTGGAGCTTGCCATCGGTGCCGAGCGTGACGATGTGGCCCGCGACAACGGAAGCTAGTCCGCCGGACAGTTGCTGCACAGAGGCGCCGATGGCGTTGAATGAGCCGCGCTGTGTATTCGCTGGCATCGCGGACATGAGCGCCTGAAACGGAATCATGCGCGAAAAGATCCCGACGAACATGACGGCATTGATCACGATGAGCATGGGCAAAGAGATCACTTTGAGGTGCGTATAAACCAACACCATAACGATAGACAGTGCTGTGCCGAGCGTGAACACGCGGAACTTGCCAAACGCATCGGCGGCTTTTCCGATCAGGGGACCGAAGAAGATGGTGCACAAGCCGGTCACCAGATAGACCATTGGAAGGCTATGCAGGTTGATACCCAGATTATTTACAACATAGGCGCTGCCAAATGGCATCAACATGAATCCGCCAGTCGTCACAAGCGCCGTCGTCGCGAAGGCGGCCAGGTAGCGCGGCTGGTTCACCGTATGAAGCAGATGCATCCATGGGCTGTGCTCCTGGGGCAAGCCGAGGTGGTCTGCTACGGGTTGCATGCGCCAACTCACGATCAAGCCACCGAGTACGCCAAGAGCGGCCATTGCCAGGAACGGCACGTGCCAATTCCATCGGTTGGATAAATACAGGCCGATCGGAATACCCAGCACCTGACTGGCGGCGAAAGCAGTCTGGATCAGGCCCATCACGCGACCGCGTATTTGCAGCGGGAACAAGTCGGTGGCAATGGCGAGCACGACCGAGCCGATGACGCCACCGAACAAGCCCGTCACGATTCGCGCCAGCAGCAGCGCCTGGAAGGTTTGGGCGAGCCCGCACCATAGCGTGCCCGCGATGAAGCCGATATAGAAGAAAAGCAGAATCTTCTTGCGGTCGAACCGGTCCGCAAAGCCAGCCGTCAACAAGCCTGACAGGCCGGCACTGAAAGCGTACGCCGACACGACCAACCCGAACTGTTTGGGGCCGATGGCGAGCGCCGGCATGATCACTGCGCCCAATGGGGACATCAGCATGAAATCGAGGATGACGGCAAACTGCAGGAACGCCAGTATCCCGACGACAAATTTCTGATAGCGGGAGAATTTCAGTGGTGAGGCTGTGGCTGCAATGTTCATGTGCTTGTTCGAAGCCGGGTCAGGGTAATGGCATCTTCGGGACACGCGCTGACGCATAGGCCACAGGCTCTGCAGGCATCAGCGTTCAGCGCGTACGCGACGTTCATGCCGTGCACGCGAAGTTTGAATTTGTGCAGCGTACCGAGGCTTCGATAGTCTTCGTCGTCGATCCGTCGAATTTCAAAGACATTCTCGGGGCACACCCGAACGCAATCTGCCTTTCCCTCGCATTTCTTCAAGTTGACGATCGGAGCAAATACGCCCGGTTCCTGCCTGCAGGTCACCGTCTCTTTCGCGCTCATTCCCGGTTGTCCCAGCTTCGACCACGCCGCATGTTCTGACGAAACTGCTCTCTCTCGTCCGCCGTCATGGCTTGCCATTTTTCCCAGCGTTGTCCGCGCCGTCCACCGCGTCCATGGAAGCCGCCAAACAGAATGCGGCTGAGGATCAGCAGTCCTAATGCATGTAGATAGTCGACCGGGTGACTGCCTGCAAACACAGCCGGAACAACGGCGTTCCATAGCAGCATGACCAACCAGCCAAGCACAGCTATAGCCGCCAGGATGAGTACCGCCTTGCCCAGGAATCTGAATTTAAACGTCATGTCTGTCTCCTTCTAAATTTCAAGTTCGTCGTATACGGTTTGCAAACGCGCCCGCAGATGCAGCACCGCATAGCGTTTGCGTGCGAGCAACGTATTGAGAGTTACGCCGGTTCGAGCCGAGATTTCTTTGAAGCTGTTTCCTTCAAATTCGTGCGCAACAAAAAC
>Ga0302234_10000523_pt1 | contig 29756 bp, 29 predicted proteins | sample II_Palsa_N3_2_FD_193576 | JGI IMG/M metagenome (GOLD analysis project Ga0302234, IMG submission 193576) | Peat permafrost microbial communities from Stordalen Mire near Abisko, Sweden - II_Palsa_N3_2 | ecosystem: Environmental > Terrestrial > Soil > Palsa > Peat permafrost | place: Sweden... | reverse complement strand
CGTGATCGATCCACGAGGGCGGCGAGTTGGGTTACAGCCTCTCGCATGGATTTGGCGCGGCGTTTGATAATCCGGATTTGATTGTGGCCGTGATGGTGGGCGATGGCGAGTCGGAGACGGGGCCGCTCGCGACTTCGTGGCACTCGAATAAATTTCTCAACCCGATCACCGATGGCGCGGTGCTTCCGATACTGCATTTGAATGGCTACAAGATTGCGAACCCTACGATTCTTGCGCGCATTCCGCATGAGGAGTTGAACAGTCTGCTGATTGGCTATGGATGGAAGCCGTATTACGTGGAGGGCGAGGACCCGGCGGTGATGCATCCGAAGATGGCCGAGGCGATGGAGCAGTGTGTGTTGGAGATTCGCGCGATCCAACAGAAGGCGCGGTCGGCGCCGGCGGGAACGGCGGTGGAGCGGCAGCGGTGGCCGATGATTGTGCTGCGTTCGCCGAAGGGCTGGACGTGTCCAAAGGAGGTTGACGGACACAAGCTGGAAGGCTCGTGGCGGGCGCACCAGATGCCGATTGTGGATCCGAAGACGAACCCGGCACACTTGGCGCTGGTTGAGGAATGGTTGCGGAGTTATCGCCCTGAAGAGTTATTTGATGAGGCGGGGACGTTGGTTGAGGAACTGCGCGAGCTTCCGCCGAAGGGCCTGCGGCGCATCTCCGGAAACCCGCACGCGAATGGTGGCGTGCTGCGCAAGCCGTTGGACCTTCCTGACTTCCGCGCGTATGCCGTGAAGGTGGATGACCCGGGCAAGATCTCGGTGTCGTCGACCAATGTGCTGGGACACTTTCTTGCCGACGTGATGCGCCGGAACATGACGAGGTTTCGCGTGTTTGGGCCGGATGAGACGGCGTCGAATAAGCTGGATGCGATTTATGAGGCGAGCGAGAAGACGTGGCTGGAGGAGCGTTTGCCGTCGGATGATGATGGGGGATTTCTTTCGACCAGCGGGCGCGTGATGGAGATGTTGAGCGAACACACGCTGGAGGGCTGGTTCGAGGGTTATCTGTTGACGGGGCGGCACGGGTTGTTCGCGACGTACGAGTCGTTCGTGCATGTGATCGACTCGATGTTTAACCAGCATGCGAAGTGGTTGGAGAAGAGCAAGCTGGAGCTGCGGTGGAGGGCGCCGATCTCTTCGCTCAACCTGCTGATCACGTCGCTAGTGTGGCGGCAGGACCACAACGGATTTACGCACCAGGATCCGGGCTTTCTGGACCTCGTGACGAACAAGAGTCCGGAGGTGACGCGCATCTATCTGCCGCCGGATGCGAATTGCTTGCTGAGCGTTGCGGATCACTGTTTGCGCAGTACGAATTATGTGAATGTGATTGTTGCGGACAAGGCGCTGCACTTGCAATACCTGCCGATGGATCAGGCGGCCGACCATTGCACCAAGGGCATTGGCATCTGGGATTTCGCGAGCAACGATCAGGGCCAGGAGCCGGACGTGGTGATGGCGTGTGCCGGCGATATTCCGACGTCCGAGGCGTTGGCCGCGGTTGCGATTCTGCGGGATCGCTGCCCCGAGGTCAAGATACGCTTCGTCAATGTGGTGGATTTGTTTCGGCTAATGCCGGAGAAGGAGCATCCGCATGGGCTGTCGGATCGGGAGTTCGATGGTTTGTTTACCAACGACAAGCCGGTGATCTTCAACTTCCATGCGTATGCTTCGCTGATTCATAAGTTCACGTACAACCGCACGAATCATGCGAACTTTCACGTGCGCGGGTATAAGGAAAAAGGAAACATCAACACGCCGCTGGAGTTGGCGATCCTGAACCAGATTGATCGCTTCAACCTGGCGATTGATGTGATCGATCGCGTGCCGGCGCTACAGGTTACCGCGGCGCACACCAAGGAATGGCTCAAGGATCAGATCATCGATTCGATCTGCTATGCGAACGAAAACGGCATCGATCGTCCGGAGATCAACGACTGGAAATGGCCGGCGCGAAGGACGCAAATGTAACGCGCCTGAGGCTTACGCGCTTGGCTTCTCGGCTAGCTTGTGAGCCTCGGAGGTGCGCTGCTCGATGGGCGTGTAGGGCGCGGGGTAGACAGGGCCGGTGTAGTTGGCGCGCGGGCGGATGAGGCGATTGTCGTCATGCTGCTCGATGACGTGGGCGCACCAGCCGGAGATGCGGCTTAGCGCGAAGATGGGCGTGAAGAGATCGATGTCGATGCCGAGCGTGGTGTAGGTGCTGGCGGAGTAGAAGTCGACGTTGGCGTTGAGCTTCTTCTCCTCTTTGACGTAAAGCTCGATCTTGCGCGACATCTCATACCACTTCGGATTGGCGTCCTTGCCGAGATCCTCGGACATGCGGCGGAGGTGGGTGGCGCGAGGGTCTTCGGTGGTGTAGACGCGGTGGCCGAAGCCGGAGATTTTTTCCTTGTTCGCGATCATGGTGCGGACGTGCTCGACGGGGTCTTCGCCGGCCTGGTCGATGGCGTAGAGCAGGTGCATGACGGCCTCATTCGCGCCGCCGTGCAGCGGGCCTTTGAGCGCTCCGATGGCGCCGGTGATGGCGGAGTGCAGGTCGGAGAGGGTTGCGGCGATGACGCGCGCGGCGAAGGTGCTGGCGTTGAGCTCGTGGTCAGCGTGCAGAACGAGCGCGACGTCGAGCGCCTTGGTGGCGGTCTCCGACGGCTTTTCGCCGTTGAGCATCCAGAGGAAGTTTGCTGCGTGCGAAAGCGACGTGTCCGGCTTGATGATTTCCTTGCCCTTGCGGATGCGGTCGAAGAACGCAATGATCATGGCGATCTGCGCGGTGAGGCGGAAGCTCTTGCGGACGTTGGCGGTGTGGAGAACGGACTTTTCGTCGGGGTCGTAGATGGAGAGCAGCGAGACGGCGGTGCGGAGGACTTCCATGGGCGAAGCGGTCTTGGGAAGGCGGGTGAGGAAGTCAATCACATCGTCGGGTAGCTGCCGCGTGGCCGCCAGCTGGTGCGAAAAATCATTCAGCTCCGCAGCGGTCGGCAGGCTTCCATTCCAGAGCAAAAAGGTCGTCTCTTCGAAGGACGACTTCTGCGCGAGCTCGTGGATGTCGATGCCACGGTAGGACAGAATTCCTTTGCCTCCGTCGATGAAACAAATGGAGGAATCGTTGGCAATGACGTCTTGCAAACCCTTGGGTGCGACGGTGGACATAGGTGCAGCGCTCCTGAAAACCAGCTACGTACGCAGTACCCTGCGATTATCGGGCAGCGCAGAAGGGGTTGTCACGAGACTTGGCCGAATATCGATTGAGTAACCGATTTGCGAGTCAAGAGATGGTGGAGCAGGTAAAGCGCAGGGGCGAGAGCGCGGAAAGATCGATGGCTGGGGGTTTTCCTTCGAGCAGGTCGGCCATGAGCAGGGCCGTGGCGGGGGCCTGAAGGATGCCATTGCGGTAGTGTCCGGTGGCGATGAAGTGCCCGGGACGGGAACAGGCTCCCAGAATGGGCAGCTTGTCGGGTGTAGCGGGACGGAGGCCTGCCCAGGACTCGACCGTGGGAGCTTCCGCTTCGGACGCGAACGCCGGAAGAAGCTCGGCGGCGAGCGCTCGCAAGGAGGCCAGATCAGCGGCGTGAACGGAGGTGTCGAAGCCCGCGTCCTCGACGGTGGCTCCGATCAGTGCGGTGCCTGCCTGCGGGCCGCGGGTGCGCGGGCAGATGTAGATGCGTTCGCTGCGATGAACCTCGTCGAGGGGAAACGGCAGGCGCACGCGCAACATCTGCCCCTTGCAGGGCGTGACGGAAAATGTGTCGACGTCGAACGCGGCCAACACTTCGGTGGTCCAGGCTCCCGCTGCGTAGAGGACAGCGTCGGCGGTGATTGGCGCGGCCCCGCTCAACTGGATCATCGCGCGGCTGCCATCCTGCCGGATGGCGGCGATCTGCGTATGTTCGAGCAGGCGAATTGATGTCGCCCTCACCGCAGCGAGGAGGGCCGCAGCCAGCTGCCGGGGATCGAGCGAGTGTTCCGCCAGCCGGAGGGTCGACCCGTCCGCGAGGTACTGCACCGTGGTGCTGGTCTGGAAGGGAACCGAGATCCCGGAGAGCGCCTCCAGGCGGGCCAGGAACGCGGGATAGCGTTCGGCGCTGAGACGCGAGAGCTCGCGAAGTTCAGGAGGATTGCCGGGATCGTCGGCTGCCAGCATCCCGGCGGCGGCCGTGGAGGCGCCTCCGAGGCTTTGCCCGCGCTCGACGACGGTGACGTTGGCCCCGCGGTCGTTGAGCTCCAGGGCTATCGACAATCCGATCAATCCGGCGCCAATCACGACGACGTCGGGGGTCCGGATTGAGTCGAAACGCATGCTCATCTGTCCTCATTATCCATCGTGGTCCATCGTGTATTTTCCGGGCGAGCGGGTTGCGTAGATTGATACATCGTTGTGCGATCTATCCAGATGCGTTCCCAGGAATCGTACAATCGAGATCACCCTCGTTTCTGGGCGCCTTTTGGCGTCCACTCCCGAGCGGAATCTGCATCTTATCGTTCAGGTTTACTCTGGGCGAAATCACGCTCAAAAGAGCGCACCTGCAAGGAGGAAGTCAACGAATGAGCCTATTAGATGACAGTGGAAGCACAACGCATGACACCTACGTGGAGCATAAGCCGGCAACATGGCTGGTAGGGGTTGCAGTTGCGGCGTTGATCGTCGCCTTGGGTGGCTTGGCCTGGAGTTTCGGGTTGCAGAGCCATCTGACAGATGCGGAGTCCAAGCTTGCAGCCGCGACCGCGCAAAACGCATCGCTCTCGGAAAAAATTGACGACACCAATGAGCGCATGAAGGCCCAGGGCCAGGCGTTGGCTCAGAGCGTTGGTCTGACACAGAAGCAGTTGCAGGATAAGTCAGATGAACTCGTCGCGAGCGAGCAGAAAGAGGCGATCCAGACGCAGCGCCTTGCACGCGAACAGAAGGCGACCGCGCAGCAGGTTGGCGCGGTGCAGACGGATGTATCGAGTGTGAAGACCGATGTAGGCGGCGTGAAGACGGACGTTGCCAGCACCAAGGCGGATCTCGACGCGACCAAGACCCAGTTGAACCGTGTGATGGGCGATGCTGGCGTGATGAGCGGCCTGATCGCTACCAATCACACGGAGCTGGAGGAACTGAAGCACAAGGGTGATCGCAACTACTACGAGTTCACGCTCGATAAGGGTGCGGGTGCCAAGAATGTTGGAACCATCAAGATCGATCTGAAGAAGATTGATATGAAGCGTTCTAAGTTCACGCTGGTGGTTAGTTCGGACGACCGGAGCATCGAGAAGAAGGACCGGACGCTCGACGAGCCCATCCAGTTCTACTCTGGCAAGACGCCGGCGCTCTTCGAGATCGTCGTAAACAACATTGGCAAGAAGACGGTTTCGGGATATCTCAGCACGCCGAAGAGCGCGCCGGAACCGATGCCCGCTCCGAGCTCGGGTCAATAACTGCTTCACAAAATGTTTAGCTTAAGGGGGCTGCACACACTGTGCAGCCTCTGAGTTTTTAAGGGAGAGCTACGTTGATGGGCGCGGCGTCGTGAGCCAGGTGCACGGTGAGCGTGGCTGACTTTCTGGCGCGCCATTGCTTTTCGGATGTTTGTGGAAACAGCAGCACGACGGTACCGACGCGGGTGGTGCCTGGCGTGATTGCATCCTCAAATTGAAGCGGCGGCGGTGCAGGCGCGCTGACCAGCGGACTGATCTGCGGGAAGGTCTGCTCCAGCCGCGATAGATCGAGCGGAGAGATTACGGTCGCATCCAGCGTCGTGCCATCGTCTTTCGTCATCGTGGCGGAGGTGCCGCTGAGGGAGAGCGGCAGGCGCAGCTTGTCCTCGATGCTGAGCGTCGCGACGATATAGACATCGTCTTCGGATTCGGGGGCTGCACCGATGAGGTGGCTGCTGCTGGGCGCCTGTTGGAACTCGGTGTGAGGCGCGAAGACCGCGGTCTTCTGCACGGTGATCTCGGCAGTCTTGCGCGGGTTGAGAAAGTAAACCGCCGCACCGACAACAACCATCACGATGCCCGCGATGAGGAGCTTCGGAATCAGGCGATTGCCGTCGGTAGGGGGCGCGAGTTGGAGATCGGGTTCTGGCATGTGTTGTCAGGATAGCGCGGGTTTAGCGGCTCAGATTCTTCGCAGCGCTGCCAGCAGCTCGTCAACCGGGCGCGTGTTCAGAATGTCGGTCGGACCGAGCCAGGCGCGGCGTAGCTGCACAATGCCGTGGTCGATCTGATCGAGTTCGTCGGTGGTGTGCGCGTCGGTGTTCACCACGATCTTGCATCCTTGCTCTTTCGCGTGGCGCAGATTCAGGTCGTTCAAGTCCGCGCGGGCTGGCGCTGCATTGTGTTCAACGGCGACGCCCAGGCGGGTCGCTGCGGGAAGCAGTTGGGCGAGATCGATCTTGTAGCCCTCGCGCTGCAGTACCTTGCGGCCGGTGGGATGGCCGAGGATATGAACGTGCGGGTTTTCAGCAGCACGGAGCACACGCGCGGTCACTTCTTCGGGCGTCTGGTTGAAGCCGGAGTGAACGCTCGCGACCACAATGTCGAGCTGCGCAAGTGTCTCGTCGGTTAGATCGAGCGCGCCATCGAGGAGGATATCGACTTCGACGCCGGCCAGAATGCGGAAGGGAACTGTGGGTTTGGTCGCGTCGGGTTCGTTGTTGCGGAGGCGAGCTTCGTAGCGTTCCCACTGGGGTCCGCGGCCAGCGGCAAACTCCGCGGCGAGCTCGGCGGAGGCTTCGCGGATCCGGCGGGCGTGGGCGAGTGCGCGGGTGTCGTCCATGCCGTTGGTCATCGCGAGATTCTTGGAATGGTCGGTGATGGCGATATATTCCAGGCCGCGATCGATGGCTGCCTCGGCCATCTCGCGGATGGAGTTGCTGCCGTCGGACTCCGTGGTGTGCATATGCAGATCGCCGCGGATATCGCCGCGCACGATCAGCTGCGGCAGGGTATGTTTCGCCGCGGCCTCAAGTTCCCCGCAATTCTCGCGGAGCTCCGGCGGGATGTAATCGAGGTCCAGTGCGTTGTAGATTTCCTGCTCGGTAGCTGCCGCGACGACCACGTTGTCCTCGAGCCGGAGCAACGCATATTCACTCAGCGTGAGGCCGCGCTTGATGGCGCGCTGACGTAGTGCGACGTTGTGCATCTTCGAGCCGGTAAAGTATTGCAGCGCGGCGCCATAACTCGCGCGCGGCAGCAGTCGAACGTCTACCTGCAGATTGTTGCGCAGGGTAAAGCTCACCTTGTTCTGCCCGCGCGCCAGCAGTTTGTCGATCAGCGGCAGCGTCGCCACATGCTCTACGGCAGCGGCCACGACGTCGGGCTCGCAGGCCGGGCCGGTGACCAGCAGGTCGAGGTCGCCGACGGTCTCGCGGCCGCGCCGCAGCGAGCCCGCCGGAGTGATCGTCTCAATGCCCGGAAACAGCCGAATGAGTTCGCTGATGCGCTCCGCATGTTGGCGCGCCACGTCGATGCGAAAGCGGGAAGAGTTCTTGCGATAGTCCTCGATACCCTTGAGCAGCTTGTCGGTAAACTTCTGGCCCATGCGCGGGAGCGGCAGCAGGTCGCCACGCTTGGCGGCTTCTTCAAGGCTGTCGAGATCGTGGACGCCGAGCGCGGAATAGACCAGCGCCACCGTCTTCGGTCCCATACCCGGAAGGCGCAGCAGTTCGAGCATGGTTGGCTTGTAGCGTTGCAGAAGTTCTTCGCGCAGGGGCATGGTTCCCGTGGCGACGAGGTCGCGGATATTCGCCGCCATCCCTTTGCCGATGCCAGGAATGGCGAGCAGCGCCTTGGGATCTGCTTCCGCGGTTGCCAGCGTCGCAAGCTGAGTAGTCTGCTGTTCCACCGCTTCCGCGGCGCGACGATACGATCGGATACGAAACGGGTCGGCCGCGTCGATCTCCAGCAGTGCCGCTGTCTCATCGAGCAGCCGAGCGAGGGTAATGTTGTCCATAGAAAGTCGAAGTCCGGGCCCGAGGTTGCGTGCGGCCCGGATCATCTTCGATTGTAAAGTTGTCAGCCGTTCCCCAGCGAATCGCGGCTGTGCTGCGCTAAACGGCCTTCGTGCGAGTTACCTGGTCTGCCTGCGGACCCTTGGTCCCCTGGATCACGTCGAACTCCACCTCGTCGCCCTCCTTCAGCGTCTTGTAGCCCTCCAGCTTGATGGAGCTGTAATGTACGAAGACATCGGGGCCATCTTCCCGCCCCAAAAATCCGTAGCCTTTAGCGTTGTTGAACCACTTAACTGTCCCTTTGTACTGTGCCATGGGTCCCTTATCGTGCTCGAAATGTACCTTCCGCGTGGCCGGAAGATAAAAGTAAGACGCAATTGCAAGCACTTAGGCGGCCTGAGAATTGCGGGAATCGTAAGATTCCCGCATCCGCGGCATTTTTCTTTTATGTCGTTTACAAAACATTCACAGGGCCGGAAAGAGCGAGAGAATTCGCAGACAGCAGAACGATGAAATTCGTTAGCGCTGTTCGGCCCTTGAGCGCCAGAGGTCGTCGTAGATCAGCACGCCAATCAACGTCTTACCGTCCTCGATCTTGCCCGCGCGAATGAGGCGTAAGACTTCCGAGAGTGGCGTCATGTGCAACTCAATCTTCTCGTCTTCCTCGGGCGCGGCCTCGCCCTGGGTGAGGCCCTCGGCCAGCAGGATGGTCATGGTTTCGGTGAGGAAGCCGGGGCTGGCGTAATAGTTGCAGTGGTGCGACCAGCGCCTGGCGCGGTAGCCGGTCTCCTCGATCAGCTCTCGCTTGCCGGCGGGAATCACCTTCTCTCCAGGCTCAATCCGGCCGGCGGGCAGTTCCAGCATCAGCTTGCCGGCGGCATGACGATACTGCCGGATCAGCAGGATGCCAGGGTCCTTCGGATTGGTCTCGGTATCCACGGCGAGCACCACCACGGAGCCGTTGTGGCGGATCACATCGCGGGTCGCCTTCACGCCACCCGGCTCCTCCACTTCGTCGCGCGTCACCCAGAAGACGTTGCCCTGGAAGACAGTTTTGGACGACACGGTCTTGCCGCGGCCGGTCAGCTTAACCGGCTTCGGCGCGACGGCAGCGGCCGACTGCAACGAACTTATCGCGGCCGCAGGACTTTTTTTCGCGGCGCTTGATTTCGCGGGGGAGGGGGCGGCGGCCCTGGGCTTTTTCTCAGTCGAAGTCTTTTTGGTTCCCATGACCGTACACTACACGACCCGCCCTGACCGGCGCACGCCCATACCCTCGACCAGGATTTGCTGCATCGACGCCCCGGCTCACGCATCCAAAGAGTCTCAGGATGAGAGACTAAACCCTGCATGGACTCCCAGTGTTATCCCATCGCGACGCTGCCCGGCACGACCCCGCTCTTCCGCGACTTCGCGGATCACAGCGCGGCGTTGCATCCGGCGGCGCTCCGGCGCTGGTATCCGGCGAATCCCTTTTCGATGGACTGGGCCAGCACGTCGCCCACGCTCGACCCTTCTCACTGCAGCCTCCTCGCCGACGCGCTCCAGACACAGGCTGAAAAGTTTGCTGCAGGCGAGGCTGTCTTCGCAAACATTGAACGCCTCAGGCAAGGCGCTGCCGCGGTCGTCACCGGCCAGCAGGTGGTGCTGTTTGGAGGCCCGCTCCTCACTCTCCTTAAGGCCGCCACCGCCATTCGCAAGGCGCAGGACGCGACCAAGGCCAGCGGCCGCGAACACGTTCCCATCTTCTGGCTGGCCACCGAGGACCACGATCTCGCCGAGGTCGACCAACTCGCGCTGCTGTCCAAGACGGATGTCGAAACTCTGAGTCTCGGCCTCAAGGCGCCGCGCCCTGTTCCGGTGGGCACACTGCCGGTTGATAGTGGCAGCGACGAAGGCCTCAAGCACCTAGAGGCAACCCTCAACCAGGCCAGTGAGCTACTCGCCTGGGCGCCGATCAGCAACGAGCTGCGCGAGTGTTACGTCCCCGGCGCCACCCTCGCCTCTGCCTTTGGCCGCCTCCTTACGAATATATTTGCCGACTTCGGCTTGATCGTCATGGACGCCGCCTCGCGCGATTTCCATGCCATGGGAGCAAGCGTTCTGCAGGCTGCCCTGGAGCGGGCAGACGAGCTCGAAGATGCTCTGCTGGTGCGATCGCAGGACCTCGAGGCTGCCGGCTATCACGCGCAGGTGCTCGTCACCGCCGATCATTCGCTGCTCTTCCTCATCGACACAGAAAGCGGCGCGCGCCTGCCCTTGCGCCGCACCGCCGACGGCGAGTGGAAGGCCGGCACCCGCGCCTACACCACCGCGGGGCTGCTCCAGATTCTTGCCGCCGAGCCCGAGCGCCTCAGCCCCAACGCGCTGCTGCGCCCCGTCTTTCAGGACACCATTCTGCCTACCGCCGCCTACATCGCCGGTCCTGCGGAAATCGCCTACTTCGCGCAATCGGAGGTGCTGTACAGCCGCATCCTCGGTCGCGTCACGCCGGTGCTTCCGCGGCTGATGGCAACGCTGGTCGAGCCGGCACTCGCATCCACCCTGGTCTCGCACGAGGTCGAGTTTCCGCAGGTGCTCGAGGCAAAGACGATCGCCAACATGGCCCTGCGTCTCGGCGCGCGCGCCATGCCTGTCGAAGGTAAACGCAAGATCGCAGCCGTCGGTAGTTCGATGGACGCTGAGCTCACCGCACTCACGGAATATATGACATCGATGAGCGCTGACCTGGGCCGCGCCGCCGGCGTTTCCGCCAGCAAGATGCGCTACCAGATGAACCGCCTGCGCCGCATGGCTGCGAACTTCGAGCTGCAGAAGCAAGCGTCCCTGCACAAACACGCTGCCGCGATCATGCAGAACTTGTACCCCGATGGCCACCTGCAGGAACGCCTGCTCGGGGGGGTGTGGTTCCTCGCCCGTTACGGAGACGCGCTGCCCGGCCTGCTGGTGGACCACGCTGCCCAGGAGTGCCCGGGGCATCGAGTTATATTCCTCTGACCTCTATACATAAGTAACTCATTGCGCGATACTTTCGTGCATGACCTTTCTTTTGGGATTACCAATCCTGGTATTGATCCTGATCGGCGTCTTCGCGTTCTTTATCCACTTCCTCCCAACCTTCGTTGCGGGCTCCCGCCACGTAGAGAATTTCTGGTGGATCTTCCTGATTAATCTGCTCTTTGGATGGACGCTGATCGGCTGGGTCCTCGCGCTGGTATGGGCGATCAACGACACGCCGCGCTTCGTCTACAGGTATATGCCGCCGCCGCCGTACAATCGCTAGAGCAGGTTTCCGGCAAGTGCCGGGGGCTGTTTTAGTCGAGGTTTGTTATGGGATTGAGCGACCAGCCATTTGAAGTGATGTGCCCGGATTGCGGTGGAATGTTGAAGGTGGATCCTGTCAGCCGCTCGGTGATTGCGCATTCCCCGGCTCCGCGCAAGAAGACCTTTGAGGACTTCGGCGCCGCCGCGAAAGCCCTCAAAGAGCAGGATGCCCGCCGCGAATCCATCTTTGCGCAATCCGTCCAGGCCGAAAAAAACAAGGACGACGTGATGGCGAAGAAGTTTGCCGAGGCCGTCAAGAAGGCTAAAGAATCAACGAATACGGGCAAGCCCCTGCGCGACTTCGACCTGGATTAAGTCCTTCGCGGACAGCGAGAGTCGCGAAATCCTACGACAGCTTGCAACGCAGAGTCGACGCGGCTGCGCGCGATCAACCTCGCAATTCGACCAAAAGTAAGACTGGCCTCCAAGCGCTTCGACCCGGATCCGCTCCTTCGGTTGTCAACCCCCTCAACTCCTGCATATCCGCGAAACCCCGCATAAACACTGGCGATATATATTTCCAAAAGTTGGCATAGTTACCCCGCGCCACTTGATACACTTGAAGTAGGATCCAATGACTTCAACCGCTGCATCGGCACCAGCCGCTGCGGCTTTCATTTTTAAGCTCGTAACTCGAATAGAAAGAATTAGATACCCGTAAGCCCTTTAGAATGAGCCGCTTGAAAGCAGGCTTTCATGGGTAACACGCTCATTCCAAAGCAGTTGACTACGGAAAAGTGAAAGCAGGGGGAGGGGGACCCTACGGCGCGCACCCGTCGCAAACCGGTAAACTGGGTGTGATGCCACCAATTCTTAATGCACAAGGCGTGTCCAAGCGTTTCGGCGCCACGCCACTCTTCGAAAAAATCTCTTTTGCAGTAAATGAGGGCGACCGGATCGGCCTCATCGGCCCCAACGGCGCTGGCAAGTCCACGCTCCTGGCCGTCCTCGCCGGCGAAGTCGAGCCTGACGCCGGCGAGGTCTCCGTCCGCCGCCGCGCACGCATCGGCTACGTTCGCCAGATCTCCGAGTACGCCGCCGGCCTCACCGTCCGCAGCGTGATGGAGGCTGCGCTCGAGCGCGCCAGCGTCCCTGCGAATGAGCGCGAGCAGCGACTCCGCGAAACCCTCGGCCGTGCCGGCTTTGCCGACGACGGCACCGACACGTCCATCCGCATGGATGCCGAGGCGGCCAGCCTGTCGGGTGGCTGGAGGAAGCGGCTCGCCATCGCCGAGGCCATGGTCACCGAGCCCGATGTGCTCCTCCTCGACGAGCCCACCAATCACCTGGACCTCGAAGGCATTGAGTGGCTGGAGGGCGTGCTTCGCAGCGCGCGGTTTGCCTGCGTCGTCGTCTCCCACGATCGCTACTTCCTCGAGAACGTTGCCAGCGAGGTCGTTGAGCTGAGCCGCGTCTACGCCGAGGGCGTGTTGCGCGTGCGTGGAACCTACTCAAAATTCCTCGAAGGCCGCGAGCTGTACGTCGAAGCCCAGAGCAAGATGCAGGAAGGCCTGCGCAACCGCGTCAAGACCGAGATTGAATGGCTTCGCCGCGGTCCGAAAGCACGCGCCACCAAGGCCAAGGCACGCATCGACAACGCGCACGAGCTCATCGGCAAGCTTGCGGATGTTGATTCGCGCACGCGTACTTCGAGCGCGGGCATCGAGTTCAACGCCACCGAACGGCAGACCAAGCGGCTGATTGAGTTTGAGGGCGTCAGCATTTCGCTTGGCGGCAGAGAGATCGTTGGCGGCGTCAGCTTCAGCGTGACCAACGGCATGAAGCTAGGCCTCGTCGGCCCGAACGGCAGCGGCAAGACGACCATCCTGCGCGCGATGTCCGGCGAAATCCCCGCGACCAAGGGCACGATCAAGCGTGCCAATGGCCTGCGCATTGTGTACTTCTCGCAGCTCCGCGAGATCGACCCAACGCTGACGCTGCGGCGCGCCCTCGCGCCAGACTCCGACTCGGTGGTTTACCAGGACCGCGTAGTGCATGTGGCCAGCTACGCCGCCAAATTCCTCTTCAGCGGCGATCAGCTCAACCAGCCCGTCGAGCGCCTCAGCGGCGGCGAGCGCGGCCGCGTGCTCATTGCGCGCCTCATGCTGCAGCCAGCCGACGTCCTCATGCTCGACGAACCCACCAACGACCTCGACATTCCCACCCTCGAGATTCTTGAAGAAGCATTGCTCGAGTTCAAGGGCGCCCTCGTGCTGGTCACGCACGATCGCTATATGCTCGATCGCGTCTCGAACATTGTGCTTGGCCTCGATGGCCATGCACATTCACGCGTCTTCGCGGACTACTCGCAGTGGGAAGAGTGGAAGGGCGTTGAGCAGGGTTACGTGGCGAATCAGCAGGCCGCAGCGAACAGTTCGCAGCGGGCGTCAACCGTGAACTCCTCGGTCTCCGCGTCCAGCGGCAAGAAGAAGCTCTCCTACCTGGAGCAGCGCGAGTTTGACGGCATCGAAGCACTCGTCGACAAAGCCGATGCGCGCATGGCTGCGGCGCATGACCGCCTCGAAGATACGGCCGTTGTCACCGATCCTGCCGCGCTCACCGAGGCGCTCGCCGAGATGGAAGCGGCGCAGGCCGAGCACGACGCCGTCTACCAGCGCTGGGCCGAGCTCACCGAAAAAGCCGGCTAATCCTTGCGCAAGACTTCGCCGTTCTTCATCACGAAGACGGTCTTCTTCAGCACGCTGATATCGTCCAACGGGTTGCCGGGGACAGCGATCACGTCGGCATAAAAGCCCGGCTTCAGCTGGCCGATCTCATCGGCCCAGCGCAGCAGTCGCGCGCCGTTGATCAAGTCTGCGCGCAGCACGTCGGCGGTTGGCATACCGAACTTCACCATCAACTCCAGCTCGCGCGCTTGCGTTCCATGCGGAAACGGTCCGACGTCGGAGCCCACCGCAAAGGGTACGCCCGCAGCCATCTGCTTCCTGAACTGCTCAGCGTGGTACGCGAGCTCGCGGCGGTCTTCTGAGCCGTCGCCGCGCTGCGGATGGTCTGCGAAATACTCGACGACGGCGAACGTCGGCACAGCGTAGATCTGCTTGTCGCGCATCAGCTTCATCGTCGCCGGCGAGAGGTTATAGGCATGGTCAATGCTCGCCACACCAGCCTCCGCTGCATACGAAGCTCCCGGCTCGCCAGTGCAGTGCACGCCCACAAACGAGCCCGTGCGACCAGCCTCGGCGACCGCCGCGGCAAGCTGCGCTTCGGTGTACTGGTAAGGCGTCGTGAAGGTATCGCCTTCAAGATGGTCTGGCCCCGTCTCGTAAATCTTGGTGAAGTCCGCCCCTCCCTTGCGCTGCTCGCGTATCACCGTGACGATCTGCTCGGCAGAGTTGGCGTAGTCGGCGTTCGAGAGCACCTGTTGCGCCGGATTGAACCCGATAGCATCTTCATGGCCGCCGAGGATGTCGATGGCATTGCACGAAACGCGCATGCGCGGACCCGGAATCAGGCCGCTGTTGATCGCATTGCGCACGGCGACGTCGGCGCACCCCGCGCCTTCGGTTCCCATATCGCGCTCGGCGGTGAAGCCGGCCAGCACATCCGCCTTCGCGGCTGCCGCAGCCAGCAGCGTGCGTTGTGGCACGGACTCTTCGACAGTCTGCAGACCTTCGTTACCGGGGTGAAGGAAGAGATGAGTATGCGCGTCGATGAGGCCGGGCATCAGCGTGGTATCGCCTAGGTCGATCACGACAGCGCCAACTGGCCGCGTTACGTGCGTGCCCGCCTCGCGGATGCGATCGCCTTCAACCAGCACTTCGCCCGGCGAAAGCACCTTGCCGGCGACGACATCGAGGATGCGCACCGCGTGCAGGACTGTGGCGTGGGGTTCGGGCTGCTGTGCCGCCGTGGCGACCGCGCAGGCAGCGAGAGCGACGGCCAGAATCGAAAGTTTCATCGTGCAAGAAGGATACTGCAAACCCACGGCAGGGAAGTGGCTTACTTCATCGCCCACTGCTCGTCCGCAGACGGCCCGTACAGCGCGGGAACGGGAATCTCGTTCAACCGGAGATAGACGCCCAGCTGCGCGGTGTGGTGAATCAGATGATTAAAGAACATTAGCCGGTAGGTCTTGGAGCGCGAGGCGTTGGAGATCATGTGCTCGCCAAAGGAAAAGGGCCACAACTGCTCAAGGGCTTCATCGCTCGAAGCCGCCAACGCCGCGCGACACTTGGCCGCAGACTCATCCAGCCTCTCAAGACAAAGCTCCCGTGACTCAAACACCAGCGAGGCCTGCGGTCGCTTGGAGTTCTTCATGTCCATGCCATCGTCTTCGAGGATGTAGTAGCCAAACAGCGGCATCGTCGCGCAATGCATGGCGAGCTTGCCGAGCTTCATCGACTTATCGTGCGGCACCCAGTCGGGCTTGTCGTTGGGCACGCGCTCCAGCGTGCGGCGGGTATTCGATATTTCAACATCGAAGTCTTCGAGCAATAATTCAGCGGCGGTCATCTCTGAGCTCCTTTGAATCGTGCGTTAAATTCCGGTGATACTGAATCCGCAATCCACGAAGGTCACGCCGCCTGTCATGCCGCTGGCGAGATCGCTGGCGAGAAACAGCGCCACCTTGCCAACCTCCTGCTGCTCGATGTTGCGATGCAGGGGAGCGCGCGCCGTGACGGCGTCGAGGATGGTAGCAAAGTCGCTGACGCCGCGCGCAGCAAGGGTTTTGATGGGGCCGGCCGAGATCGCATTGACGCGAATTCCCTTGGCGCCGAGCGAGGCCGCAAGATAGCGCACGGTCGCTTCGAGCGCTGCCTTGGCTACGCCCATGACGTTGTAGTTGGGGAAGACCTTGGTGCTGCCGTAGTAGGTCAGCGTGATGATCGATCCGCCTTCGGTCATCAGCGGCGCCGCGGCGCGCGCGATTGCGATCAGCGAATAAACGCTCACATCGTGGGCGATGCGGAACTCCTCGCGCCTGGTCAGCAGAAAGTCGTTTTTCAGCGCGTCCTGCGGTGCAAACGCGACCGAGTGGACGACGGTATGGATGACCGGAAACGCTTCGGCAATCTGCGTGAAGGCAGCATCAATTTCCGCGTCGACAGAGACGTCGCACTGGATCGCGCGCGCGGTGCCCTTCTGTCCGAGAGATTCAATCAGATCTTCGGACTCGGCCCGCAGCCGTTCGCTCTGGTAGCACAGCACCAAGGTCGCACCTGCCTCAGACAACTTTTCTGCGATGGCATAGGCGATGCTGCGCTTGTTGGCGAGGCCGAACACTACGGCCACTTTGCCCTTCATATCGATCATGCTAAGAACTCCTGCCGTGCTGGTAAATCAAATCAATCGACGCTAAGGATAGCAGTTTGGGAGCTACTCTGGCTGTGGGAGACCGCGTCAGCCATGAACCAGCCAGTCGAACTGTTCTTCAGACAGAGGCACGACCGATAAGCGAAACTGCCGGAACAGGATCGAGCCCAGAAAGACGCCTGCATGGCGAATCTCCGTCAACGGCTTTTCGCGCTTCAGGCGCTTGCCCGCCTTCAATCGCACAATCGGCGTCTTCGGGTCATCAGGATCGGTCGTCACCGAAACTACTTTCGCTGTCCCGACCGCCGCTTTGCCAACATTGGAGTGGTAGATCACGCACTGCTCCCCGGGCTTCATGTTGCGCAGTGTGATCAGCGCCTGCGGATTCTTGATTCCGTCCCACTTCGTTTCGCCATCGCGGAGCAGGTCGTCAAAGGAGTATTTGTCGGGTTCAGATTTCAGAAGATAATGCATCGTTGCAACCAGTTTATCCGCCCAGGTCGAGATGATGCACGTGCGCGATTGACTGATGGAGAAATAGACTGCCAAGGCGTTGAAATTTCTCGACTGAATCCGTGGCGTAGCATTCGAAATTGAGCGAGTTTTCCGCAGCGTTGGTTCCAACGATGACGTCCAGCGCGGAAGCCGCAGCCTCCGCCGTTGCCTCGGCCGAATCAATTACCACTGCATTCGATCCCAGCTCCCTCAGCGTCGTTTCGATGGCTCCTGCAATCAGGGGATAGTGCGTGCAGCCCAGCAGAACAGCGTCTGGCCGGGACTTCGCCAAGGCTTCCGACAGGTAAATGCGCAACACCTCGCGCGTAACCTGGTGGTCGGTCCAGCCCTCTTCCACCAACGGCACCAGCAGCGGGCACGCCATTTCCACCGCGAGTAAACCAATGGCCTGGCAAGCCGCGTAGTAAGCATGCGACTGCACGGTCGCCGCCGTTGCGAGCACCAGCACCTCGGCATCCGCGCCGACGGCTCGCTTGGCGGCGAGGGCTCCTGGTTCAATCACGCCGAGCACCGGCATGCTCACCGCGCCGCGAATATCATCGAGCGCCAGGGCGGTCGCGGTATTGCAGGCGATCACCAGGTACTCGCAGCCGTGCTGCTCCAGAAAGCGCGCGCTCTCGACGGCATAGCGCGCAATGGTGGCCTGTGACTTCGCGCCATAGGGGAGCCTTGCCGTGTCTCCCAGGTATACGTAATTTGCCGACGGGATCTTCGAGAGAAGCGCACGCAGCACCGTTAGGCCGCCGAAGCCGGAGTCGAAGACACCGACCACCGGGCCAGCATTCGCGGTCGTCTGCGCTAGATCTCGTTGACCGCCAGTAGGATTCATTCAGTTCGATTGTCTCTCGTTTGCAGTAACGCCGCTCGAGGTTGTATCGACGGCAGGGTAGGCCCGCAGCAGGTCCGCATGTCCTGCGAGCGTCTCGCGCGCCTGCCCGTCCACTAGGAAACGCACCTGCTCAATTTGAGGAAGATTGGCATGCAGGGTTCCCAGGATCGAGCGCAGCGTCAGCGTTTCCACTTCCACGCCAGACGGATGCTGATTGGCAAACGTGCTGTGCAGATCAATCACCGCGAGTTCTCCGCCCGGCTGCTTGGCCTGGACCGGATCGGGGTCGGTCTGGCCCACGGGCAGGGTGGGTCGGAATCCTCCATCCTTGGTCGCCGAGGTGATGGAATCGGTCGTATAGCCAACCAGCGGGAGAGGCACAAGGAACACTTCCGCGACGGCCGAACCAGGCGCCAACGCATGCGCCGAGCCCGGCAGCGCATACTCGGCAATCAGGTGATCGATCAATGCACGCGCCCGCGCATTGGGGTCCTGTGGCAGGGCAATCTGGCGGGAGGCCGGGGCGATCGATCCGTCTGCATCATTCGCAAGATCGAGCGTCACGGTCTCGGCCATCGCGGTGGGCGCGTCGAGCGGGGTCTGATCGTCGTCCGCGAGCGCCGCAATCCGCTCGCGCCCGCGTTGGCGATTCACGGCCAGCAGAACGCCCATGCCGACAATGCACGCGACGAGGCACCAGAACACAATGCGTTGATGACGTTGGATCATGGTTGCACTCCCGCAGCGTCGCTCGGCGTCGCTTGTCCAGATGTCGCTTGTCCAATGGTTGCGTGCACGGGCGCGGCGAGTCGCACCGGCGGCTGTACCTGGTTCTGCCACAACAGCAGCGTCCCCGCAATGGTCAGCGCAACCCGCTGCTGATACTCCGTATCGTTGATGCTCTCGACGTCATCTCCTGAGGGCGCGAGCTCCACCACCAGCGCCGGACAACTTAGCGAATCGATTGGCCGCACCGACGCGTTGCTCGCGACCAGCGCTAATCCTGAACGCGAAAACGCGGTAGCCATCTGATTTTCCAGCTGCCGACTCTGCTGAATCCACGGCGCCTGCGCTGTCAGCCAGGGAACGACGAAGGGCTGTCCCTCGCTTGCCTCCAGCTCAGACCGGTAGAGATGGACGCCACTACCCTTTGGCGTTGCATGGAGTACGAGACACGCCGACGCACGCGCGTGGTTCGCGATCCCTGCGCGGTCATCCAGCGTGAGTGGAGTGCCCGCCGCATTAGGAACCGCTGGCACGTCCTGATCCCGCGTCATCACCACGCTGAAACCGCGGGCGGTCAGTAACGATCGCAGCCGGAATGCCAGGGCCAGCGTTACATCCTTTTCCACGGTTTTATCGGTGATCTGCGATCCGCTGTCGACGCCCCCATGCGCCGGATCGAGCACGATGACGGTGCGGTTGATCGGAATCGTTGCCGGTCCAGGGGGAGTAATGGGCGGAGTGTGCCGCGCTGGCGCCGCAGCCGGTTTCGTTGAGGATGCGGTAGATTTTGCCGGCGTCGCAGCAGTCCGCTTTGGAGCCGCGGCAGGTTTCGCTGCCTGCTGGGCCGGCGCCGGCGACGTACCCTGGGCGCGCCCCGTCATCGTCATCAGGATGAGCAGGCCAGCAGTCACAGAATGTCGCAGAACGTTCAAGAGAGGTCTAGGGCCCTTTTGGGAAATTAGGTGCGCGGTGCACTTGCTGCGTCGCGTTGATTGTATCGGTCGCGCCGTCCTGTTGCGAGTCCTATCCAAATCCATTCCTTGTGATGAGCAGCTTTGCGAGTTAGATGCCACATCGCCTCCTCGCCGTCTTGAGAGCTTGTCCGCGCGGTAGACTGGTGTGCATGCGGGTCTTCGGCATCGACTGCGGAACAGAGTTCACCGGCTATGGTGTGGTGGAGGTAGACGACACCGCGCGCATCGCGAAGCTGCGTCCGCTCTGCGCCGGCGCCGTTCGCCTGAATAAGAAAGACCGCGCACCCGTTCGGCTGCTGCAGGTCTACGTCGAACTTTCCGCGCTGCTCCAGCTCTGGCAGCCTGAGGTCGTCGCCATCGAAGAGGTTTTCTTCTCGGCCAACGCCAAGAGCGCGCTGAAGCTTGGCCAGGTCCGTGGCGTCGCCATGCTGGCCGCGGCCAACTGTGGCCTGTCTGTTGCTGAATATGCTCCCCTCGCGATTAAGAGTTCCGTCGTCGGCTACGGCCTCGCCGCCAAGGAGCAGGTGCAGTTCATGGTCGCACGCCTGCTGGATCTCGAGGAGGCGCCCAAGCCCGCCGACGCCGCCGACGCGCTCGCCATCGCGATCTGCCACATCCACCACGCGCAGACCGCGGAGCACATGCGCCGCTAGGCCTCAGCCGCCCTCGCCGCTTCCAGCGCCCGATACAGCGCCGCCATGGCCTCCAGCGATATCGCCTCCGACCGTGCCTGCAACGCAATCGTCTCCGGCCACGCGGCCGTTAACTCGGCAGGCGAATATCCCGCAGACCTCAAATTATTGGCCAGCGTTTTCCTCTTCTGCGCAAAGGTAGCCCGCAGAAACCGGTTGAACCCGTCGAACTCCACCCCAAGCTCGGCAAAGCGTGGAGCGAATTCCAGCCGCAAGACCGTAGAAAACACGTCCGGCGGCGGTGAAAACGCACTCGGCGGCAGCGTAAATAAATTCGTCACCCGCGCATGCATCTGCGTGATCGCCGACAGAGCGCCGTACTCGCTCGACCCCGGCGGCGCAGCAATTCTCTCCGCTACCTCGCGCTGCATCATCACCACCGCACGCGCTACCACGCCCTCGCGCGCCGCTGCAAATAGGTGCAACAAGATATCCGACGTGATGTAGTACGGGAGATTTCCCACCACGTCCAGCGACGCTGCATCGCCCAGCAGCGGCTTCAGATCGGTCGACAGAATGTCGGCGTGATGAACGGTGACGTGGGTATCGTTGCGGAAGCGGAACGCCAACTCCCGCGCCAGTGCTGGATCAAACTCGATGCAGTGCAACCGCCTACAACGTGCTGCGAGCAGCTCGGTGATCGCGCCGTGCCCCGGTCCGATCTCCACCACCGTGCGCTCGTGCACATCGCCAAGCGCTTCTGCGATGTGAAGACACGCGTTCTCGTCCACTAGGAAGTTCTGCCCGAGCTTCGGTTTCTTATTGCTGGACATAATCAGAGGCCTTCTCGCCCGGAGCCTTACTGCGTTGAAAAAGATAATGTACCGGCACACCACACAAAATCACCAGCGCACCCGCAATCGATTCGCGCGGCTGGTTGACGAAGCTAAACACCAGAAGCACCAGCGCGGCCAGGATAAACAGCGCCGGAACCACAGGATATCCGGTCACACGGTAGGGCCGGTTCGCATCCGGCTCGCGCACCCGAAACACAAACACTGTTGCCGCCGTGAGCGCGTAAAAAAACCACTCTGAGAAGATCGCCAGCGAGAAGAGCAATTGAAATTTTCCAATCGCCAGCAGCAGCAGGGAACTCAGCACCGCCTGTAGCAGCAGGCTCACCCACGGCGTCTTGAAGCGCGGATGGATCTGCCCGAGCACCGAAGGAAACAGCCGGTCGCGAGCCGCCGCGAACGGAACTCTCGCGCCCGATAGCGAACTGCCCACAAACGTTGCGCAGATGCTAACGGCCATACCGACAGCCACGAGTCCCGCCCCAAGGTTTCCAGCCACAAGTTGAAGCGCGTCGGTGGCCGGGCGGTCCGTCGTCGCAATCGTCGCCGAAGGCAGCACATACTGAATTGCCGCGTTCGTCAACATATAGAGAGCACCCACGATCGTGACGCCGCCGATCAGCGCCACCGGCAACGACCGCTGCGGCTTCTGCACTTCGCCGGCCATCTGCGATACATCCGACCAGCCGTCATAGGCCCACAGCGCCGCGATCAGCGCGATCATGAAGCCCGCAAAGCCGCCGCGCGCGCCGTGAAACTCCGAGCTGAAGTTGTGCCAGTCGCCATACTTGACGCTTGCAAAACATAGCCCTGCGATGACCACGATCATCACCACCTTCAACCATGTGAGCAGCGTCTGCACCTGCGCTGAATCCCGCGTGCTGACAATATTCAAGCCCGTAATCAGCCACGTCGCGGCAATCGCCAAGGCCTGGCTCCACATCAAATGTCCGGCCGCGGCACGATCCAGAAACGCAAACACCGGGAATGTCCCCAGCACGCGCATCAGGCCGGCCGCAATTGTCGCAATCGACGCCGGCTTCGCAATCGTGGTCCACGTCCACGTATACAGAAACGCTGTCAGCGGCCCGTAGGCATCATGCAGAAACGCATACTCTCCACCCACCCGCGGCCGCATCGCCGCGACCTCGGCGTAGCTCATCGCGCCAAACAGCGAGAGCAATCCGCCAGTGATCCACACGGCGTACACCATCCGCGAGCTGCCCACCGCGGCCATCATCTCGCGCGGCACCAGGAAAATTCCGGATCCGATAATGATGCCGACGACGATCGCCAGCGCATTCGTCGCTGTCAATACGCGCGGCAGTTCCTCGTGCAATCGTCCCCGTGCAACCTCGGAAGTCATTGCAGGGAGACTATCAGAGGCTCACTCCGCACACCCAATCTCCCTGCTACGCCACCGTAATTTTCACCAGGTCGTCCTGCGGATCCGGGCCATCCTGCTCGGCAAAGAACTTGCGGATCTTCTCGGCGGTCGCTTTATTTACCACGGCCGTGAGCGCATCTGGATTCTTCTCCGCCGTCTGCTTCAACGCGCGCACGCTGCCAAAATGTTCCAGCAACCGCTGCCGCGTGATCGCGCCCACTCCCGGAATCTCGTCCAGCTCGCTCGTCCGGTCGCGCATCTGCCGGCGCTTGCGGTGGTACGTCACGGCGAATCGGTGGCTCTCGTCGCGAATCTTCTGGATCACATGCAGCACCGGCGAGCGGCGGTCGAGCACCACTGGCTCATCTTCTTGCCCATGCACGTAGATAATCTCTTCGCGCTTTGCAATCGACGCCAGCGGCTGCGTGATCAGCCCAATCTCCTCAAGGGCCGCCGCCGCCGCATGCAGCTGCCCAATGCCACCATCGATCAGCACTAGCGACGGCATCGGCTTGTTATCCTCCTGGAGCCGCAGGTAGCGCCGATGGATGATCTCGCGCATAGACGCAAAGTCGTCCACGCCCGTTACGGTCTTCACCTGGAACTTGCGGTAGTCCGACTTCTTCATCGCGCCCTTTTCCCACACCACCATCGACGCAACCGTGTCCGCGCCCTGGATGTGCGAGATGTCGAAGCACTCAATGCGTTCCGGCGGCTCGGCCAGCATCAATGCATCCTGCAGCGCCTCCTGCATCTTCTGAATGCTCGGCTTCAGCACGCGGAAGCGTTGATCGTACGACTGCTTGGCGTTCTGGCAAACGAGGTCCACCAGCGACCGCCGCTCGCCTCGCTGCGGTGCGGCAATCTCGATCTTGTGCCCAATCTTCTCGCGCAGCGCATCCGCCAACAGGGCGCGATCCGCAAAATCTACCGGCACATAAATATGTTTCGGCACATAGGATTGGTCGAGGTACAGCTGCTTTAGCAGGGCAGAAAAGAATGTCGCTGCAGAGAAGATCGGCGGCTGCGCTTCATCCATCGACTCCAGCACCGAAACCTGCTCCGACTCTGGGTTGCCTTCGTTAATCTGCGGTGCCACCACGTTTGGATCCGGCTCCAGCCCCGGCTCAACTTCCGCCTCTTCCGCAGCCGACACCTCCGGTCCTGCAGCCTCCATCGCGTTAAAATCCGGTAGCTCTTCCCAGAACATCTCGCGCCGATCCACGATCTTTCCGCCGCGCATATGAAACAGATTGACTGCCAGCATGTCCTTCTCGTAGTGGAAGCCAAACACATCGGCATCCTCATCATCCGTGCCCGCAATTCGTTGCCGATCCTGCGCCTGGCTGATCGTCACCAGCTGGTCGCGCAGCTTCGCCGCCAGCTCAAACTGCATGTTCTCCGCAGCCCGCTCCATCCGCTCAGTCAGCCGAGCCTCCAGTTCACTCGACTTGCCCTCAAGGAATAACTGCACATCGCGAATCGTCTGCGCGTAATCTTCCGTCGAAACGAATCCCTCCACGCAGGGCCCCAGGCATCGCTTGATGTAGTACTGCAAACACGCCCGTGGATGATATCGATTCAAGTCCACCTTGCAGCTAGGAATCAGGAAGCTGCGATGAATCACATCCACCAGCCGCCACGCCAAATTTCCCGGAAAATAAGGCCCAAAGTAAACGCTGCCATCCTTCCGCAGCCGCCGAGTCACAAACACCTTCGGATGTTTATCCCCCAGCGTTAGCTTGATGTACGGATACGTCTTGTCATCGCGCAGCAGAATATTAAACCGCGGCTTGTGGTGCTTGATCAGGTTATTTTCCAGCGCCAGCGCCTCGCGCTCATTGGCCACCGTAATGTATTCCAGGTCCACGGCCTCGCGCATCAGCGAACCCGTCTTCGCATTCGCCGCCTGGTTCGCCGCCAGGAAATACGACCGCACCCGCGAGCGCAGGTTCTTCGCCTTCCCGACGTAGATCACCACACCCTCTGCATTCTTGTAGAGGTAGCAGCCCGCGCCGGTCGGCAGTGTCCGGATTTTTTCTGAGATATCCATCCGCATCTTCCAGTTTAGTGTGTTCTCGGCTCCCTCGCTGTTGAGCGCGTCCGCATTCCACCGCTCTGACTCGGGTAAGCTTGATCCCATGGATTCCAGTCACGAAATCGAGGAGCAAGAAGCGCAGGCGCCGGCCGCCGAAGCCCTCCAGCGCGCCGCCGCCATCATGGCCCGTCTCCGCGCTCCAGGCGGCTGCCCCTGGGACCGCGAGCAGACGTTCGACACCATCAAGCGCCACACCCTCGAGGAGACCTACGAGGTCTTCGACGCCATCGAGCGCCGCGCCTGGCCTGACCTCAAAGACGAGCTCGGCGACCTCTTGCTGCAAGTTTTTTTCTATGCGCAGATGGCCTCCGAGGCTGGATATTTCGACCTTCGCGACGTCGCCGAAAATCTCAGCTCCAAGCTTATCCGGCGCCACCCTCACGTATTTGGCGGTACGGTCGCGACGAACTCCGACGCCGTCCTCCGCAACTGGGAGCAGATCAAGGTTGAGGAGAAAAAGTCGAAGCCGGCGGCAACATCCCTGCTCGATGACATCCCGCGTTCCATGCCCGCGACGCTCGAGGCCTCAAAGCTCGGATCCCGCGCCGCGAAGGTAGGCTTCGATTGGCCCAATGCCGACGGCCTCTTCGATAAACTTGCCGAAGAAACCGCTGAGCTCCACGCCGAGATCGCCCGCGCTGATACCTACAAGATCGAAGCTGAGTTTGGTGACCTGCTCTTCACCACGATGAATCTTGCGCGCCATCTCAATGTCGATGCTGAATCAGCTCTGCGCCGCAGCAACGCCAAGTTCCGCGCCCGCTTCTCATCGATGGAGCGCGCCAGCGGCGGCGCCGAGCAACTCAAGTCCATGTCCCCCGGCGAGCTCGAGCGCCTCTGGTCACAAGCCAAGTCTGAAGCACCTTCCGTGGAGACGAACGATTGAACGAAGCCCTCCAGACCGAGCGGATTCGTATCGAAGCCTTCACCTCGCTCGAACAGTTCGACCAGTGCGTCGCCCTCGAAGAAGCGGTTTGGGGCTACGACCCGGCCGACATGATTCCGCGCCGGATGTTTCTGCTCGCCGCGCGCATCGGCGGCCAGGTCATGGGCGCGTTCCTCGGCGACAGCCCCACCGCGGTCGGCTTCGCCATGGCGTTGCCCGCCTTCCGCAACGGCCACGCTTACCTCCACTCGCACATGGTCGGCGTTATCCCCGAAGTTCGGAATCAAGGCATCGCACGCGCCCTCAAACTCGCCCAGCGCGACGACGCTCTCACCCGCGGCTTCGACCTCATGGAGTGGACCTTCGACCCAACCGAAATCAAGAACGCGTACATCAACATCGCGAAGCTCGGCGGCATCGTTCGCCGCTATCAGCACAACTTCTATGGGCCTTCGAGCTCGCCGCTGCAGGGCGGCCTTCCTACCGACCGCGTGTACGCCGAATGGTGGCTACGTTCCAAACGCGTCGAGCGCGCGCTCACTGGCCAGCCCCAAGTCTTCGACGTCGCCGAGCGCGTCGAAGTCCCCTCTGAGATCTACGCCTGGAAGGCTTCGCCCCCTGACAACACGACCGCCCGCGCCGCCGCTCGCGACCTCCAGGCGCGCAATGCCCAGGCACTCGAATCCGCCTTCGCCAACGGTTTCGCCGTCCTCGGCTACCAGCGCAACGCCCACGGCGACGGCCAATTCCAACTAGGCCGCTGGGACGAGCCTCACCACTACTAGGCTAGGCAATTCGTACTAGCGATCACACCAATCACTACTTCTCGGAGCCCTCCATGAAGATCGACGCCATCCACCTTCGCGAAATCCAGATGCCGCTCGCCCACCCCTTCGAGACCAGCTTCGGCGTCACCACCGGCCGCCGCATCCTGCTCGTCGAGATCGAAGCCGACGGCCTAACCGCGTGGGGCGAGTGCGTTGCCGGCGAGCATCCCTACTTCTCTGACGAGCAAGTCGACACAGCCTGGCTCATCACAGAACACGAGCTAGCGCCACGCCTCCTCAGCGCCGACATCGCCTCTGGCCGCGACTGCCCCGCGCTCTTCGAGCAGGTGCGCGGCCATCGCATGGCCAAGGCAGCGCTCGAAAATGCGGTCTGGGATCTCGACGCGCAGCAGCAGGGAATTTCCCTTGCCAAACTCCTCGGTGGCACCCGCGAGATCATCCCTGCGGCGTATCCATCGGCATCCAGCCTACGCCCGAGCAGCTCATGGAGGCAGTCGCAAAAGAGGTCGCCGCCGGCTATCAGCGCATCAAGCTCAAGTGCAAGCCTGGCTGGGATTCAAAGATCTTCGCCATGGTCCACGAGCGATGGTCCGACATCCTGCTCAGCTGTGACGCCAACTCAGCCTACCGCCTCGACGACGCCGACCACATCGCCAGTTGGGACCAGTTCAACCTGCTCATGATCGAGCAGCCGCTCTGGTACGACGACTTCTATTTCCACGCCCAACTGCAGCGCCGCATCCACACCCGCATCTGTCTCGACGAATGCATTCGCAACCGGCGCGACGCCCGCGCAGCCCTCGAACTCGGCAGCGGCAAGATCATCAACATCAAGGTCGGCCGTGTCGGCGGCTTCTCGGAAGCTATCGCCATTCATGACATCGCGCAGGAGTTCGGCATCCCCGTCTGGTGCGGCGGCATGCTCGAAACCGGCATCGGCCGCGCCCACAACATCGCCCTCTCGTCGCTGCCGAATTTCTCGCTGCCCGGCGACGTCTCTGCCTCCAAACGCTATTGGACCCAGGACATCATCGAGCCCGAAGTTACCGTCAGCCCGACCGGCACTATTACCGTCCCCACGACCCCCGGCAATGGATTCGCCGTGAGACCCGATCGCATCGGGCGGATCACCGTCCGCAGCCGCACCCTGCATCGAAATTAGCTCATCGCTAACGAACTATTTCGTCGCCACGGGCATCGCCAACAGCTCCCGTATGGAGTCCTGGTACGACAGCAGCGCTGGCATCGGGCGAAAATCCCACGACGTCGCCACCGTGTTCTCCGGATAGTTCTTCACCATCAACACTCGCGCCGTCAGATGCTCGTCCATCTGCGAATACACCCAGTGATCCTCGCCCAGATTGGTCTGGTCCAGCGCCATCGTTCCGCCCGGATAGATCTTCGCCAGGAGCCCAAAGCCCATGTTCACTGGCCGCACCACGCGCGCCTCGATGCGTGTGAGATAGCGTGTCCGAGGATCGATCCACACCCGTCCTTCCAACCCCATCAGGCATTCCGCATACATCGTTGGCGGACGAAAGTTTGGATTGGGATGGAAATCGAGCACGACGTCGCCCTTCGAGCCTTTGACCTGCGGCTGGCCGGGCGCATAGCTATAGAGCATCGCCTGCGGCATCAGGCCTACCACCTTGATCACAGACTCCCGCGTGTCCAGATCCTTGCGATGATGCCGGTAAAAATCATCCGGCGAAGCGATCAGGTCGTTCAGGCGCTCACGTTCGTCCGCGTCCTCGTCTGCCGTAAGTGGCTGGCCGTCGCGCTCCACCAGTCGCGCGACGTTCCCATCGCGGCTCACCATAATCTCGCGCGTGGTATCGCCCTTCGCTCCAATCTTTCGCTGGCGATAACGCAGCGGCACCTTGTCCGACGAATTGATCACCTTGATTTCGTTGTTGATCGCGTCCTGGGCCCAGGATTGCGGCGTTCCCGGCGGCAGATCCACGGCCGACATCATCGTCGGTATTCCCGGCTGCGCAGCAGTCTGCGCGCCCGCCGCTCCCACAGCGGCCAGCAGGCAAACCCCGGCCGCCCACGCGACGCGGCGCCTAAAATTGAATATTGGTCGAGCCATCAAAAGCGGTTCCCCAAGCCCAGATTTTGCCTCACTCTGGCGTTAGACGCAAGATTCGCCCCATGCGCGAGTTGTGTGCTCTCCCCCTGGTTGGTTTATAGTCGGGCATATTACCCGGGACGCGCGGCAACAGCGCTCCCCTCGGCCGTGGAGAGGCCTCTATCAAATGATTCCGACTGAAGGTGCAACTGTTATTGGCCGCGAAGCAAAATTTCGCGGGGAGATTTCGGGCTCGACTGATCTGATCATCGATGGCGAATTCGATGGTGTCATCCGGCTTACCGGCGCCAAGCTCACCGTGCGCGCCGAAGGCCGCGTCAAGGCCACGATCGCGGCGCAGGATGTTGTGATCGCCGGTAAGTTGGAAGGTGAAATCCGCGCGACGGGCCGCGTCGAATTGCGCGATGGATCCGTCGTGCTCGGTGATGTTTGCGCCAAGAGCCTGTCCATTGAAGATGGAGCCACGCTGCGCGGCGGCGTTGATCCCACTCGAGCTGCGGAACCTTTTCCCGGCAGCCCTGCACACGATGGGAAAGCCTGAGGCATCCCAGCGCCGGAGACCCTAGCGATGTTTGACTTCCTCAAGAAAGGGCGCGGTTCATCCGCCCATGCCTCCGAACGGCCGCCTCGCCACTCGCGCGGATGGATCGAGGTGCGTAACTACCTCGACAAAACTTCCTCGCTGCGTGTCCTCGACTTCGGCACCACGTCACCCTCGAATATCAACTACCTCACCTCGCGCGGCCATAGCGTCTACATGGCCAATATCGTGCAGGATGCGACTAAGCCTGAGTGGATCAAGCCGCCCGCCAGCTCTCCCGAGGTCGACCCCGTCTTCGATACCGAAGGCTTCATTGCCGCCAACCTCGACTTCTCCGGCCGCGACTTCGACGTCATCCTTCTGTGGGATACAGCGAACTTCCTTCCACCCGAATTCGTCCCTGCGCTCTTCGAACGCCTGCGCAGCGTCCTTCGCCCCGATGGCATGATTCTGGCCTTCTTCCATGGACGCCTCGAAGGTCCCGAAACTGCCTTCGCCCGTTATCAACTCACCGACGCCGACGAGCTGATCGCCCTTGAGAGCGGGTCGTTTCCTGTCCGCAAGGTCTTCAACACCCGCCAGGTAGAAAAATTTCTCGGAGGTTACACCAGCACGCGATTCTTTCTTGGCAAAGATAATGTTCGCGAAGTCATCGCTGTGCGCTAAGCGTCCGTCGAGCAGACGTGAAAAAGGAGCTAGATTACTAGCTCCTTTTCTTTTTCCCGAACTCGAGGAAGCCTACTTCTTGACAGGCGCTTCCTTCTTCAAGGCCTTGCGACGCTCGGCCCACCGGCGCTTCATCGCGTCGGCAATGCGCTTGCGCCCTTCGGGGCTCAGGTTACGCTTACGCGCTGCAGGCTTTGCGACCTTCACCGACGCTGTCTTCG
>Ga0302234_10000517_pt1 | contig 29877 bp, 36 predicted proteins | sample II_Palsa_N3_2_FD_193576 | JGI IMG/M metagenome (GOLD analysis project Ga0302234, IMG submission 193576) | Peat permafrost microbial communities from Stordalen Mire near Abisko, Sweden - II_Palsa_N3_2 | ecosystem: Environmental > Terrestrial > Soil > Palsa > Peat permafrost | place: Sweden... | reverse complement strand
GAAATTCAGCGGCTGCTATGTCCGAATCAGCCGCAGGTCACGGCAACCCGGCTGAAGCTGGTGCCGCCCAAGCGCAATTAAGCGCGTAGTGGCCGCAAGGCCTTCCTCGAAGGGCCATCTTCTAGCCCGTCATTCCTGCCCTCGCAGGAATGACGAGTGGAGGAGAGCGGTAGGTTGTTCAAAACGCCCTACAGCGGTGCGCAGTGCCGATTGAGCCATTCCAGATCCGCATCCTCCAGCAAGGGACTCAGCGCGGCGCGCACGGCGGCGTGGTAATCGTCCAGCCACGCGCGCTCTTCCGGATTGAGCAGCCCGATCTCCAGGGCGCGGCGATCGAACGGACACAGGGTGAGTGTCTCGAACGCGTAGAACTCACCGAATTCGGTCTGCTCCGCTTCCATCACCACCGCCAGGTTTTCGTGGCGGATGCCGTGTCGTCCAGGTTTGTACAGCCCGGGCTCGATCGAGCTGATCATGCCAGGCTCCAGCGGCACCATCGCACCGCCGGCAACCGGCGGACGAATGCCATGCGGACCTTCATGCACATTGAGGAAATAACCGACCCCATGACCGGTGCCATGGCCGTAATCCATGCCGCTTGCCCATAGCGGTGCACGCGCCAGCGCATCCAGTTGCGGGCCGCTGGCGCCTTTCGGGAAGCGTGCACGACTCAGCGCGATCATGCCTTTCATCACCAGCGTCGCATCGCGTCGCTGTTCGCCGCTGGTTGGGCCGAGCGCCAGTACACGGGTGATATCGGTGGTGCCTCCGAGGTACTGACCGCCCGAATCGATCAGCAGCAGTCCCTTGCCCTGCAGCGTGCTGTGGGCCTGCGGCGTGGCCCGGTAGTGCGGCAATGCGCCGTTGGCCTCATAGCCGGCAATGGTGGCGAAACTCTCGCCCTGGTAGCCGGGCTGTTTCGAACGCTCTTCGACCAGCAGCGTATCGACATCCAGTTCCGTCATGCTCATCCCAGCCGCCAGCCGCTGTTCGAGTCGGCGGAATGCGCAGACCAGCGCAGCACCATCGCAGCGCATCACTTCGCGGATATGGTCGAGTTCGGCGGCGTCCTTGCGCGCCTTGAACGCGGTGCTGGGGTTGGCTGCCTCGATCCGGTGGACCACGGGCGGGATCGACGCGCCGATCGCATCGACTATGCGGCCGCCATCCAGCAACAACGTGTCGGCGGCCCCCAGTTCGTTCAGGGTCGAGCTGATCGAGGCGTAATCGACGATCTCGATACCATCGGCAGCGAGCGCCGCGACCAGCGCATCGCTGAGTTTGGCGCGATGGACGAACAAGGTGGCGCGGCCACGCGTCTCCACCAGCAGGTGGGCAAGAAACACCGGATTGCATTCGACGTCGCGGCCGCGCAGGTTGGTCAACCATGCGATGTCGTCCAGGCTGGACAGCAAATGGTGCGTGGCGCCGAGTTTGCGCATGGCGTTGCGCAGGCGACTGAGCTTGTCGGCACGCGAGATGCTGACATAGGACGGATCATGTTCAACCACCGGCGCCTGTGGCAGGGCGGGGCGATCGGCCCAGACTTCGCCGGGCAGATCCAGGTCGGTACGCAGGGTGGCGCCACTTTCGGACAAGCGACGCTCGATTTGCCGCTGGGTGGTCAACGCGAGGCTGTCGCCGGCTATGGCCAGGACCTCGCCGTCATGCAAATGCTGCTGCAGCCATTCCAGATGCTCTGCGGCATGCGGCACGCGCAGCTTCATCAACTGCACGCCGCTGCCGTCCAGTTGCTGTTCGGCCTGGGAGAAATAGCGCGAGTCAGTCCACAGGCCGGCGTGCTCCTGAGTGACAATCAGGGTGCCGGCCGAGCCATCGAACCCGGACAGCCACGCCCGGGCCTGCCAATGTTCGGGCAGATATTCGGATAGATGGGGATCGGCGGTGGGAATCAGCACGGCGGTGACGCGATGCTGCTGCATGGCCGCGCGCAGGGCGGCGAGACGGCGGGGAATGGGGTTGCTCATGCGGGGCATGCTAGCAGGCGGTCACGGGCCGTTTCACCCTCGTAAGGGACCGCCGGGCTGAATCAAAACAGGGAATTGTCCAATGCCATCTCGCAGTGGAGCGCTTCTGCAGCTAAAATGCCTAATTTCCAGCACGGCTGCTTTCCATGACCCCCCTGATTTTCGTCACCGGCGGTGTGGTGTCCTCGCTTGGCAAGGGCATTGCTGCGGCGTCGCTCGCTTCCATTCTTGAAGCGCGCGGGCTATCGGTCACCATGATGAAGCTCGATCCCTATATCAATGTGGATCCGGGCACGATGAGTCCCTTCCAGCACGGTGAGGTCTACGTCACCGACGATGGCGCGGAGACTGATCTCGACCTCGGTCACTACGAGCGTTTCGTGCATACCCGCCTGACCGGCAAGAATTCGATCACCACCGGCAAGATCTACGAGTCGGTGATCCGCAAGGAGCGCCGCGGCGACTACCTTGGCGCCACGGTGCAGGTCATCCCGCACATCACCGATGAGATCAAGCATTGCATCCACGAGGCCACGCGTGGCTTCGATGTGGCGCTGGTCGAGATCGGCGGCACGGTGGGCGACATCGAGTCGCTGCCGTTCCTGGAGGCGATTCGTCAGTTGCGTATCGAACACGGCCCGGAAAAGGTCGTGTTCATGCACCTCACGCTGGTGCCGTATATCAAGGCGGCCGGCGAGATCAAGACCAAGCCGACCCAGCACTCGGTCAAGGAACTGCGCTCGATCGGTATCCAGCCGGATATCCTGCTGTGCCGCTGCGAGCAGCAACTGCCCGAAAGCGAGCGGCGCAAGATCGCGCTGTTCACCAACGTGCCGGAGAACGCGGTCATCAGCGCCGCCGACGTCGACATCATCTACAAGCAGCCGCTGTACCTGCATCAGCAGGGGCTGGACGAGATCGTCGTCAAGCGGCTCGGCCTCGATGCCGGCCCGGCCGACTTGTCCAGCTGGCAGCGCACGGTCGATGCGATGGAACACCCGAAAGACGAAGTCACGGTCGCGATCGTCGGCAAGTATGTCGAGCACAAGGATGCCTACAAGTCGCTCGGCGAAGCGTTGCGCCATGGCGGCATCAAGCAAGAAACACGGGTCAACCTGCACTGGGTCGATGCCGAGCAGATCGAGGCCGATGGCGCCGCCAAGGTGCTGGCCGGGGTCGATGCGATCCTGGTGCCGGGTGGTTTCGGCAAGCGTGGTTTCGAGGGAAAGATCCTGACCGCCAAATACGCGCGCGAACATGGCGTGCCGTACTTCGGCATCTGCTACGGCATGCACGCGGCAGTGATCGATTTCGCCCGCCACGTGGCGGGTCTCGCCGGTGCCGATTCCAGCGAGAACGATCGCAATACGGTGGATCCGGTCATCGCACTGATCACCGAGTGGACCACGACCAGTGGCGACATCGAACAGCGCAGCGAGCGCTCGGACATGGGCGGTACGATGCGCCTGGGCGCACAGGAGTGCCGTTTGAAGGCCGGCACGCTGGCACGTGAACTGTATGGCCAGGACGTGGTGCGTGAGCGCCATCGCCATCGTTACGAGTTCAACAACCGCTACCGCCAGTCATTCGAAGATCTTGGCCTGGTGATTTCGGGCAAGTCGATGGACGACCTGCTGGTGGAAATGATCGAGCTGCCGCAGCAGCAACATCCGTGGTTCCTCGCCTGCCAGGCGCATCCGGAATTCACCTCGACGCCGCGTGATGGCCATCCGCTGTTCAGCGGCTTCATCCTCGCGGCGCGCGAGTTCAAGGCAGTGCGTGATGGTCATCGACTGGCACAGGAGTCGATGGCATGAAGCTATGTGGTTTCGAGATCGGGCTGAATCAGCCGCTGTTTCTTATCGCCGGCCCTTGTGTGGTCGAATCCGAACAGCTGCAACTGGACACCGCCGGCACGCTGAAGGAAATCACCGGTCGGCTCGGCATCAACTTCATCTTCAAGTCCAGCTTCGACAAGGCGAATCGCTCGTCCAGCGAGAGTTTCCGTGGGCCCGGGCTGGAAGAAGGCCTGCGCATCCTGGCCGAAGTGAAGCGGCAGGTCGGCGTGCCCCTGCTCACCGACGTGCATGAATACACGCCGATGGACGAAGTAGCCGCCGTGGTCGACGTGTTGCAGACGCCGGCGTTCCTGTGTCGGCAGACCGATTTCATCCAGAAGGTGGCCCGCGCCGGCAAGCCGGTGAACATCAAGAAGGGTCAGTTTCTCGCGCCGTGGGACATGAAGCATGTCGTGGCTAAGGCCAAAGCGGTCGGCAACGACGACATCATGGTGTGCGAGCGCGGCGCCAGCTTCGGCTACAACAACCTGGTGTCGGACATGCGCTCGCTCAGCGTAATGCGCGACACCGGCTGCCCGGTCGTGTTCGACGCCACCCATTCGGTGCAGCTGCCTGGCGGGCAGGGCGCCACGTCCGGTGGCCAGCGCGAATTTGTGCCTGTACTGGCACGCGCGGCGGTCGCAGTTGGCGTGGCCGGCTTGTTTGCCGAAACGCATCCGGACCCGAGCAAGGCACTCAGCGATGGCCCGAATGCATGGCCATTGGGCAAAATGGAAGCGCTGCTGGAAACCCTGCTTGAACTGGACGCCGTGACCAAGCGGCATGGCTTCCTGGAGCAGGGGTTGTCCTGACAACGTTGCATTGAACGGAAAGGCGCATTCGTGTGCTCATTCCAACGTCATCACTTGAACCAACGGACACCGCATGAGCACTCTGATCACCCGCATCCACGCCCGTGAAATCCTCGACTCGCGTGGCAACCCCACGCTGGAAGCCGAAGTCACCCTCGCCGATGGCGCCTTTGGTCGCGCAGCGGTACCGAGCGGCGCGTCCACCGGTTCGCGCGAAGCGGTCGAGCTGCGCGATGGCGACAAATCGCGTTATGGCGGCAAGGGTGTGAAGAACGCAGTGGCCAACGTCAACACGACGATTGCCAAGGCGCTTGGCGGTTTCGATGCGGCTGACCAGAAAGGCCTGGATGCGAAGCTGATTGCGCTGGACGGCACGCCGAACAAAGGCAACCTTGGCGCGAATGCATTGCTCGGTGTATCGATGGCGGCAGCCCATGCCGTTGCCGCGTCGCGCGACGAACCGTTGTGGAATTATCTGTCGAACGGCAAGCCTGGCGCGTTGCCGGTGCCGATGATGAACATCATCAACGGTGGCGCGCATGCCGATAACAATGTCGACGTGCAGGAGTTCATGATCCTGCCGGTTGGCCTGGCGAATTTTGCCGAAGCGTTGCGCGCTGGCGCGGAAATTTTCCATGCGCTGAAGAGCGTGCTGAAGGGCAAGGGCCTTAGCACCGCGGTGGGTGACGAGGGCGGCTTCGCGCCGAACCTGCGATCGAACATCGAAGCACTCGACACGATCCTCGAGGCTGTCAACACCACCGGCTACAAGATTGGTAGCGAAATCCTGCTGGGCCTGGACGCGGCCAGCTCGGAATTCTTCAAAAACGGTCACTACGATCTTGAAGGCGAGGGCAAGGTCTATACGCCGGCGCAGTTCGTCGATGTACTTGCCAGCTGGGCCAAGCAGTACCCGATCATTACCATCGAAGACGGCATGGCCGAGGGCGATAGCGAAGGCTGGAAGTTGCTGACCGAACGCCTTGGCAAGAACGTGCAGCTGGTGGGTGACGATAATTTCGTCACCAACTCGGCGATCTTCCGCAAGGGTATCGATGCCGGCATCGCCAATGCGATCCTGATCAAGGTGAACCAGATCGGCACGCTGTCGGAGACGCTGGAAACCATCGCGATGGCCGACGCCGCGAAGTATGCGGCAGTGATCTCGCATCGTTCGGGCGAAACCGAAGACACCACCATTGCCGACATCGCCGTGGCCACCACCGCAACCCAGATCAAGACCGGCTCGCTGTGCCGCAGTGATCGCGTGGCGAAATACAACCAGCTGCTGCGCATCGAGGAAGCGCTCGGTACCGCGGCGCGATACGCGGGCCGCCACGCGTTCCCGAACCTGTCGCACCTACCCGGCTGAGCGGAGATATCGACCGCCCATGTTGCGCTGGATCGCCCTCGTTCTGATCCTCGTCCTGATCGGGCTACAGCTGAAGCTGTGGTCCGGCAATGGCAGCATGCATGAGGTGGACAGCTTGCGCGTGGCCGTGAAGAAGCAAGGCGACGAAAACGCAAAACTACTGCAGCGCAACCAGGCACTGGGCGCCGACGTGCTTGACCTCAAGCACGGCGAGCAGGCCGTCGAAGCACGCGCACGCACCGAACTGGGGCTGATCAAGCCCGGCGAGACTTTCTATCAGGTAGTCGATCAGCCGGCCCACGCGGGGACCGCGCCGCCACCGCCCGCACCCACGTCAGCGGGACAGCCGTGAGTACGGGTTCGCCATGAGCGCACCGATGCTCTGGTGCGTGGTGCCCGCTGCTGGACGCGGCACGCGAGTCGGCAAGGATTGCCCCAAGCAGTATCTGCCGCTGTCGGGTCGACCCATGATCCAGCACACGCTGGAACGGCTCGCCGCGCACCCACGCATCGCCGGCCTGCTGGTGACGCTTGGTGCCGCAGACGAACACTGGTCCGGGCTTGCGACCCTCAATGGCAAACCTGTCCTCACCGCCATCGGTGGCGCCCAGCGTAGCGATTCGGTGCTGGCCGGGCTCGAGGCGTTGCCCGCCGATGTCGCCGCCGCCGACTTTGTGCTGGTCCACGATGCCGCGCGTCCCTGCGTCAGGCAGGCAGACATCGACAAGTTGATCGAGCTCGGTACGACTGTCGATGGCGGACTGCTCGGCGCTCCGCTGCGCGACACGCTCAAGCGCGCCGACGCCTCTGCGCGCAGTCTTGCCACCGAATCGCGTGACGAACGCTGGCGTGCATTCACCCCGCAGATGTTTCGACGGGGCGAGCTTACGGCTGCGTTGCGCGATGTGGTGCGACGTGGCCTCAAGGTCAGCGATGAAGCGATGGCCATGGAGCTGGCCGGTTTCGCCCCGTTGCTGGTGGAAGGCGCTGAGGACAATATCAAGGTGACGACGGCGGCGGATTTCGCGCTTGCCGAGTTTCTGCTCGCGAGGACAGCGTGATGCGTATTGGTAGCGGATTCGATGTGCATGCATTCGGCGATGGAGACCACGTAATCCTCGGCGGCGTGCATGTGCCGCACAGCCACGGCGTGGTCGCGCATTCGGACGGCGACGTGGTGATTCATGCACTTTGCGACGCGATCTTCGGCGCGCTCGCACTGGGCGACATCGGTACGCATTTTCCGCCATCCGATGAGCGCTGGCGCAACGCCGACAGTCGGCAGTTTCTGCGTCATGCGGCGATGTTGATGGCGCAACACGGCTACGCACTGGGCAATGCAGATATCACCGTGATCGGCGAGAAACCTAAGGTCGCTCCTCATGCGCAGGCGATGCGCGGCCACCTTGCCGCCGACCTGGATTGCGACATCGGTCGCATCAGTGTCAAGGCTACGACGACCGAGACGCTCGGCTTCACCGGCCGCGGCGAGGGTATCGCGGCGCAAGCCTGCGTGCTGCTGGAGCGGTGTTGAGTCTTCAGTTCATTTGATCTACAGGCCGGATCCACCGGCGGAGCATGATGTCTTCTTCCGAACTTGAACTACCCCGCGCCTACGGTGCGCCATCGCTGGCCGCCCGGCTGCGCAGCACGCCGGAGGATTTCCGTGTCGAGGAAGTGCTTGGCTATGACGCTGATGGCAAAGGTGAGCACGCGCTGCTGTGGGTGGAAAAGCGTGGCGCGAATACCGACTGGGTGGCGCGTGAACTGGCAAAGTTTGCAGGCGTCTCGCCCGTGGCAGTGGGTTATGCGGGATTGAAGGATCGCCATGCGGTCACCCGTCAGACGTTTTCCGTGCAATTGGCGGGCAAGCCGGATCTGGACTGGTCGACGTTTCCGCACGCCGAAGTGAAAGTGCTGGCGGCCACGCGGCACTCGCGCAAGCTCAAGCGCGGTGCGTTGCGCGGCAATCGTTTCATCCTGGTATTGCGCGACGTGCAGGGTGATCGCGAAAGTGCCGAGAAGGTACTCCAGCAGATCGCAGCGCGCGGCGTACCGAATTATTTCGGTGAGCAACGTTTCGGCCGCGAGGGCGGCAACGTGGCCCAGGCGCGCGCGATGTTTGCGGGACGACGGGTTGAGCGCGACAAGCGTTCGTTTCTGCTGTCGGCTGCGCGTTCGCAGATCTTCAACAATGTACTAGCGGCACGCGTTGAACGTGGCGCTTGGGATACACCATTGGATGGCGAGATCTGGTCGCTGGCCGGTTCGCGTTCGTGGTTCGGGCCCGAACCGTTCAGCGATGTACTGGCAGAGCGTCTGGCGCGTGCTGACATTCATCCTTCCGGCCCCTTGTGGGGGCAGGGCGAGCCGCCGACGGTGGCCGACGCCGGCGCGCTGGAACGGGAGATCGCCGCGGCCTCCAGTGATCTGGCTGAAGGTGTGGCTGCAGCGCGAATGGACCAGGAACGCCGCCCCCTGCGACTGTTGCCGAGGGATCTGAAATGGCGTTGGCTGGACGACAGCGCACTGGAGCTTGCGTTCGAACTGCCTGCTGGTGCCTACGCCACGGTAGTGGTGCGCGAGCTGGCGACGACCGAGGGTTGAGATGGCACGGGTGTTGATGCCGATTCCTTCGCGCGACTTCGATCCCAGCGAAGTCGCAGTCAGTTGGCGAGTGCTGACCGACGCCGGCCACCACATCAATTTCGCGACGCCGGATGGACGTCCAGGCGCGGCCGATGTCCTGATGCTCGATGGTCGTGGACTCGATCCGTGGGGATGGATTCCCGGCTTGCGTGCCCTGCCGTTGATCGGACGGCTGCTGCGTGCGAATCGCGCGGCGCGGGATGCCTATGCCGCGTTGGAACGCGATGCGGATTTCCGCGCACCCATGCGCTGGGATGCGATCGTCCCATCGGATTTCGACGGACTGCTATTGCCTGGTGGACATCGCGCACGCGGCATGCAGGAATTTCTCGAGTCGAGCGAATTGCAGACTGTAGTGTCTGATTTCTTTGCAGCGGACAAACCGGTGGGCGCGATCTGTCACGGCGTGCTGCTAGCGGCCCGTAGTCGCGATGGCGGTAGCGGTCGCTCGGTGTTGTACGGTCGTCGCACTACCGCGTTGACCTGGGCGCTGGAAAAGTCCGCGTGGTCGTTGGCGCGTATTTCTCGATTCTGGGATCCTGACTATTACCGCACGTACCGCGAAACCGGTGGTCAGCCGCGTGGGTACATGTCGGTCCAGCAGGAAGTGATCCGGGCATTGGCGCGGCAGGAAGATTTCCTGGATGTCCCCGCCGACGCCGTACATGGCTGGCGCAAACGCAGCGGCCTGGTTCGCGATCGGATCGACGATGACACGCCGGCTTTTGTAGTGCGCGACGGCAATTACGTCTCGGCACGCTGGCCGGGCGATGTGCATGCGTTTGCCCGCACCTTCGCGCAGCTGCTCGACTAGATCTTCAGCAAGACAATAACGGCGCCAGTGCCGCCTTCCATCGGGCGTGCCGAGGCAAAAGCGATGACATCGTCACGTCGACGCAGCAACCGGTCAGTGAGCCCTTTCAACACCGGCCCGGCAGCGCGCGAACGCAGTCCCTTGCCATGCACGATGCGCACGCAGCGTCGCCCGTGCTGTTTCGCCTCGGCGAGGAAAGTGACGATGCTGGCCTGTGCGGCGGCGGCGTTCATCTGGTGCAGGTCCAGATCGTCCTGCACGCTGAACTGGCCGCGTTTGAGCTGGCGCAGCAGCTTGGGTGAATAGCCGTCGCGTAGATAACTCAGTTCCTCGCCCACCTCGAGCCAGGCCGGATCGAACGCCATATCGAGCAATTCGCCCGGCACCGCCGCCTCGTCGGCTTCCAGCATGTGCGGATGTGGCGCGGGCTTCGCGGCGGCGGGTGGCGCAGCAACGGGTTCGAGTCGGCGCACATCGCCGATCGCCTCGCGAAACAGGCGGCTGTCGTCATCATTGATCGGGCTGGGTGCACGCCGCTTCATGGCTCCATGCTAACCAAAGCGCGCCCCGGGTAGCGAATCGCAAAATCGCTCCTCGATCAATGTGAAACCGTCGACACGCTCCGGTAGACTTCAGGGATTGGAACGCGCCCGCGGGGTCACCGGTATTGGGGTCCCGGGCAGGCGCTTCCGCAGTTAGTTTTCGACGGAGCATCATGCGAGTTCTGGTAAGTAACGACGATGGCGTGGATGCACCTGGCATTCGCGTACTCGCCGAGCGCCTCGGCGCGGTCGGCCAGGTCACTGTGGTGGCGCCCGATCGCGATCGCTCCGGCGCAAGTAACTCGCTCACCCTCGATGCACCGTTGCGGGTGTTGCCGATGGGCAACGGCTATTACCGTGTGGCGGGGACGCCGACCGACTGCGTGCATCTGGCACTGGCCGGTTTGCTGGATGAGGAGCCGGACATCGTGGTGTCGGGCATCAACAACTCGGCGAATCTCGGCGATGACGTGATCTATTCGGGCACGGTATCGGCGGCCATGGAAGGGCGCTTCCTCGGCCTGCCGGCCATCGCGGTGTCGCTGGTCACGCAGGATCATAAAGGGGTGCATTACGACTCGGCCGCCCAAGCCGTGTTGCTGCTGATGCAGCGCCTGCTGGTCGATCCGCTGCCGGCTGACACGATCCTCAACGTCAACGTGCCGGACCGTCCATGGGCGGACATCAAGGGTTTCGAGGTAACCCGGCTGGGACGGCGTCATCGCTCCGCGCCGTGCATAGCGCAAACCGATCCGCGCGGCCGCCCGATCTGGTGGATTGGCCCCGCGGGCGAGGTGGACGATGCCGGTCCCGGCACCGATTTCGATGCCGTGCAGCGCGGGTTTGTTTCGGTGACACCGATTCACGTCGACCTGACCCGCTTTCAGGCTCTGGAAAAAGTCAGCAGCTGGATGCAGGCGTTGAGCGATGATATGGCTACCGGTCGCAACGTCAACGATGAGGCGGCCTGAACGATGAACGTCTATCCATTGCCAGCCGCGGATCTCAAAGGTGAGGGAATGACTTCGCAGCGTGCACGAGATCGTCTCGTGGTCAGTCTGAAAGAGGGTGGTATTCGCGATCCACGCGTGATTGAGGTTGTGCGCAACGTGCCGCGTCATCACTTCATCGACCAGGCGCTGCATTCGCGCGCTTACGAAAACACCGCGCTGCCGATCGGCCACGGTCAGACCATTTCGCAGCCCTGGGTCGTGGCGCGCATGACCGAGGCGCTGATCGAATTCGGCATGCCGCAAAAGGTATTGGAGATTGGCACGGGTTCGGGTTATCAGGCGGCGGTGCTGGCGGCATTGGTGCCGCAGGTTTTCACGGTGGAGCGGATTGAGGAATTGCTGCGCCAGGCGCGTCGGCGGTTCCGTCAGCTCGGCCTGACCAACCTGCGCTCGCGCCACGACGACGGCAAACTTGGCTGGCCGGACGAAGCGCCGTTCGACGGCATTATCCTCACCGCTGCCGGCGATACCATTCCCACCCGGATTCTTGATCAATTGAGCCCCACTGGCGTGTTGGTCGCTCCGGTGGGATCACCCAGCCAACAGGTGCTGATACGCATGCGCGGCGACGGGCAGGGCGATTTCATCCAGGAAGAACTGGGCGCGGTCAGTTTCGTGCCGCTGCTTGGCGGAATCGGCTGATGCAATGGTTCGGGAAACTTTATGCGCGCGCATTGATTTGGGCGCGCGACCCCAGTGCGCTGTATTACTTATGCGGGCTCAGTTTTGTCGAGGCCTTCATCTTTCCAGTGCCACCGGAGGTCATGCTGGCGCCGATGATGCTTGGCAAGCGGCACAAGGCATTTCGGTACGCGAATATCAGCCTGCTTTTTTCGCTGCTCGGCGCGCTGGTTGGTTATGCGCTTGGCCACTGGGCGTTCCAGGCTTTACGACCGTTGCTTGGTTCGCTGCATTTGCTGGCACCGATCGAACTCGGCGTAGCCAGCCTGGGCGCGCAGATGGCAGAGCATCGCTGGGGTTTGTTCGGCGTGCTGATACTTGCCGCGCTGCAGCCGGTGGTGCCGGTGAAATTCGTCACGTGGGCTTGCGGCATCATCGGTGTGCCCGTGCTGCCGTTCCTGGTATGCATCGCGCTGGGTCGTGGCAAGCGGGTTTGGCTGCTGGCGCTGATGATCCGTTTGTTCGGCGAGCGAGCCGAGCGCGTGCTGCACAAATATATCGAGTGGATCGGCTGGGCCGTGCTGATACTGCTCGGTCTGCTGCTGGTCTGGTGGCTCTGGCCGCGTTGAGCGCATGGCACAAGGAGCGCCCTGTATGAAAAAGCTATCCCGCGTCGGTATGCTGACAGGCATGGATCGATACCTTCAAACGTTGACGGCGATGACTGTGGGTTTGCTGCTTGCTGGCTGCAGCACGATGCGCAGCACGGTGGTGGTCGAGCCACCCAGTGGCGCCTACCACCAGGTGCCGGCGCCCGCCCGCACGCCCATTCCCGGCGGCAGCTATCAGGTGGTGAAGGGCGACACGCTGTATTCGATCGCTTTCCGCAATAAAGTGGATGTTCGCGATCTGGCCCAGTGGAACGGTGTTTCGGCCCCCTACACGATCTGGCCAGGGCAGCGACTGAAGTTGCAGCCCACAGGCAGCGTGGTTTTGGCGCCAGGCGTTCCTGTAACCGACCCGACGCATGTGGCGGGCAATGCGCCTGCGCCGATTCCCGTTGGGCATTCCCAGTCGGCGCCTCCGCCGGTGGTTGCAACGACACCCACGTTTGAACCGGTAGCTCCCGCTCCGGCGTCCAGCACCGCAAAAGTGAAGGGCCCGGGCATTCCCACGCCTGCGGCTTCCGTGGCGCCTGCTGCAGCCGCTACCGCACCAGCAGTGGTGCCGGTGGCAGGCGTGCCTCCGCCGTCGCCAGCGGCTGTACCGCCGCCAGCCAAGGTCCCGGTCGCCGCGGGACCTTCACGCACGGCTAGCGGAGTAACCTGGCGCTGGCCAGCCCAGGGCAGCCTGATCAAACGCTTCCAGAGTGGCGACTCCATTCCCGGGGTCGAGATTGCCGGCAACTCCGGTGACTCGGTACTGGCCGCTGCCGATGGCGTGGTGGTCTACAGCGGCAATGGCCTGGTCGGTTACGGCGAACTGGTGATCATCAAACACAACGACAGCTTCCTGTCGGCGTATGGCCACAACAGCAAGCGCTTGGTCAAGGAGGGCCAGCGCGTCAGTGCTGGCCAACAGATCGCCGAAATGGGCTCGACGGGCGCAACGCGCAGTGAGCTGGAGTTCCAGATACGCAAGGACGGCAACCCGGTCGATCCGCTGGGCTATCTGCCGGCGCGCTGAGGAACGGAGACAAGGCCCTCGATAAGGGTGCTAGCCAGGCGGCAGGATGAATGCCGCGATCACCCGCCGCCCTTCGCCGGCCAGCAGGTTATAAGTGCGCGCGGCAGCAGCGTTGTCCATCACTTCAATGCCAATGCCCTTGCGCAAAAAACCGGCCATGAACGCTGCCGCTGGGAAGATCTGGCGTGGACCGGTGCCCAGGATTACCAGTTCCGGCTGTAACGCCAGCAAGGCATCAACATGATCGGCATCCAGTGCGCCAACGGCGTCAACGGACCAGTTTTCGACGGCCTGGTCCGGCGCCAGCAGGAAGCTGCGGTCAAGCTCGCGATCGATCAGGGTGATGCTGCGGTCGCCGACCCGGCGCACGAACAAATACCCTTCAGGACGGTCGAGCGATAGATCCATCAGCGTGGTAAGGCGATTTTCGGCTCATCGGCGTTGCGACGGAACAGCACGACCACATGGCCGATCTGGTGAATTTTTTCCGCCTGGGTGCCTTCGGTCAGCACATCGATCTGGGCCTGCCGTTCATCTTTATCACCGCCGGAAAGCTTCACCTTGACCAGCTCATGGATGTCCAGCGCCTGGCCCAGCTCCTTAACCACAGCCTCGGTGGCACCCTTGGCGCCGAGCAGAACTACCGGGCTCAGATCGTGAGCGAGGCTGCGCAGGTAACGGATCTGCGAGGAGGAAAGGGCCATGCGGTGGTGCTCGATTCGCTGTAAATGAACGGCAAAGGGTATCATGCGCCATCCCGATCCCCAATCTGTGACCCCCGACGACATGGCCCGCAGCAAAAGCAGCGCAGTCTGGCTGCGTGAACATTTCAATGATGAGTACGTCAAGAAAGCCCAGGCCGAGGGCTTGCGTTCGCGTGCGGTTTATAAGCTGGAGGAGCTGATCGAGCGCGACCGCCTGCTCAAGCCGGGTATCAACGTGGTGGATCTCGGGGCCGCCCCGGGTAGCTGGTCGCAATTGGTACGCAATCGTCTGGGTGACACCGGCAAGGTGTTCGCGCTGGATATCCTGCCCATGCAGAGCATTGCCGGGGTGGATTTCCTGCAGGGTGACTTCCGCGAGGAGTCGGTGCTGCGTGAGCTGGAGAGCCGGCTGGAAGGGCACCGGCTGGATCTTGTACTGTGCGATCTGGCCCCCAATATGAGTGGTGTGGCGCTGGCCGATCAGATCCGGGCGATGGCTCTGGCTGACTTGGCGCTTGATTTCAGTCGGCAGTGGCTCAAGCCGGGTGGCTCATTCCTGATCAAATTGTTTCAGGGGGTGGGTTTTGACGAATATTTGCGTAGCTTGCGTGCAGACTTCACCCGCGTAACCATGCGTAAACCCAAAGCCTCGCGCGCCCGTTCGCGTGAGGTCTACGCGCTGGCGGTGGGCCTCAAGCCTTCCGTGGCGCAACAGGCGAGAACCGTGCATGAATGAGACAGCGAAAAATGTGTTGCTCTGGGTGATCATCGCGGTGGTCCTGTTCACCGTATTCCAGAGCTTCAATCCCCGCGGCACGTCCTCTTCGGACCTCGCCTACAGCGCGTTTGTGCAGAGTGTGGACAACGGCAACGTGTCCACCGCCACGATCAGTGCAGACCAGCCAGCCACCATCAGCGGCAAATTGAAGGATGGCAGTGTGTTCCACACGGTGGCGCCGATGCTCGGCTTCTCGACCAATGCCGTGGTCAAGCAGATGCAGGACAAGGGTGTCGAGGTCCGTCAGGATCCATCCGAAGGATTCTCGCTGGTTGGCTTGTTGATCAGCTGGCTGCCGGTGCTGTTGATCGTGGGCGTGTTCATCTGGTTCATGCGTCAGATGCAGTCTGGCGGTGGTAGCCGCGGCGCGATGAGTTTCGGCCGTTCGCGCGCCAAGCTGCAGGGCGAAGATCAGATCAAGGTCAATTTCAGCGACGTCGCCGGTTGCGACGAAGCCAAAGAGGAAGTCGGCGAGCTGGTCGAGTTCCTGCGCGATCCGGGCCGGTTCCAGAAGCTCGGTGGCAAGATTCCGCGTGGCGTGCTGATGGTTGGCCCGCCCGGTACCGGCAAGACGCTGCTGGCGAAGGCCATTGCCGGTGAGGCCAAGGTGCCGTTTTTCGCGATCTCCGGTTCCGACTTCGTCGAGATGTTTGTCGGCGTGGGCGCCAGTCGCGTGCGCGACATGTTCGAGCAGGCCAAGAAGCACGCGCCATGCATCATCTTCATCGACGAGATCGATGCCGTCGGCCGCCATCGCGGCGCCGGTCTGGGTGGTGGTCATGACGAGCGCGAGCAGACGCTGAACCAGTTGCTGGTCGAAATGGATGGCTTCGAAGGTACCGAAGGCATCATCGTGATCGCCGCGACCAACCGTCCTGACGTGCTGGACCCGGCGTTGCTGCGTCCGGGTCGCTTCGACCGTCAGGTCGTGGTGGGCTTGCCCGACGTGCGTGGTCGCGAGCAGATCCTCAAGGTGCACATGCGCAAGGTGCCCACCGCCAGCGACGTCAATGCCATGACCATCGCACGCGGCACGCCGGGTTTCTCCGGAGCCGATCTGGCTAATCTGGTCAATGAAGCTGCGCTGTTTGCCGCGCGTGAGAATGCGCGCGAAGTGCGCATGGTTCATCTGGACAAGGCACGCGACAAGATTCTGATGGGCACCGAACGTCGCTCGATGGCGATGAGCGAGGACGAGAAGAAACTCACCGCTTATCACGAGGCTGGTCACGCTATCGTCGGCCGTCTGGTGCCCGAGCACGATCCCGTCTACAAGGTGACCATCATCCCGCGTGGGCGCGCGCTCGGCGTCACCATGTATCTGCCCGAAGGCGACAAGTACAGCATCAACCGCGTCGCGATCCAGTCGCAGCTCTGCTCCCTGTACGGTGGCCGTGTCGCTGAAGAACTGATCTTCGGTGCCGACAAGGTTACTACCGGTGCCTCCAACGACATTGAGCGCGCCACCAAGATGGCACGCAACATGGCGACCAAGTGGGGCTTGTCCGACGAGCTGGGTCCAATCACCTATGGTGAGGACGAGGACGAAGTCTTCCTCGGCCGTTCGGTGACCCAGCACAAGAGCATCTCCAACGAGACCGCCAGCAAGATCGACGAAGTCGTACGCGGCATTCTTGATCGCGCCTACGCGCGTAGCAGGGAACTACTGACAGCAAATCTCGACAAACTGCACACCATGGCCGAGTTGCTGCTGCAGTACGAAACGATCGACGCACACCAGATCGACGACATCATGGCGGGGCGCGAGCCTGGTCCGCCGGCGGATTGGACCAAGAACGCGTCAACCGGAACGCCACCACCGCCACCGCCGCCGAAAGGTGATGCGGGCTTGCCAGTGGGCAAGGTCGGCGATCCGGCTACGCAGAATCGCTCGGGGCTGGAAAGCTGAGCCTTTATTTGGACGTCTAAAGCATGCGGCAGCGCTTGCAACCTCAGAGCGCTGCCGATGACGTTGATTCGCCATGTCGTGCGCTTGCGCTGGTCGCCCCATGTTCCGGATGTGTCGCTCGCGGAGTCATCTGCCGGGCCATATTCATGCCACAAGGCAACCGGCCATGAAATCTTTTTGACGAAAAGTGTTGACGCACGAGGGCGGAGTCTGAATAATTCCGCTTCTCGCTTCACCGCCTTGATGCCCCAACATCCCGGCGGCGAGGTGAAACACTTCAGTGCGCCCGTAGCTCAGTTGGATAGAGTACCTGGCTACGAACTAGGTGGTCGGGAGTTCGAATCTCTCCGGGCGCACCATTTTATTCGCGAGGCGGGGTGCTTGCACCCCGTTTTGTTTTCACGGAGAAGGGCGCTTCTTCTTCCATGAAAACAGTGTTCCAGGATCTACGGTGTGCTTTGATACGGATTGACTGAGCGAGGCGTCACCCGTAACATTTGAGGGCTTCGATGAGTTGAAGTGTTTCGATGATTCGCGGGGTATAGCTCAGTCTGGTAGAGCGTTGCGTTTGGGACGCAAAAGTCGGGGGTTCGAATCCCTCTGCCCCGACCATCTCGGCCAGCAACATGTTCTACTGGCAGTGCTTGCGCCTGTAGCTCAACCGGATAGAGCATCGGCCTTCTAAGCCGACGGTTGCAGGTTCGAGTCCTGTCGGGCGCACCAGTTTCAAGATTTATGGTGGGTGTAGCTCAGCTGGTTAGAGTCCCGGATTGTGATTCCGGTTGTCGTGGGTTCGAATCCCATCATCCACCCCAGTTTCAGTGACAAACAAGTTCCGGGGCCGTTAGCTCAGTTGGTAGAGCAGTTGACTCTTAATCAATTGGTCGAAGGTTCGAATCCTTCACGGCCCACCATTCGAGCCAAGACGCCGATCGCTTGCGATCGGCGTCTTGCTTTGTGCCTTCGAGATGGAGCTTGCCGCTAGGGTTGCAGGTGCATCCGGGGCGTTACGGGCAGGGTATTGGTGATTGCGACCGGCATTGTCAGCGCGCTTGTGCTGCGGGGCCGTGCAACCTTAAAATGATACGCTTTCGTGTAAGGGAATCATTGACTTAGACGGACGTGGCGGTGCGGGTCGAAACGGTAAGCCCGGCTGAGGTTGGCTGGAGATATTTAGTTTCAGATTCCAGTAGTTACGCGGGTCTGACAAGGGTGACAGGCGAGAGTGGCGGAATTGGTAGACGCACCAGATTTAGGTTCTGACATCGAAAGATGTGCGGGTTCGAGTCCCGCCTCTCGCACCAACCACTTGTTATTAGAATCAGTCACTTAGGCGTTGTTGAGTCAACAAGCATCTTATCTGTTTGATGTTCTCTGTCTCCCCACGATCAAATCGAAGCATCGGAAGCCTCAGCAGCAGCGGCGTTCCGTAGCTGGGTCAGATTCATTGCGGCACTGGTGAGACTGCTGGTAGCCAAGTGCAGGTAGCCCTGGGTCGTGACGATGGTCGAATGACCGAGCCACTCCTTCACCACCATCATGTCCACGCCGGCCCGCAGCAGGCGGCTCGCGCAGGTGTGACGCAGGGAGTGGATGACGCAATCCCCGTGGGTGACCCCGGCCACCTTCTTGGCCCGCTTCCAGATGTGCTGTGCCCGACAGGCGTTGAGGTCGGCAAACGGGCCTTTGGCGATCCCCTTGCACCCGTCGAGTACCTCCCGGCACTTCTCGGTCATGGGCACGCTGCGCGGCTTGCCGGTCTTTAGCTCCGTCTTCGTGTGCAGCTTAATCATCCCCACGGTGGACGAGCGGGGCATCTCCAGTTGCTCCCAGCGCAGCTTCAGGGCCTCACTGAGCCGCAGGCCCGACTCGACCAGTACCAGGAACAGCGCGTGGTAGCGGTAGGCGTTGAGGTGGCGCGGAGGGCCTCCCTGGGGGCCGGGGCGTTCCTCGTCCAGCCCAAGGACCGCCGAGAAGATCGCGGCCTCGTGCTCGGGGGACATGAAGTATTCCCGTGCGCCCCTCTCCTTGAGCTGCTTCACCTTCGGGAAGGTCAGAGGGGCGCCAACCCAGCTCGTCGGGTCTTCCTCGCGTTGCTCCACGATGACGTTGAACATGCGGCGTAGGACGGCGAGGTGTCGGTTCACGGTTGCCCCGGACAGCCGGCGTTCCTCAGACAGCACCTTCACGACTCGCTTCACCGCCCGCCCGTCGATCATGGCCAGGGGCGTGTCGGCCCCTAGAATTTCCTCCAGCGTCCGCGCGAGACGTCCGTACTCCAGAGACGCCTTTATGCGGCCCCACACGGTCAGGTCGCGCAAGCAGCGGTCAAGGGCCACCTTGAGCGTGAGCCCGCCCTCAGCGCGCAGAGCGGAAGCGTGAGACACACTCCCTTCACCACGCACGAGTGCAACGATGTCCGCCTGGGTCATGAGGGGGTTCTGGCGTACCGCCTCGGCCACCTCTGCCTCCTTGCGTATCGCCAAGTCCTTCTTTCGGGTGTTGGAGCTGACGACGATGCGCCGGCCGTTCACTTGCAAGCGGATCATGTAGTACCGGGTGTCAGCTTGGCCCGGTTTGATGGTTCCCTTCAGTTCTAAAGGCATTTCGATCTCCTGAAACGAAGAAACCCGCCTCGGTGGGCGGGTTCGTCGGGTGTTGCGCGTGAATGAGGGCGGCTAGGCGGTCTTAGCCTCTGCTTTCGCCAGCAGTTTGTTGAACAGCTTGGTCAAGTCGTTGATGAACTTCTCGCCCTCGGTGGTCACCACCACTGTGTTGACACGGTTGTCGGACTCCAGTGGCTCCAGGTGGATCACGGGGCGCAGCGGGGACTGGACAACGCCCTGACGCTTGCCCCGCAGGTAGCGGAGCTGACGGGACAGGGTGGCGCCGTCTTTCGTGGGGTGCATGTTGAGAGCCGCAGCGACTTCAGGCTGCGTGACGTTCGGATGCTCGACTGCGACCAGCAGGGGCAGCAGGTTCGAGATGGTGAACTGGGGGTTCGCCTCCAGTTCCTTCAGCGAGTGCTGAAGCAGTAGCCGCAAGATGTGTGCTGTCTGCTTCGATGTCAGGGAGTTCATCGGAAGTCCTTGCGAGCGGGGGCGTACCCCATGATAGGTAAAGCATGATGAGTCCACAAGCGACTAACGCGCTTGATGTTCCAGTCCGATAGAGCCAGAACTCTCCTCTCCTAAAGTCTTCGATGAGACCGAAAGACATGCGGAAGTGGTGCAGCAGCGCGATGTGGGCTAGTAGAGCGTGGATCACTGAGAACTCCTTGTGGCCGTGGGGGATTACGGCGGGGCACATTTAAGACAGGGGACGGTGTGTCGTGCAAGACGCTGCTTGCGTCACATTTCGTCGTCAGGCGTCAGCGTATGGACGAAGGCCCTTGCTACAGCTTCGTCGAGGGTGACACCTGTAATTTCATCCAGTGTGTCATTCAGTCGCACCACTTCACTGTATGGGTACAGCATCAGCACCTCCCACTGCGGTAGGACATGACGCCCCACGCGATCAGCACGGCCAAGTAGACCACGCAGTAGACCGCAGCGAGCTTGCCGGAACCGATGGATGCGACGGCGAACCCCAGGAGCGCCAGGGCCACCATGAGGACGCGGAGGACAAGTGGATAGCGTGAGATTTTGCGCATGGAGTTTCCAAGGTAATTGACGATTTGAACTGAGTCCGGCCGCAGGTAACGACGCCGCTTTCACCGGCGTTGGAGTCTGTTTGTGGAAGTCGCGCACCGTCGCGTCGCGGAGAGGTACAAGTGAACAAAAAGCCAGTGATCCTCGTTGTGGACGACGAACACTTAGTTTTGGAAACTGTCGTCGCACTACTTGAGAACATCAGGGGCTACAACGTCATCGGTGCGCACTCATTTGATAGCGCGGCAGGCCATCTGGCTGATCGCGACTCTGTGGCGATCCTTATCAGTGATTACAGGCTCTGGAAGCGGAGGTCAGGGCTAGAACTCTGCGAGATTGCTGTGGCTCTCAACGCCGGCATCGCTATCGTTCTGATGTCTGCGGAGTCCGAGTACGACATGAGCGTGCGACCGCAGCGGGCGGTCTACTTGCAGAAGCCCTTTGGACGCTACGATCTGCTTAACGCGATCAAAGCCGCGAAGTTAAAAGTTAAAGAGGTGAACAGGGATGCCGGAGGAAGTGAGAGCAGCGCTCTTGCCGGTGTGTAAGGCCCTCGCGAAGCTCGCGATGCGTTTGCACAACCAGCAGCACAGTCAGCGGCGTAACGCTGACGGTTTCATCGAGAGCCGCTCGCACTGGACGGTCGCTGATATCAATCCCCCATCCATGTGGCTTGCCGGCTACCCGGGGAACAACGCGCTAGGCGGGGCCACTGCGGCCGTACTTAGGGTGCAGTGCAGGTTCCTTACTGCAATGGCTAGCGACGATGAAATAGATCCATTGTGGGTCTGTCGCGTGCTCCAGCATCTTGGCGACGAGTGCGCGCAGGAGTATTCCCCAGCGGTCACGAGGCTCGCGGCGCGCTTCTCTTTTGAGCTTCCACGAACGCCGCGAGACCTGACGAATTGCACCACGTTACGAGACGAGTTCGCCGAGGGAGAGTGGCTGCCCAGGACGCCACTTCCGAAGAAGTAGCTGTAGGGTTTTTCCTACAAGGAACGGGGCTTCATGCCCTCAATGGTCTGGTGTATTGTCCACCTCTGATGCACGAGCTAGAGCCTGGAAAACGGGCCAGTATGCGGAGGGGCACCCTCTAGAGGGAAAACATGGAACTTGTTCGCTGCCTGCAGCAAGCGCCGTGCATCAGTCGTTCGTTTGGTGATGGGTCGTTGTTAGCCTTCGCTCCGTTTTTGCGAGCGAGGCCGGTAGCGCCAGTACATCACCTTCCGCCGTCACTGCCCTCAGTGACAGCTTCTATCCTCTCAAAGCACGGATATAAGGATATTCAGCTATGAAGATTACTTGGTTTGCGATTGCCATTCTCGGCCTGCTGATGTTGTCGCCGAGCGTCTTTGCTCAAACTGCGGGAGACTATGCATACCTTTGCAACGACTGCACACCGGCCCAAACGCTTGCGGACGCCCAATACGGCGGAGATGGCGATTACTTCATCTACGATTTCGTTCAAAGCAAACTGACGCACTACAGCGTCACGGGTAGCGACACGAATGTCGTCGGAGCGCCCAATAACAACGCACCGAACGTCAACCAGCCTCGCAAGGTGACGTTGGTAGCGAACACGGCTGCAAGCCTCTCGGTTTTCAGCAATGCGCAGACTTTGTATAACCAGAATGGCGGAAGCGCGAGTGTCTACGGAAGCGCCAGTGTCAATATTGCTTCGCCGGCTCTAACCACGGCTATATCGATGGGGCCACACCCCTTGGTCGATCCAAACGGGCGCGCAAATGCATTCGACATGGTTCAGTCGCCCAGCTGGCAGCCAACCCTTATAAATTCGGCCATTGGCAACATCGCCTGGCCTGCGACCGTCAGAACTGATATCGCAACAATTCTGAATGTGTTCTTTAACAATGGCTTGATAAAGACACCGATCCAGTGCTTCGTCACAATAACATTTCCGGATGGAAGCACTTCGATCATCCAATTCAACACCACCACGCAGGCCTGGACCTACGTCGCAAATTCGTCAAAGGACGCGTACGGCAATCCGATCCCGGAAACTTCAGTCGAGGCAGCAGGCGGCCTCAATTCAGCGAGGAACTACACCTTCCCCGGCAACGCCAACGGTAACTTTGTGGGCAACCAGCAAATTCACAACATGAACGCACTTGGCATCAGCGTCGATGTAGTGAACTATAATGATATATGGGTACTGGCTTGCACCAACTCTGCGGGCCAGACTCACTGTGTGACCATACTTGAGTAGGCTGGGGTAACTGCCATGAATTTTGTGAGAGCACTGATCTTGCTGCTGTTTTCGTACGCTTCACTAGACGGTGCCATTCGACAAAATATGGCACTCATTGAGCCCTCAACGGCGCTGGTGATGTTTGGCTTCTCGGGCGTGGTAGGCCTGGCTTCGATGTTGTTGTACAAGAGCCTGAAGGCGCGCTACGGCTACGATGGTCGATCCACTTTCGTCAGCACTGCACTGGTAGCAGCCATGGTGATGTCCGGACTATGTTTCATAGTCCCGCTCGTGAAGGTTGCGTCCACTGTCGTTTAAATCGCGAGACCGGCTACGTCAGGATAATGGGCAACCTGTGCTTCGTTCCTGGCGTAGCCATTTACCGTGCGGCTAGCGAGTCCCAGCGCCAAGTCATAGGCGCACTTCTTGGCGTAGTCGCCGTCATCGTCAACGCCCCACAAGGCATCGCTTTCGTCCGTAGGATTCCCTTCGACATCCAGCAGGGTCACGACGACGCCTATGTACTGCCATCGGTCGTTGCACCACGCCTGCAGGTAGGCGAACTCCTTGTCAGCGGCGTCCGCCGCATCCGGCCCTTTCAAGCCCTCGCTGCGGGCTTTGGCGACCGCCCTGGCGTAGTCATAGAAGCGACCACCGCTGCGACCGAGGAGCAACACACGCTCTCCCGGTGCCTTGTCTCGCCGCACCCAGTCCGAAACGGTTCCCAAGGTGTCCATGTTGTCCCAAGGGAAACCCGCGTCCGTATCGGGTTCGAGAGTGACCCCGAAGGTGAGGCCGTCAATTTCGATGGTGTCACGCATGCTTGCTACTCCCGATGGTGCGGATGCTCACGGCTAGCCGAAGGTCGCGCGCGAGGTCTCGCACGTCGTCGGCACTGTGGTGCTCCAGAGTGATGCGATACCAACCACCACCCAGCGAGCGCGATGTCCAGTTGCTGAGGCAGTCAGTCAGGGCGAGCGCTGCGTGCTCCCCGCGCACCTTCACGATGGTTCGGATGCTCATGTCGTTGTCTGCCGTCAGAAACCAGTGAGGCCCTCTCAGGATCGAAAGGGCCTAGCTTGTGTCTGTAGGTTCTCAGTGGTTCCAGAACGCGTAGACCGTCCCGTTGACACTCTCGAAGCTGACGTCCCCGCCTAGCTTCAGGTCACGCAGGTAGCTTTCGGTGCTGAAGTAAGCCCGCAGGTTTTCCGGCATGGCATCCAGCGTCCCCATGTCGTCAAGGAATTGCTCGCACCACGCCAGCTCGCTATCGGCTTCCCCGGCGCGGGCATCTTCAAAGCCCGATTCGGTGGCGTACTGGCTCCCCACGCTCTCCACGTAGGCGACCCACGCGTCCCCGTGGTCTTCAATGAGCCTCACTTGCTCCAGCAAGTCATCCAGCGACGGGTTCTCGCCCATGTTCGGGCAGTCGTCGTAGTCGTGAATCGACCACTCTTCAGCGGACGGAACTTCCCCGGTGCCGTTGCAGACCGTGCAAGGGCCTTCCTCGCTCCCGTTCTGTTCGTAGAACGTCCCGTTGCACTGTGGGCATTCAACGGTCACGTTCGGCTGCTTGGAGTGACGCAGCATTGCGGCAATCTCCACCATCACATCGTCGGCATCCTTGCCGGGATCAAGGTCGATCCATTGGCCCAACAAAAGCCCCGCGTTGTAGTCGCTCAGCGAAGCCACATAGATACGTGCCATGTCGTCATCCCTAAAATCCAATCAAGTATTAGTGCGCAATGAAGCCCACGAAGGTCACCGCAACCAGACTCACTGCAACGCAGTAGCCAACAAGGTTCGCCAGTACACGCCCGTTGCTGCGGCGGCGGCGCATGGGTGCCGGCTTGTACCCCATGGACACTGCGGGGCGCTGCGGCTGGCGATTGTGGAACGGGTACGGGTTACGGTCGGCACGCATGGTGCGCTCCTTGTGTTGGGTAGGAACCAGTGAAGCCCACTCGCCGGAATGGACTTCGCTTGTGCCTAGTACGTGAAGCCAGCAAACAAGATCGTTCCCGTCTTCACATAGATGCAGCGGTTCATGTCTTCCGTGTTGGTCAGCTCCCACCGCTTGGTCACGCGGTCATAGCTCTCCACCCTGTAGACGGTTCGCGCTGACTCCTTGCGCTTGACGTACTCCCCCTTCAAGTCCTGAACGGGTTTGCAGCACTCTTGATCCACCATTAGGTTCCCCTTCGTTGTCCGTGCGTCGTGGCGTTGTCTTCTGCGGCCTTTGAAGCGTGTTTCGCTATCCATGTCCCACTCCTAGTTGCGCACCCCTTGAATGCTTCCAGTCATGCCGTCCGGTGCGTAGGCGGCATGAGTCGAGTCACTCAGTGCATCTGTGGCATCGTCATCAGGCACGCCGTGCGGCGCCGCTGGATCGTGAATAGCCGTTTCAGGTGTCGGTCGGTGTTGCGTTGACCGTGTCGCATACTATACAGCGTGTTTGATCATTGTCAAGTTCGCAAGTATAAATCCATGGTGCAGTGCCTAGCAAGGCGAGCGGCAGGGCCGTCATTCGCGGTTCGAGTTCTTCGGGGGCCATTCGGCTAGTCCCTTGGTTCCCTTGCCGCTCCGCGCTATCCCTAGGGAAGCTCGCGGTGCCTTGTGATCCTTCACTGCGCTGGCCGGTGAGCTGGCGAGCTGGTCGGTGGCGTCGTGCCGTGACTTGGATGCAAATATACAACATGTTTGATCGTTGTCAACACCGCAAGCATTGGGAAAGCGGAAAACGATAGATAGCCCATCAGGCGCCTTGTGTGGCCTTGTGGCGCCGTGGGGGATCGCGTGGGGCCGTGGGTTGCCCAGGGGATCGCGTGGGCCGTGTGGGGCACTGCATGAGGCCGCCGAGGGCACTGCAGGGCGTTGGCGAAAACTACAGATGAGGACAGACAAGCACACGCGCATTGCGGCCCGCTTGGGGCCTGTCGGTGGCTCATTCGGGGCCTTGTGGGCTGCATCAGGGCAGGCTAGGGCATGGTGCGGCAGATGCGTGATCTAGCGCAGATGGTTTAGTGGCGCCATCTAGGCCCATCAGGTGCCGCGCTGGGTGCCGCGTGGTGCCGTGGATAAGGCAGCGTGGGCGCGTTTCTTCACGTCACGACGCGAGGCGCGCGATCATTGACGCGGGCACGGGGGGACGCGTGCGATTCAGAATCTATTGATCCTCCAACGAAAATCTCTGCTGAACATTTCAGGCAGAGGCACCGTCCGACGCTGTTGCCTTGCCTACGGTGACGCGCATGGCTCCGCTTTCAATCGTAGACGCAAGCTTCTGTTGCAGGTCCACCTGAGCCGCAACAGCAGTGGGGTCAAGTGCGAAGCGCACGACATCCATCTTCAAGGGCTGCTCTCCGCCTAGCAGGCCGATCAGCCCCTTGCGGATCTTCAAGTTATCTCCTTCAAGTTCCGCGTGGGCTATTGGGGAATAGAAGCCTCTCTCAAGAGTTCGATCGTCGAGTTCAAAATTGACCGCGACGGCCATATGTTTGAGCATCGAATAGAACAACCTTTCCCGTTCTTTGAAGTGTAGTTTCTTCGCTTCCTCCGATGGCTGTGCCTGACCTTCCTCCAACTCTGGCCAAGTCTTCAGGTGGTCGAAGTAATTATGCCAAGCGTTGATTACCGTCCAGTTGTTGTGGAAGGCGAAGTCGATCATGTTTAGCGCGCGCTTATGTTGAAACGAGAGTAGGTCGCCACGAGTGGTCATCAAGTCCTCAAAGACGGCGAGCTTGCGCCGCTGCGCCTCTCTGCTGCGTTCAACCCACTTCTGAGCTTGAACGGCGAACACTGGTCCAAGGAGGGTGCAAAGGGCCAGCACGGCATCGGTATAGGTCATCGTGATCCCCTGGATTCGTCAGGGGACCATAGTACCCATCAGGAGAACTTGCGGCACGCCCAGGTATCACCACTTAGCTCGATGGACGTAACGATCCCGTCAGCGTCGATGAAGGCGTTGAGGTTGCACTGGACGTCGTTGTTGCGGCCGAAGGAGGGCGAAGCGTTCGGGGTGGTCACGGTGCCCTGGAAGGGATGCCCATCGACGTAGCCAGAGACCTGGGACGTAGTGGAACCGGAGGGGATCAGGATCGACCAGTCCGCCTTGCCACGGACGACGTTGTACTGGTGAATCGTCACACGATCGCCGAAGACAAACGGCTTGCCGTACTTGGCATCCAGCTCGGCCACAGGGCGACCCACGAGAGTCGAGGAGAGCCGCTGCTGCTGCTTGGGGATCGTGGTGCAGCCCCCGAGGGCGAGGAGAGCGGTGATCGCAAGAGTCCGACGCATCATCTTTCAAGTCCCTGTTTTTCTTGGAAGAATAATATAAGTGGGTACATAGGAGCAAGGGAAGGAGCAAGAGAACCTAATGATCTCTTTAGGAGTCATGTAGAGACCTTGAGGAGTCATCAGGAGGAGAGGGGGTTGTCTCCCTCCTCACCCCTTCCTTAGTCTCTGTGACTGGCTCGTCCACACTTGCTAGATGCATGGTAGTCAACGGTGGTCCTTGCGGAGAAAGCCGCCTTGCCACCTTCCGCGGTCTCCTGCACCCTGCGTACCTAATAGCAACGGCGCCGTTAACTCCAGCGCCAGCCTAAAAGCAGGGGAAATGTGATGTCCATCGAGAAGAAAGCAGAAGAGATGTGGCTTCGGCTTAACGAATATGAGAACGCTTCGACCGCACGCGCCAATGAACGCGCAGACCGCGACCTTCCCGATGGACCATGGACGGAGGAGGACTCCGAAAAAAGCATGCGACGTATGGTTCAAGAGATGACTGGCCGGCTTGCAAGAGTCGAAGAGCGCTTAAACGTCATTTATTACATTGGCCATGGCACGTTGAAGGCTTTCAACCAACTGACGTTTGTAGCGATAGCCGCAGCCGTTGCTCTCCTTGTTGCCTCAGTGTGGCGCGCTTAACTTCTCGTGCAAGGTGGACGGCTAGACGGCTTTGCAGGCCGCGCTCTCAACTCGGCATAGTTGGCGTGTTCCATTGCGCCACCTCTGCCTTCCGACGATTCATAAGGCCCGCATTCTCCACAAGCAGACCTTTGATGGTTTCCTTCGTCCATCGCAGCAGTTGCGCTGGAACCGATGCGTAGTCGCCGGCATTGAGCAAGCGAAGCAGCGTGGAAGTCAGGAACTTGGTCTCGCCCTCGTTGAACACGAAGGACACGAGAGCGATCCACTGAGGCTCCGTAAGAGCGACATGGACGTTCTTGGATACGCAGTTGGTAGCCCAAGCGAGATCGCGCAGGAGCAGCGCACGGGAGGTCTCAGAGGTGATGCGGAGACCGGGGGTAACGTCGAGGCCGGTATGGCCCACGCCGATGGTCAGGGTGCCGTTGGTGTCACGATATGCGACAAGCCGCTCCCCCTCGACCTTGACCATGAAGTCGAGGAGGCGGATGCTAATCTGATGGGGTATTTACAGCTTCCTATTGAGGCAGGTGGTTTCGGTGAAGGTTCTAAGCAGCGACCAGATTGGGACGGCAATGGAATGCGCCGAGCAAAGCGGAGCACTCATCGAGTGCGGTGCGCACGCTGGCTTTTTTTATGCAGGGCCGGGGAATGCAGACTTTGCAATTGCCTACTACGCAAAGAACAAAACTCACTACAAGGGAGTGTTTGCGACGGACTTCGACGCGGAAGGCGCGATCCGAAAGATCATCGGGATTTACGGAACAAAAGAGTGCCCCGAGTGCGAAGCCCTTAAGCACAACATCAAAGTCGCCAACTAGTAGTTGTCGAAGAAGTTTGGCGCAGCCGGTCGATGGCCGAAGACGCTCTCCTCGAACTTCGCGTACTCCAGCTCCATCAACTCCTCCATCCGCTTGTCTTCCTCGCGGGAGATGTCGCGATTGAGGTACTCGCTCCAGTACGCGACGGCCATTGCGAGCGCATCGAGCCTGTCGTCGTGCCGTAGGGCGCCACGGTCGCGGGTGATCCGCGTGAGCTGGTGGAACAGTTGGAACTTCGGTTCGCACTTCTGATCCGCACGCATGAGCGCGGCATCCACGATCAGTCGGTGCTGATTGAGCACCGGCTCCAGCGTGTCGATGATGCGGCGTTCCTTCTGACCGACACTGCGAGTCTCCTCGACAGCGCACGGATAGATGCGACGGAGCACAGGCTCCAGCAGCTTGATGAACATGCCATCGCCGAAGTTGGATTCGACAAGGATCATCTTGACCTTCTCGGCACGGGCTACGTGCGCGATCTGCTCAAGAGCCTCGTCGTCATAGCCGCCCTTCAGACCACCTGCACGACGCAGGAAGACCATGCCGCGCAGCAGCTTGGTCACGGTGTAACCCGTCTCGTCACCGCCGCGTCCCGAGGGATCGACTGACATGATGGAGCCGGTGTACTCCTCGACATCCTTGGAGAGATACATCGGGCGATGCAGGCGGTCACCAGTGAATCCCACAGCGGGGATGTCGTCGATAACCTGCTCTTTGCCAGAGGCCCACATGATTCGAATGGGTGCCGCTTCGCGGTCTACGTCCATCACGATCAGGTCGGACAGCTTCAGCGGATACCGCTCAGCGTCGGACAACGTGGTGTCGAGCATGAATTGCAGCAGGAACCCGCCGCGACCATAGGACGCCTCACGGCGAAGAAGGTCATCCTCATGGAACCGAGTGGGTTCCACAGGTTGCCATGCACACCCAGGGTTGGCCTCGAAGTGATCCGCGATGAACGGAGCGAGGCGACCGCTGTACTGGTTGAAGTGCTTGCGATCCTTCGGATACCGCGCGGGCCAGATGCGGATTTCATAGCCGCGCGCAGGGAGCTGGTTGTAAATGGACTCCTCGGTCTGAGGTGTGCCCAGATAGACGATCTCTGCGTGAGCCAGGGGCTTCAGGATCGCGTCGAACTCTTTGATTAGTTCACCCAGCTTCTCGCGTTGCGCGACAGTGGCCGAGTTCTTTACCACCTCCACGTCATCAGCGATGATCGTGTCGGCGCGTGAGCCGGTGAGCTGGCCGGTGATACCGACAGACTTCACGGAAGGGGACTGGTCGGGTTTCGCAGGGCCGACATCGAACGCGAGGTTCGAGTTGCGCTGGTCGCCACGGGGCTTCAGGTGAGCCAGTTCGGGAATGGTCTCGATCAATCGCTTGGTGAAGATCGAGAAGGCGTCTGCGCGATCCTTCGATGCGGAGACGACGAGTACCTTGTGTTGCGCGTCTTTCCACAGGAGCCAGCAGACATACGCTGCGGTGATCCAGGATTTCCCGATGCCTCGGAAGGCTTCGATGACGCGGCGGCGAGGGCCGTAT
>Ga0302234_10000498_pt1 | contig 30151 bp, 27 predicted proteins | sample II_Palsa_N3_2_FD_193576 | JGI IMG/M metagenome (GOLD analysis project Ga0302234, IMG submission 193576) | Peat permafrost microbial communities from Stordalen Mire near Abisko, Sweden - II_Palsa_N3_2 | ecosystem: Environmental > Terrestrial > Soil > Palsa > Peat permafrost | place: Sweden... | reverse complement strand
GTTCGGCGAGCAACGCAAGGATGCGGTTGGTGTCGGTGACGAAACGCTTGTTGCCTAGCGTCTGCGCGTCGTCGGGCACCGGCGCCTCGTCGCCGAGGATCAGCACGGGCAGGCCCTGATGATCTGCATCGAGCGCCTGGATTGCCACCTCGCGCGGACGCGCAAACGGCAAACGCTGGATATCGAGGCTGGCGTTCTTCGACGGGTCGCTTGCAAGCAGTCCTTCGATTGGCGCGCCATGCGGGCAAATGAAGCGTTCGCCGGGGTGCTTCGGATCGGTAAAGCCAGGTTCGAGGAGTAAGAGAAGGTCTCGGCTCATGATATGCGGCGTATCCATAAGGGGATGAGTCGAACGATTCTCAACCCTCGAACGGCATCGCGCCACGAATAAATCCGCACAAGGATATGCGGCCAGCAACTTAACGCTGCGAGAAAGAGGCCTGGCACCGTCCGACTCATACCGGCCCCGTTTCAAGGCATAAGCTTCCAACAAAAAATTCGTTGCATCGCCCCGACGAAACCCTTATGAAATAAATCCACCTTGCATCGCCGCATGACGAATCAATCCCATGTCCATGTCACCCCATGCCGAAACGATTGCCGACTGGTTGTTAGCCGGTCTCGAACTGAAGAGCACGATCTTTCACGTCGGCCAATATTGCGGCGCGTGGCAAGCGTCGACGGCGGGACGCCATCGTGCCAGCTTCCACCTCGCACTGCATGGCGAATGCTGGCTGCACCTGCCGGCGAGTGCAGAGCGCGCCGCGCAGAGCCTGCGCCTCGCGCCCGGCGACGCGGTGTTCCTGCTGCACGACATGCCGCATTGCCTGTCACCGGATCCGCGTCCTCCGGCAAGCGGCCACGAAAGCGAACGGATCGGCACCATGTCGCCGCTCGCCTCGCCCGGCGATTCGCTCGCGCCCGCCGACGGCAGCGTGGGCATCGCCTGTGGCTTCTTCGAGTTCAACTCGGGCCTCGACGACATGCTGCTCAGCCTGTTGCCCGATCATATCGTCGCGAGGCGCGACAATCCTTCGCTCGACGGTGCGCGAGCGATTTTCGATCTGATTCGCGCCGAAGCGCTGCGCGACGTGCACACGCCGTCGCCACTCATTGCGCGTCTTACCGACCTGCTGTTTGTCTACGTGCTGCGTGCCATACCCGGACGCGACGAAATCGCCCCCTGCTTCTGGTCGTTGATGCGGCGCCCGGAATTTGCGCCGCTCGTCGCGGCTATCATCGAAACCCCGGCCGAACGCTGGACCACTGACACCATGGCGAGTTTCGTCCATATGTCGAGGGCGCGCTTTTGCAAACAGTTCGTCGATATTGCCGGCCAGCCGCCCGCCCAGTTTGTCACGCTCGTGCGTATGAAAATGGCGGCAGCCATGCTGCGTGGCGGCTCGAGCATGCCGGATGCCGCAGAACGGGTCGGCTATCAGTCGGAGTCCGCGTTTGCCCAGGCATTCAAGCGCGTCACAGGTGTCCAGCCGGGCGCCTATCGCCGCCGCGCAGCGAAACACACGGGACGGCAACCTGCGGCCACCGCTAGCACGCCACTCATCGCATTGCATTGAGCGCGACGCTGTGCGAGTGCCCAGGCACCGGACGCTGGACAAACTCGCAGGATTCGCAGACAGGCCCGCATTGTTCCGACACGGCCCCCGGACTCACAATGAGGCCTTATCTGCGAGGAACCGCCATGAGCCGTCTGCACGCCCACACCATCGACAGCGCCCCCGAGGCCAGCCGCCCTTACCTGCAACGCGCGCAGGCGGCCAATGGCTATCTGCCGAATCTGCTCGCGTCGCTCGCCAATGCACCCACCGCGCTCGAAGCCTATCTAACGCTTGGCGAAATCAACGGCCGCAGCGGACTTTCGCTAGCCGAGCGCGAAACGGTGCAGATCACCGCCGCCGGTATTCATGGTTGCGGTTTTTGTGTGGCGGGGCATACGGCGGTCGCACTGAAGAAGGCGCAACTGGAGCCGCAACTCGTCGAGTCGATTCGCGCCCAGCAACCGTTGTCCGAGCCGCGCCTCGAGGCCGTGGCGGTGTTGACGCGAGCGGTAATCGCCACGCGTGGCGCGGTTGCCGACGAAGCGCTTGCGGCATTCCGCGCAGCTGGCTTTAGCGATGCCAATGCACTGGAAGTCGTGCTCGGCGTGAGTCTCGCCACGCTGTGCAACTTCGCCAACAATCTCGCGCGAAACGACCTGAATCCGGAACTCGCGGCCTATCGTTGGGCGCCACAGGGACAGGCTGCATGAATGCGCCGTTGCCGTTGCCGTCGCTGGCAGAACGCGCCCCCGAACTCGCGGCATGGCTCGAAGAGCATGCCGAAGCAATCGACGCGCACCAGGACCTGGCCGTACAGATCTTGCCGCGGCTAGGCCGCGCGCAGCTATTGCGGATCGGCGTGCCCGCAAGTCTGGGCGGTTCAGGCGGCTCCACGGTCGACGCGATCGAGGCGATTGCGAGCGTGGCGTCCTACTCGCTTGCGGCCGCTTTCGTCTTCTGGGGGCAGCGGACCTTCATCGAGTATCTGCTGCATAGCCCGAACGAAGGCTTGCGCACGCGCTGGCTGCCCTCGCTTTTGAGCGGCGAGCTGGCTGGAGCGACGGGTCTCTCGAACGCAATGAAGTATCTCTCGAGCCTCGAGCCGCTGCAGATGAGCGCCACGCCCGTGAGCAGCGCGGAAGCCAGCGGCCGATGGACGTTGAACGGCAGCTTGCCGTGGATCACGAACCTGCGTCGCGAAGGCTTTCTTGCTGCAGCCGCCTTCGATCACAGCGACGGCGCCCCACCTTCGATCTTTGCATTGCCGCACGATGCTCCCGGCCTCGCGCGCAGCGAGGACCTCGACCTGATCGCGCTGCGTTCGAGCAATACAGCAGCGCTGCGGCTCGACGGCGCGATGCTCGACTCGACGTGGCAAATCACGGACGACGCGCGCGGCTTTCTCGTACGCGTGCGCCCTGCCTTCCTGGGTCTGCAGTGTGGCATGTCGATCGGGCTCGCGGGCCGCGCCCTCGCTGCCGTTGAAGCAGCGAGCGCTGCCGCACGTGCGACCGTTGCAGACGAAGCGTCGTATCTGGCCAACGAGCTGGCCGTGCTGTCGCGGCGGCTTTTCGACGGTGTTGAGCAAGGCACCTTTCTCGCAGCACCGGCCGCGCTCTTCGAGGTACGCATTGCACTGGCCGCGCTCGTGGATGCGGCCGTGCGGCTCGAAGTGCAGGCAACCGGCGGACGTGGCTATCTGCGCGGCCAGTCCGGCTGCGCTCGCCGCACCCGCGAGGCGGCCTTCGTGCCGATCGTCACGCCCAGCATCGTGCAACTGAAGCACCAGCTTGCCGAGCATCGACAGACGAAAGCGGCATGAGTCACGCGACCGCCACACCGGCTCCCCGCGTCGAGTTACGCGAAGTCGGCCTCAGCTACCCGGGCCGGCACGTACTGCACGCGATCGACCTGAGCATTCAGCCAGGCGAGCTCGTGTCGATACTCGGACCGAGCGGTTGCGGTAAATCCACCTTATTGCGCATCGTCGCGGGCCTGCAGAAGCCCTCTAGCGGCCTGGTTCTGGTTGACAGCGAAACGGTTGGCGGCCCGCGTCCCGACGTAGCGCTCGCCTTCCAGGATCCTTGCCTGCTGCCGTGGCTCTCCGTCGAACGGAACGTCGCGTTCGGACTCGGCTTTGCCCGTCAGCCGCACCTGACGCGTGCCGCCCGGCGCGAGCGCGTCACTGCGGCGCTCGCCGAGGTGGGTCTCGGGCATGCCCGTCACTATGCGCCGCGGCAACTGTCGGGCGGTATGGCGCAGCGTGTCGCGCTAGCCCGCTGCCTCGCCCGCCAGCCACGCACGCTGCTGCTCGACGAGCCGTTCGGCGCGCTCGACGAGCTTACGCGCGCCGATATGCAACGCCTGCTGCTGCAAGTGGTGCGCGACACCGGGTCGGCCACGGTGCTGGTCACACACGATATCGACGAAGCCTTGCAGGTGTCCGACCGGATCGTCGTGCTCGGCGCCCGCGGCACGCTGATCCTGCATCTCGCAGTAGACGTTCCTGCGCCGCGCGAGGCCCATGTGCCCGAGCTCGGTGCGCTACGCATCCAGATTCTTCAGGCGCTGCATGAGTCGATGTCGACGGCGTCGAACGTCTCACAGGAATCGCCACCCCGGCAACCCCCGTCGTCCCTGAACACGCATCCCTTCGCTCACGCATAAAGGCCCCAACAGCATGTGCCAGCTTCCGATGTCTCGCCGCGAGTGGCTCAAACTCGCCTCGATGTTCACCGTTGCCGGCGCCGCGCCGCTACTGGGCGCACTCAACGCACGCGCTGCCACCGACCCGAACGCCCCCGTACGCATCGGCTATCTGCCGATTACAGACGCCACGCCGTTGCTTGTTGCGCACAATAACGGGTACTTCGAAGCCGCGGGCCTTGCCGTCGAACCGCCCACGCTGCTGCGCAGCTGGGCGCAACTGGTTGAAGCGTTTCTGTCCGGTCAGGTCAACGTGGTGCATCTGCTCTCGCCCATGACGATCTGGGCGCGCTACGGCAGCCAGGCCCCGGTCAAGGTCGTCGCCTGGAACCATGTGAACGGTTCGGCGCTGACGGTGGCGCCTGAGATCGGCAAGATCGGCGATCTGGGGGGCAAGACCGTCGCTGTGCCGTTCTGGTATTCGATTCACAACGTCGTGCTGCAGGATATGCTGCGACCGCAGGGCCTCGTGCCCGTGCTGAAAAAAGACGGCGATCTCAAGCCGAACGAAGTCAGACTCGCCGTGATGTCGCCCTCGGACATGCCGCCCGCGCTGGCATCGAAACAGATCGCCGGCTTTATCGTCGCCGAGCCGTTTAACGCAGCAGCCGAAGGCCTCAAGATCGGCAAGGTCCTGCGCTTTACAGGCGACGTCTGGAAAAACCACGCCTGCTGCGTCGTGTTCATGCACGAGCGCGATTTGACCGAGCGGCCCGCCTGGTCGCAAAAGGTAGTCGACTCGATAGTCAAGGCGCAGCTATGGACGCGCGCGCATCCTCAGGAAGCCGCGCAGTTGCTCTCCAAATCCGGCAAAAACCATTACACGCCGCACACGGTAGAAGTACTAAGTAGCGTTCTCGCATCGCCTGCCGCCGATCAGGGCCGCTATCTGGCTGACCGCGCCATCGTCCACGCCGATTGGCACTCGAAACGCATCGACTTCCAGCCTTACCCGTATCCCGGCTACACCGAGGAGCTGGTGAAGCGGTTGAAAGCAACCCAGGTCGAAGGCAATGGGCAATTTCTGGGCAAGCTCGATCCGGCGTTTGTCGCGCGTGACCTCGTCGATGATCGCTTTGTCCGTAAGAGCATCGAGACCGCTGGAGGGATGAGTGCGTTTGGATTGCCGGAGGGCTTTGACCGTACGGAGACAATCGTTGTCTACCGCGCCGGTAGAGACCGCCTCCTCCACCTCTTCGCGCTTTGCTGCCGTGGCCACGGCGCGACCGGCGTTACGCGGGCATGGCTGGGTGCGTCGCTCGCTCTCCGGATTGGCGGGCCTCGCCAGCGTCGTCGTGATCTGGTGGCTGGCCATCATGCTTTTCACCGAACCCAACAGCCTCGCCGCGCAGTTTTCACCGGCACGGGCGCTGGCGACGCTGCCGTCACTGATCGTGGACGACCGCTTGTTGATCCACGTCGCCACCAGTTTGCGACGGATCGCTATTGGACTCGCATGGGCGCTGCTGATAGGCGTTCCCTTAGGATTTCTGCTTGGCCGGGTTCGCGCGCTCGACACCGCGCTGTCGCCCACTCTGCAGTTTCTGCGGATGATTTCGCCGCTGTCATGGATGCCAATTGCGGTGATGTCGCTCGGCGTCGGCGATCGCGCGGTGTATTTCCTGCTGGCGTTCGCCGCGGTGTGGCCGCTCGTGATGAGCACGGCAGCCGGCGTTGCGCAGATCGACCGGCGTTGGGTGCAACTCGGCGAGAGCCTGGCTGCGACCCGCAGCGAAATGCTCTGGCATGTCTACGTACCGGGCATCGCTGCGCATGTGCTGACCGGCGTGCGCCTCGCCATCGGCATTGTATGGATCGTGCTGGTGCCGGCGGAAATGCTCGGCGTCAGTTCCGGACTCGGCTATCTGATTCTCGATACGCGTGATCGTCTTGCCTATTCCGAACTGACCGCGGTGATTCTCGTGATCGGGGCGTTAGGTTTTTTGCTGGACTCAGCGGCAAGGATGCTTTATCGACGTTTTGGCGCAGTCCAGTTGCATTCCGACGAGGGATGAGCGTGCACAACGGCTAGCGGCGAAACATCCTTCGACGGCAAGGCGCCGTGCACCCGCCACGCCATCACCCCGTCACGCTACGTCAACGCGAGCGCCCTGCCACAGACGATTCGCATAGAGCGACGCTTCGAAATCCGCCGGCACGTCGCCATTCATCCTCGCCACATGAGCGTCGAGGTCCGCGAGAAAGAGGTCGCGGCCGATACGCTGCACGACTACTGGAATGTCGCGCCGCATGCTCGGCACGTCACCGACCGGCAAACCGAAGCTGACAAATCCAGCCGGGTTATAGACGTGAATGTCGCGCAGGTACGGCGCATTTCCCGCAGTCTTTTCCAGATATTCGAGGGCGGCACCGAGGTATGGATGCGCCCCAAGATAATCATCGGCATCGTCCGAAGGCGGCACATATTGATCGCGCCACAGGCGAATATGCTGGGCGAAATCGGCAAGCTCCAGGCGAGCCGCAGGGTCGATGAAGTAACCGGTGCCGGCGATGGCGAAGTCGAAAGTCAGCCGCTCGCCGCCCACGTGTGCCTCGATCGCACCGCTAGCAATACGCGCCTCGCTCCACTGCGCACCCAGATGCAGGTAGAAATTGGGGAAGTTCGTGACGCGCTCGACCGCGTCGACTGGCGGTGTAGAACCCGAGCGCCTGAAGCGCCGTGCCTGAGCCCAGCGGATTGCATCAGGCAGCTGGTAATAGTTGTCGTAGGCTCCGGGGTAAGCGCGGGTCCGCGTGACAGGTACCGAGGGCAACGTGGCTCGCCGCACGAACAGATGCACCTCGCCTGCACCCGCTTCGAGTGCGGTCGCCGCCGCATCAAATGCGGATGCGGCGCCACCGAGCACCGCCACCGATTTCCCGCGCAGCGCGGCGAAATCGATATCGGCAGACGTGTGGGCATGAAAAGCCTGCGGCAGGTCCTTCAATATACCGGACACGTACGGGCCGCCATTGCCTGATACACCATTGGCCAGGATCACCTTGCGGGTGGTTTCAATGACCCGCAGAACCTTCACGCCGTCGCTCACCTCCAGATGCACGCGGAAAAGCCCGTTCGCCGGTTCGATCCTGGTGAGCCGCGTGCCATAGCGAATGGCAATGCCGAGAAAATCGCGGTACCACTTAAGATATTCGGCCCATCGCGTGCGGGGAATCCGGTCGATAGCGGCGTATGACTCGCTGCCAAAGCGTGCCTCGTACCAGGCCTGAAAGCTCAGCCCTGGCACGCTGGTCTCCGGGCCCACCAAAGATTTCGGAGTGCGCAACTTGTTCATGCGCGCCCGCGTGAGCCAAACGCCGGCTTTCGATTCGTCCTGCGCAGCATCGATCACGCTCACGCGGCCGATTCCCGCACGTCGCAGCGCGAATGCAAACGCCGCACCCGTCTGCCCTGCGCCGACGATCAGGACGTTGTGATCGACGCCCGCCCGATCCGGTACCCAGTTATCGGGTGCCGGTCCCAACAGTCTCAACGTATCGAGCGCATCGAGATCGGGGTTCAGAGGTTGCGTCATGTCTGGAGAATTCCGTTTTCGATTTACAAAGAACGGTGAGGCGGATGCGCTGCACGATAGCAAGCGTCACGCCCTCAATGAACGATTAAATTGAGGATTGCATATGTATCCTTCGGCGGCGATCAGACCGCACCCGCATCCTCAAGCGCCTTCGCTGCCGCTCCCACGCACCGCGGAAACGAGCAAGCGCGTATAGGGATGAACCGGCTTGTGGGCTCACACTCTCCGTCTCCTCCGACAGCCATTGGGAGGAGCGCGGAAAATCGTGGGTTCATCGACCGCAATTCCTGTCTTGGGTGTGCCTGGATCAATGCATCCTACGGGCGCACATAAAATAAGGAAAATTAAATATCCTCCTTTGCATATATAAAAAGAGCGGATAACGTTTGCGGCAGCGCATTGCGGGCAACGCGCCACCTGGCTCATGTTGAAGCTGCATTTTTGCTGCGATTGCGGCAACCCGTAACACACTGTGTTGCCGTTGCTACGCCCTAGACGAGGTAGTAGAGATTCGCCACGCGCTGCTGTGGCTGCACGCGCCCGGCGCAATGAGGACAGGTGTTCGCATCGCCCTGCAGCGTATAGGCGTAACGTACCGCGCGCACGGTGGCCGACCACGTCTCGTCTTCCTCCGGAAAGAAACGCTCTGCCGGATACCATGCGGCAAAGCGGAGATTCGCGAGCACAATGCGAAATTCTGGCCGCAGTCCCGCCAGAAGCACGACCAGCCCCTCCGTTTGCGACTCGCGCAGAAAATGCTCGAGCCGTTCAATGCAAACCACGTCGGGGTTTCTCACCCGCTTGAAGCGCAACACCAGATAGCGAACGCCTTGCTCCTGCACCCGCTGCTTCAGCCGGTCGAAATGGCGGTCCAGTTCGGGCGCAGCGCCGAAGAAAAACTCGCCTTCGAAGTCCCACACCGCCACCGTCGTGCAGACTCGATCTGCCGGCTGCCGCTCGCGCACCACGCCTTCTGGACTCACGACCAGTTCGGTCGCCTTCAGCCGCGCCGCGCGTGGCACGAACAACAGGATCGACAACGCCACGCCGATCAGGATCGAAAACTCGACACCGATTAGCAACGCCGCCAGGATCGTGATGACAACCAGTCCTGCGTCGTAGCGCGACGCACGCAGCGTGTAACGCAAGCGCTCGATATCAACGAGGCGCACAGCGGTCACCAGCAGCAGACCGGCCAGCGCCGCCTTCGGGATATAGCGCGTCAACGGTGCGAGTGCCAGCACGGCGAGCGCCACCGCGATAGACGTCACAACGCCCGAAAACCGTGTCGCCGCGCCCGCCTGGTAGTTGATAGCCGAGCGCGACAGCGAACCCGATCCCGGCAAGCAGCGGAAAAATCCACCCACCAGATTGGCGACACCTTCGGCGAGACACTGCCGGTTGTAGTCGAGCGGTTGACGCGTGTGGTGCGCAATCGACTTTGCTATCGATAGCGCCTCTAGCAAGCCGAGAAACGCGATCGCCACCGCGCTCGACGAAAGCTGGCCAATCCAGTTCCAATGGATCTCCGGAATATGTGGTGACGGCAGCCCTGCTTTCAGTGAACCGATCACGGCAATCGCGGTGCGGCCGCCTTCACCCGGCTGCGACCATCCCAGCCCATAGGTGGCTGTCGCGACGATCAATAGTATGACGAACATATCCAGTTGCGGCAACCGGAAGCAACGCACCGCGCGGCGCAGCAGCACGGCCAGCACCACCGAGGCCCCGCTGATGGCAAGCGCCTTCAGGTTGACCGGATCGCCGTGCACCACCGTCAGCCAGAGCCGGTAGAGCACGTGCTGGTGCCCCGTGCCCTTCTCGCGCACGCCGAGCGCATTGCCGAGCTGGCCGATTGCCAGCAGGACGGCCGCGCCCGCCATGAAACCCAGAATCACCGACTCCGAGATATAGCGCGTCAGGTCGCCCAGTTTAAAGACCGCGATACCGATCTGGATGATGCCGACCATCACGCCGAGCAGAAACATCGCCTCGTAGATATCGGATGTTGCATTCGGATCGAGAAACGCCAGCGCGCTAAACACGACAAGCGAAATCGCGCTGGTCGGGCCGTTGATCAGGTGCGAGGACGAGCCGAGCAGCGAGGCCACCAGTGTGACCACGACCGCCGAGTAGAGACCGAAACGCGGATCGACCCCGGCGATCAGCGCATAGGCCATACCCTGCGGCAGAGAAATGGCCGCGACCGTGAGGCCCGCGAGCAGATCGTGCCTGCCTTTATTCCAGTCATAGTTGAAGTTAGCGACCAGCGCCATGGCTATCCTCTGTCGCGGCTGGGGGAAGTGGGCAAGTCGGCTACGCCGTCCGCGGGCTTGTAGACCGTGTCGAGAATGCCGTTTTCGTCGAAGAAAGTGTGGTTCGCGTCATCCCAGTCACGCGCGATTGCGGTGATGGGGAACAGCTTGATCGGCGGCAACGTGGTCGAAAACTGCCGGGCGATCTCCTCTTTGTAAGGACGGTAGCCGGCCTGTGCGATCACCCGTTGTGCCGTGTCGCTAAACAGGTACTCCAGGTAGGCGCGTGCATAGCGCTCGCTGTGGTGACGCTCGACGTTCGCATCCACCCACGCGACATATGGCTGCGCAAGAATGCTGACGGGCGGATAAACGATCTCCAGTTCGTCACGCGCATCGCCGACTTCGCGCAGGGCTTCGTTCTCCCAGGCAAGCTGGACGTCCCCCACTTTCTCGATGGCGAAGGCCGTCGCCGCGCCGCGTGCACCGGTATCGAGGTGCTGGGTATGCTGATAGAGCGCGCGCAGATAGTCGCGTGCGGCGGCGGTGCTGCCGCCGCGCGTCGTCACCGCGCCCCACGCGGCAAGCGCGCTGAGCTTGCCGTTGCCTGAGGTTTTCGGGTCGGGTGTGACCACTTCGACGCGTGGCCCGATCAGGTCCGGCCAGTCGTGGATATGTTTCGGATTGCCTTTACGCACGACGAAAACGATCGTCGAGTAGTACGGCTGCGAATGATGCGGCAGGCGTTCAGCCCAGTCGTCGGCGATCAGGCCGTGCTTGCGCAGCGCTTCGACATCGGAATACAGGCCCAGCGTGACCACATCGGCCTGTTGCTCGCCAGTCAGCACCGAGCGCGCTTGCCGCGACGAACCACCATGCGATTGCCTGACCTGTAAGCGAACTCCCGTTTCCTGCTGGTACTGCGCGACAAACTGCGCATTGAGCCGGCTATATAACTCGCGGGTCGGGTCGTACGACACATTGAGGACCTCATGCGTCGTATCGCCCTGGACGTTCTTTACGCCGATCAGTGTCACCGCAACGACAACACCGGCGATGGCGACAAGATTGAGCAGATGCGGACGCTTCATCTCTCCCCCTTAAGCTGCCTGAGCATCAAACACCCTGCCCGGAATGGCGTCGAGCAGCGTGCGCGTATATGGATGCTGCGGATGCCGCCAGATCTCGCGATGATGTCCGCTCTCGACAATGCGCCCGTTCTGCATCACATGAACACGGTCTGCGATGTAGCGCACCACTGAGAGATCATGCGAGATGAACAGATAGGCGAGCCCGAGATCGCGTTTCAGTTCGACCAGCAAATTGAGTATCTGGGCCTGAATCGAGACGTCGAGCGCCGACACGGGCTCGTCGCAGATCAGCAGAGCAGGTTCGAGCACGAGTGCGCGCGCGATGCCGATGCGCTGCCGTTGTCCACCGGAAAACTCGTGCGGAAAACGGCCAAGCGCCGAGCTCGGTAAGCCGACCCGATCCAGTATGCCCGCGATGCGCTGGCGGCGCGAATTCCGGTCCGCCACGCCGTTTACCACCAGCACCGTGTCCAGAATCTCCGCCACTGTCCGGCGCGGATTAAGCGATGCGTACGGGTCCTGAAACACCATCTGCACATGACGCCGCAACGGCCGCAACTCGCGTTCGCGCAACGACACCAGGTCTGTGCCGCGCAGGCGAATTTCACCGCTGGTCGCAGGTACGAGACGCACGATAGCCTTCGACAAGGTCGACTTGCCGCAGCCGGACTCGCCGACCAGACCCACCGTTTCGCCGCGCGCGATATGCAGCGATACCCCGTCGACCGCGCGCAGCACAGAGTTGCTGTGCCGCTGCGGATAATCGACTCGCAAGTCGTGCAGCGACAGCAACGGCGCGGGATCGTCCAGTGCGGAAAAACCCGGCGTGGGGTCGGCCACGTACTGTCCGGTGCGCGCCGCACGCGGCACGACGGCGAAGGTCGGCTTGCCGTCGTCGGTCACGCCATGACGGATTTCGGGCAGCTTCCAGCCGCGGTAATGCAGATCGTCGGCGAGATTGAGCGAGGCGTCGAGCAGCCCTCGCGTGTACGGATGTTGCGGTTGCGTGAAAAGCTTCGATACCGGCGCCTCTTCGACCTTCTCGCCTGCCAGCACCACGGCGACGCGATCCGCGTGCTCCGCGACCACGCCAAGATCATGGGTAATCAGCAGCAACGCCATCGACAGTTCGCGCCGCAGCAAGTCGAGCAGTTCGAGAATGTGCGCCTGGATCGTGACGTCGAGAGCGGTGGTCGGTTCATCCGCGATCAGTAAGCGTGGCCGGCATGCCACCGCCATGGCGATCATCACGCGCTGACGTTGGCCGCCGGAAAGCTCGTGCGGATAGTCGAATACCCGCCGTTGCGGCTCCGGAACCTGCACGAGATCGAGCAGTTCAATCGCGCGCTTCCAGGCGTCCCGCTTCGACAACTGTTCGTGCTGCCGCAAGGTCTCGACAATCTGCGCGCCAATCGACAGCACCGGATTGAGCGACGTCATCGGCTCCTGGAAGATCATCGAAATCTGCCGTCCACGGATCGCCCGCACTTCACGTGGCGGCAATTCGAGCAACTCCCGGCCATCGAAGCGCAGGCTGCCCGAGACGCGTCCCGGCGACGGCACGAGCCGCATCAGCGAGAGCGCCGTCGCCGATTTGCCGCAGCCCGATTCGCCGACGAGCGCCAGCGTTTCGCCCGCTGCGATATCGAAACTCAGGCCGCGCACCGCCTCGTGCGCACCGAAACTCACGCGCAGGTCACGTACTTCGAGCAGGTTTGCCACGTCGCGCCCTCAGATCCGTTGCCGCAGTCGCGGGTTCAATGCGTCGTTCAGTCCGTCGCCGAGCAGGTTCAGTGCAAGCACGGCGAGGACGATGGCCACACCCGGAATCGCTGTCAGGTACCACGCTGTGCGCAACGCATCGCGCCCCGCGCCGATCATGCTGCCCCAGCTCACGGCATTCGGGTCTCCCATGCCGAGAAACGACAAGGACGACTCGATCAGGATGGCACTCGCCACCATCACCGATGCGGTCACGATCACGGGCGGCAGTGCATTGGGCAGAATCTCGCCGAAGATGATCCGCGCGTTGCTGAAACCCTGGCTGCGCGCCGCGAGTACAAAATCCGCGTTACGCAGCGTGCGAAATTCGGCACGCACGATCCGTGCGACAGTCGGCCATGACGCCACACCTATCGCCAGTGCAATCATCGAGACGCTCGGCCGGCCTATCGCAACGATCACGATGACCAGCAGAAACGACGGTACGGTCTGGAACAATTCGGTCACGCGCACCAGCAGATCGTCGACGATACCGCCGAAGAAACCGCCAATCGCTCCGACCAGCGTGCCGATCACGAGACCGATCACAGCCGACGATGCCCCGATCAGCAACGACACTCGGGTGCCATGGGCGATGCCCGCCGCCACATCGCGGCCCAGCGAATCGGTACCGAGCCAGTATTGCGGATCGGTGCCGGGCCATTCGAACGGCGCCGCGACCATGTCGAGCGGATCGCCGGGAAACAGGCGGTTTGCAAACAGAGCCAGCAGGAGGAACGCAGTCAACAGCACGAGCCCAGCCAGCGCAGACGGATTGCGCAGCAGCGAATACCAGACGCCGCGCCCCGCTCCACCGCCGGCCGGGACTGACGACGCGCCGCGCGCGCCGAACAATGCCCCGCCTAACTGGCGGCGCCATGGCGACTTCGCGGCGGGCACTTCGCCCGCGGTGGAAATCAGGTCCTGAGATTCTGAAGCCATTCAATGCCTCTTAACAAAAGCGCGACCGCCGTCATGCAACCACCGTCACGCAATGCGCGGATCGAGCCACGCCTGCAACAGATCCACCACCACATTCGCGGCGATCACCAGCAGCGACGACAGCAACAGCACCCCAAGCAACACGCTGAAATCACGCGCCATGACGGCATCCAGCGCGAGCCGCCCGAGGCCAGGCCAGCTGAATACCGTCTCCGTCACGGCCGCACCGCCAAGCAGCGTGCCGAAGTGCATTCCGACAATCGTGGTAAGCGGCATCAACGCATTGCGCAGTACGTGGCGCACGGTCACGCGCCACGGATGCAGGCCCTTGGCCTGGGCCGTGCGCACGAAGTCCTGCCGCTGCACTTCGAGCATCGCAGCGCGCGTGAGGCGTGCATAGATTGCGACGAAGAATGTCGCCAACGTGGCGGCCGGCAGCAGTACGTGCCTGAGCGCATCGACGAAGTACGCGAAGCCATGCAACTGCACGCCAATCGTCAGATTGCCACCGCTTGGCAGCCAGCCGAGCCGCACCGAAAACAGCACGATCGCCAGCAGTCCTATCCAGAAGCCGGGCGTCGAATAAAACAGCAGCGCCAGCACCGACAGCACGCGGTCCGGCCACTTGCCGGCCCAATGCGCCATCACCGCGCCAAGGGCGACGCCGACCACGATCGCCAGAGTCAACGCCACGCCCATCAGCACCAGCGTATTCGGCAGGCGCGACAGGATCAGTTGCATCACCGGCATGTCGTAGCGCGGCGAGTAACCGAGGCTAAAGTGCGCAAGATGAGACAGGTATGTCCAAAGCTGATGCAGAACCGGTTGATCGAGACCGAACTTCGCACGCAGCACCTGCATCGTCTCCGCAGTCGCCGAGCCGGATTCGCCGGCGATCACATCGGCGGCGTCGCCGGGCATCAGTTTGAGCAGAAAGAAGTTCAGGATGACGATGCCGATCACCGTCGGCAACGCCTGCCATGCAGTACGCCGCGCAATCGTGCTGAAACGCAAACGTCGGCTCATGGCGGCTCCCGCTCAGGCACTCAGATACACGTCGGCCAGATTGCCTTCGAGGCCCTGGGCGGTCACTGTATGGTTGTGCACGCGCCGGTTGGCAAGCGTAACCATGCGCGGCGCGACCAGATTGAGAATCGGCAGATCGCGGTAGACGATCTGCTGAAACTGTTGATAGAGCACGACGCGCTTGCCCTCGTCGGTTTCGACCGCCGCGGCTTCGAGCAGGCGGTCCACTTCCGGATTGCTGTAATGCGGTGCGTTCGAAAATGGCACGCCAGGGCGGATGTTCTTCGACCAGTAGAGACGTTGCACGCCCACGCTCGGATCGAACAGCGTGTTCACGCCGATACTCGTGAAGTCGAACTGGCGGTCAGCATAGACGCGCTTGAGAAACGCTGGCAGGTCCTGCGAGCGCACCGTGACGTCGATACCTACCTTGGCCAGCGCCGATTTCACGTATTCGGCCTGGCGCTGGTACATGTCGCCGTATGGCAAATAGTCGTGAGTCAGGCTGAAACGCACGCCGCCGTCTTTACGCGGATAGCCCGCGGCATCGAGCAATTTTTCCGAGGTTTCGATATCGAACGCATACGGTGCAAGTTTAGCGTCGTGATACGGCGATGCGGGTGTGATCGGCGTCGGGGAAATGTCGGCGTAACCGTAAGCAACCGTACGCAGAACGATCTGCGGATTAATCGCGTGAGCGATCGCCTGCCGCACTCGCAAGTCCTTGAGGATAGGATGATCGAGATTGAAGTCGACTTCCGAAAGCGGTTCGAGAAAACGATAGCCACGCGTTTCGACCGCCAGCTGCGGCAGTTGCGTCAGACGCGGCAGGTCGGTCAGCGGCACGGGGTTTTCGCCGCCCAGATCCAGTGCGCCCGTTTCGAAGGCGGCCGAGCGCGCGGCCGCGTCCGGAATGACTTTGTAGATGAGTGCGTCGATATACGGTTTGCCTGGCGCCCAGTAGTCCGGGTTGCGCTCATAGACGATATCGGCGCCGCGCGTCCACGACTTGAAGCGATATGGGCCGGTGCCAATCGGCGCATTGTTGTGAGGATTGCTTAGCGGATCGCCCGAGGCATACAGATGCTTCGGCACGATCGGCGATTCGCCGGCGGAGAGTGCCTTGAGCAGATACGGCGCGGGCTTCGACAATTCAATGACAGCGGTGCGCGCGTCGGGGGTGGAGACGCGCGTCACATTCGCGAACGTGCTGCGACCGCGCGGATGCACCGACTTGAGGAGGTCGATCGAAAACGCGACATCTTCCGACGAGAATGGCTGGCCGTCATGCCACTTCACGTTTTGCCGCAGCGTGAAGGTGTATTTCAGGCCGTCCGGGCTCACCACCCAGGCGGTGGCCAGTTGAGGCTGCGGGCGCAGATCGAAGTCGTACGCGAGCAAGCCTTCCAGCACTTTCGAACTGACGGCAAGCGCTGGCCCCGTGGTTTGAAAAATCGACACGAGCACCGGCGGCTCGGGGTTGATCAGCACGTTAAGCGTGCCGCCCCGCTTCGGCGTGGCGCTCTCGCCCTGGGCCAGCGCCAGGGTCGGCATGCCTGCCGCCGCCAGGGCGGCGCCCGATGAAATCAGAAATTCACGTCGATTCAGCCCAGCCATTTGATTCGCTTCCTTTCGCCACAGTAGGTGTGTTCTCGCCGAGAGATCGATCGTAGCAACGACAGATTGGCGAATGAACCAACACATACTGCTATCGATATATCTCAATCGACGCTATGGCATAGGGGCGCCGGCCTGGGCGGACACGCTCGCGTTGCGCTAGAACACCCGCCCTTCAGTCAGATGAGTGGTCACGCCGTTCAACTCGTAATCGCCGATCACGCGCGCCTTGTGCAGCAGCGGGTTATGACTGAAGATCGTGCGCAGATTGCGCCAGTGGCGGTCGAAGTTATGCGAGCGCGCCGTGGCCGACGCCCCGCCCACTTCGAACAAACGTTCGCCCGCATAGAGTGCGAGCTTGCTTACGACCAGTTGGGTCTTGGCCGTTGCGAGCGCACCTTCGAGCACCAGTTCTTCGGCATTACTCGCGCCCTTGCGGATCGCGTTGGCCGAGCGGTCCAGCGTGCGCGCATTTTGCTGCACCAGAGCGTCGATCGACAGACTATGTGCTGCGAGGTCGCCGATCACCTGTTGCACGAAGCCATCCTCGCGCGCTGACGGCGCGGGACTATGCAGCACAGGCCGGCCGAACTGCGTCACGTAGCGGAGCGCATCGGCCACGATGTTGCGCACAATCCCCGCAGCCACTGCCACCAAATGCAACTGCCGCAACGCTCCGCCGTGCCGTCCTGCGAGCGTGGTGTTCCCGCGTGCGGCGATTTCATGCGTATAGACGCGCACATTGTCGAGCACGAGACCGCCGCTTGCCGTCATGCGCTGGCCCATGCCGTCCCAGTCGTCCAGAACCTGCAGGCCTTCGCGTGACACCGGGATCACGATCGACACGTTCTGGTCATTCTCATCCTGCACGTTGATGCGCGCATAGTCAGAAAACGCGGTCCCGGTCGAATAGTATTTGCGACCCGACACACGGTAGTGTCCACCGTCGCGCACCAGCTTCGTGGTGATTTCGCCGGGACGTGAGGTTCCGAGTTCAGTAGATGCGCCGCCAAAGATCGCGCCCTTCTGCAGGCGTTCGATCTGAATATCGTTGAACGTGGAGCGCGGCGAGAGCACCAGCGACTCGGTCAGGTCGTAATGGATCCGCAAGGCGTGCGCCACATTGGACTCATGCGCAGCCAGCGTGGTAACCACATGAAACAGGTCTTCCAGCGTGCCGCCTAAACCACCCCACTCCAGCGGAAGACGCAAGACACCCAGCCCCGACTCGCGAAACAACGTGAATGCGTCAAACGGCAATTCGCGCCTGGCTTCGCGCTGCGCGGCGTCTTCGCCGATCGCTTCGGCCAAAGCCGGCAACGCGGACAAAGCCGCCTGGAGCCGAGACTGTGCGGCGGTGTCGTGGGAGACCTGCATGCCTTCATTCCTTTTTTGAAAACGCACGGACCGGGCGTGTCCGGCTGCAACGCGGCGATCGAAAAGATCAAGCCGCGGGTTCAGCTTGCCGAAGCAACGGGTCAGTATAGGAATGTGACGCGCAGCGCAGAACCACAGATTTGAGCTATGGATATGCGTGAATATGGATTGGGGAGCGTTGCAGGCGCCGTCAGTTCGCGTTGGGCGCGTTGGCGTGATCGTCGCCCATGCGCTCGATGAACCGCTGCGCCGCTAACGTGAACGAGTGCTGCCAGATCTGCTCAGCCAGAACAAAATCCTTGTCCTTGATTGCCTTTGCGAGCGCCTCGATCCTCTCGAGCGCGTCCTTCTCGCGATCTGTATAGGTCATGCTCAGCAGATTGTTGAAGCGCACCACCTCAGCCGTCAACTCCTCGAAGTAGCGCCCAGTCTTTTCCAACTGGCTCGCCTTGACAATAGCGTCCTGAAACTCGAGGTGATTGTTGATCGAAGCGTTCTGGTCCGGCTCCTTCGCAAAGCGCAATGCGTTGCGCGTGAGCCGCTCGAGATCGCGGATGACGCTGCCTGTGAGCAGTTTCGGTTTCGATGCGAGCGCGCGCAGTGCAATCGTCCCCAGTGCCGAGCGGATTGCATACACTTCGAGAATGTTTTCCGGATTGATCTCGGCAACGATTGCACCACGGTTGGGCCGTACCTCGACGAAGCCCTCCCGGCTAAGACGCTTCAGCGCCTCGCGTACCGGGTGCCGCGAAACGTTTAACTGGTCTGTCAACCGGCTTTCAATCAGCCTCGTGCCGGGCGCAAAACGCCCCGAGACGATCGCGTCCCTGATCTGCATGGCGGCATACTCGACGCTATCAAGCGCCACTTTCGGAGCGAGGCCCCCCACCTGTACCTTTGTTTTCAGAACCACTGTGAGATGCCTTTCAAAAATGCCGATAATCGACATTGTACGGCAGTTCGGCAACAGCACAGATAGCGAGATTCAACGCCTCCAGGCGTCCGGCGGACGCCAAAAATCAGAGCCGACGCCAGCGGCCGTTCAGCTCCAGCCGCCATCCACCACGAAGCTCTGGGCGCTGCACATGCGGCTGTCATCGGAGGCGAGCCAGAGCGCCATCCGCGCGATATCGTCCGGCATGACCAGGTCCTTGAGGCACTGACGGCGCTGGATTTCGGCCTTACCTTCGTCTGTGACCCATAGTTCGAGCTGCCGCCTCGTCATCACCCAGCCAGGCACGAGCGTATTCACGCGGATTCCGCGCAGACCGAGATCCCGTGCGAGGCCGCGCGTCAAACCCTCGATCGCCGCTTTGGCCGCAATGTAGATCGGCATCCCGCCAAGTCCTACGCGCCAGCTAAAGGAGCCGACGTTGACGATCGACCCGCCTCCCGAGCGGGCCATGCCGGGCACGACCGACTGCGCGCAAAAGAACAGGTGTCGCAGGTTCAGGGCGATGCGTTCGTCGAAATACTCGACGGAGACGCTTTCCAGGTCGTGCCGTTCATCGTGCGCGGCGTTGTTGACCAGCACCTGGATGTCGCCATGCTGCGCGCAATGACCGGCGATAGCGGTCTGCACAGCGGCTATATCGCACAGATCCACCTGCAAAAACACCGGTTTCCTGTTTTCAGGCGCGTCCAGCTTCTCGAGCAGCGTGCGCGCCGCCGCTTCGTCACGCTCGATAAAGACAACCCGTGCACCCTGGCGCCAGAACTGCTCGACGTGCGAGGCACCGATGCCGCCACCGCCGCCTGTCACCAGCACGTGGCGATCTACAAGACTGGGATATTGTGCAAATTTCATCGGAAATCCTCCTGTTCACGCAACACGCCGGGATTAGGCTTTAACGGGAACCTGCCCTTCAAGCCGCTCCTGGCCGACCCGCTCGATCGGACCCAATTCCTTTTCGACCAGCGGTAAAACCTCGGAAACAAACCGTTCCAACGAACGACGGGCCCGTTCGAGCGGCATGCACCCAAACTGGAAATTGCAGGCATAGTGCGTCGGATTCAGGCGGCGCAGATCCTGGACGATCCGCTCGGCCACCTGTTCTGGAGTGCCAACGACTGTGTTCGCCGCATACTGTTCAATCGTCTGCTCCCCGTCGAATGGCTCGTCGCTAATGAAGCTGCCATCCATCGGGAGGTCGTTGAAACGAAGGTGGTTGGCCATACGGCCCACATAGCGCGCCCGCTCGCCGGCCTCGAGCGCTTCCGCGCGGCTGTCCGTGACATGCACGTACTGCATGATGGCCAGCGGCTTCGTCTTCGGATCGACACCGACCGCCTGCCAGTTCTGATCGAGCTGATCGACCATCTTGTACAGCACCGGCGAACCGAGCGTACTGGCGGCGAGAAACGGCGTGGCGTTGCTATTGCGGATCCGCTCCAGCAGCGGAATCTGGCTGCTCGTGACATACACCGGCGGTATCGGGCTCTGCAGAGTCCGCACGGCAAACGTCGACCTGGGGACCGAAATGTATTTGCCCTCGAATTCGACCTCGCCATTGAGTAGCGCGCTCTCGACGACGTTCCAGTACTCCAGGAACATCTCGACTTTTTCCTCGATAGGCAGGCGAAAACGCTCGAACTCGAACTGCTGGTAGCCCGTGCCGACACCGATTACCGCGCGCCCTTCCGACTGGATGTCGAGCAGCGCGATCTCCTGGGCAACCCGCACGGGGTTATAGAGCGGCAATACGATCACCCCGGTACCGAGCTTGATGCGTTTGGTCCAGCCCGCAGCGTAGGAAGCCATCATCAGCGGCGACGCACACATCGAGTAGTTGCAGAAGTGATGCTCCGCAAACCATGCTGTGTCAAAGCCCAGATGTTCCGCGGTCTGCACCATCGCTTTCGTGTCGCTCATCACGCCGGCGGCCCCCTGCGGATGATCACGCAGGGTCATGAGGCTGAAAATTCCGAATTTCATCCAACTCTCCAGATTACGTTTCAATCAAAACCGCTACCATTCACGCTGCTGCGGCCGCAAGCGCCGCTGTGGTGACGTAGGTTCCGTCCTGGTAAATGAGGGGACTGACCTCCTCGGCAAACCGGACCTGTTCGACCTTGCCGATCACCACCACATGGGTTCCATACCGGATGGTCTCTCCGACGCTGCAGAGCAGATTGGCCTGCGCGTCGGTGAGGTAGGGAATACCCAGTGCGTCGCCTTCCCAATGGCCCGCGCCAAACCGCTCCGAACCCTTGAGCTTTCCCCCAAACGCACTCGACACATCCGCATGCGAGCGTTTGAGGACGTTCACGTAGAACCGCCCTTCGGCTATCAGCGGTCCGATCACCGAAGAAGACGTATTCAGGCACACCACCATTGAGCAAGGCTCCAGCGAGAGCGAGGTAACGGCCGTGGCCGCCATGCCGAACCACCCACCGTCGCGAGCGCAACTGATCACGCTGACGCTGGCAGCCAGTCTGCGCATGCATTGACGGAATCCATCTTTAAGCTCGCCGGTACTCATGACATCTCTCCGCAGTGGATCGGTTGCCTTAAATATTGCAGATTATCTACAATCCGTCAATGTGATTCCGGGTCCTGCTACGGGCCTGATCCGGAAGTTAGAGGGAAATTCCGCCGTCGATAATGACCGTCTGCCCCGTCATCATCCGCGCGCTGAAGCCCAGGTAAGCAATCGTCTCGGCGACGTCCGCCGTGGTTGCCCAGCGCTTGAGCGGCGTCTTTTCGATCGACTCCTTCCTGTGTTCCTCGGTCCAGCCGATCCCCCACGAACTTTCCACTACGCCCGGCGCAACGGCGTTCACCCGAACATTGGGGGCGAGTGAGCGGGAGAGATTTTTGGTCAGATTAATCACCGCCGCCTTGGACGCGCTGTAACAGATGCTGCTGCTCATCGAGCCGAAGCCGGCAATCGAAGCCGTGTTGACGATCGCGCCTTTCGCCTCGGCCAAAGCCTTCGCAGCGAACTTCGAGCAACGAAACACGCTCATGAGGTTGGTATTCATGATGACCGTCCAGAGATCCTCGGTAACGGAGTCGAGATCGGCAATCGGAATCGGTCTGGTCACGCCCGGTACACCCGCGTTATTCACCAGAAGATCGAGACGTCCCAACTGTTCGATCGCCGTACGGACCATCTCTTCCGTGCTACCGGGGTTGCCCACGTCGCCAGGCGCCGCAAACGCTGTGCCGCCGCTCGCCTGAATGCTCTTCACGGCCTCCGGACCACGCGGATCGTTCGGAAGAAAGTTGAGAGCCACGGCGGCGCCAGAGCGTGCGAGCAGTCTTGCCGTTTCCAGGCCTATGCCCGACGCGGCGCCGGTGACCAGTGCCGCGCGATTTTTGAGGTCAAACGAAATCATGGCGCTCCTTGGTTGTGCAGGTTGATATTGCCGGGCGAATGCACGCCTTTCGTACTTCTGATTACGTTTCGACTGTCGTCACGCTCTCGAATCGCGCTGCAGAAATCGCTGGGTCCTCTCATCGCGAGGACTGCCGAGCACTTCCGCCACCGTCCCAACCTCGCAGACCCGTCCCGAATGGAGAAAGGCGACGCGGTCACCGGACTGGCGCGCAAACGAAATGTCGTGAGTCACGACGACCATGGTCATTCCCTCGGATTTCAGCAGACGCATCGTGTCGAGCACTTCGCCGACCAGTTCGGGATCCAGTGCCGACGTCACTTCGTCGAACAGCATGTACGCAGGTTCCATGGCCAGTGCGCGGGCAATTGCCAGACGTTGTTGCTGACCGCCCGATAGACGCGTCGGCAACAGATCCACCTTGTCGCCGAGCCCCACATGCTCCAGATGCTTCTTCGCGATCGCGCGGGCGTCGCTGCGGCTGCGTTTGGCCACCAGCCGCAGCGCAAGCGTGACGTTCTCCAGGGCCGTCAGGTGCGGAAACGCGTTGTACTGCTGAAATACGATTCCCAACTTCTGTCGCAGGCGATTCAGGTTGGTGTCCTTCGCATGCACATTGACGCCGTCGACCGTGATCGATCCGCCCTGAATCGGCTCCAGCCCATTGATGCACTGAAGCAAGGTCGACTTGCCCGAGCCACTGGCACCCAACAGGCACAGCAGTTCGCCCTTTTTCACGTCCAGATCGATCCCTTTCAGGATCTCGACCTCCCCGAACTTCTTATGGACCGAACGAATTTCGATCATGATGCGATGCCTCTTTGCAAATGAGCGCTGTAACGCGACACGGGATAGCAGATCACGAAATAAAACAGCCCGACCCCGAGCAACAGCGGCAAGGTCTCATTGGTACGCGAGATGAGTATCTGCGCCGACTTCATAAACTCGACGTATCCGACGACGCTCACCAGCGCCGTATCTCTCGTCAAGCCGAGTAGAAGCCCAATCCATGCGCTCAGTCCTGTGCGCAATGCCAGAGGCGCGGAGATATGAAAGAGCGTCTGGAAATACCCCATGCCGAGCGAGCGTGCTGCACGGATGTATGCGTACGGCACCGATCCGAGCGAGCCCCGCACCACTTCGGAAGTCACCACGGTCATGGACGAACTCAGGACAATGATGCTCAACCAGAATGTGCTGAACGCATTGCCCGACATCGAGAGTGCACTGTTGACAAGAATTAGCTGGATGAGCAACGGGATGCTGCGCGTGATATCGACGTACGGCGTGGTAACCACACGGATCCCCGTCGACACGTGTCGAAGCCAGCCGAGGACGATGCCTCCGCATGTTCCGATCCCTCCTGCAAGGACCGATACGAGCAAGGTATGGAGCGCCCCGATGAGCAGAAACTGCGCGTCGCTCCAATGAAAGCCTTGATCCGCCAGAATGAACTGCATACGCTAGGTCCTCAAGGCACGACGAAACACGATCCTGGATCCGAACTCGATCGCCTTGGCAAGCAGGTAGTAGATACCCGCGGTCACCAGGAAGAATTCGAAACTCCGGAACGAAACCGACTGTGCCGCGTTGGCCGCGCCGGTCAACTCCCTCAAACCGATCAGCATGCCTAAGGATGAATTCAGCAGTGCCCACACGGCCTGGTTGATGAACGCCGGGAACACATGACTGAAAACCTGTGGGAAGATCACCGTGCGATATGCCTGCCACTGGCTCATCCCCAGTGAGCGAGCGGCTCTCAACTGTTGCGGAGGAACGGCAACCAGGCCCCCGCGAAAGATCTCGGCGAGGTAGCCCGCGTTGTTGAATGTCAGTGCAATCAGCACCGAGGCGAAACTCGAGATGTTGATGCCGAGGGCGCCAACACCGAAGTACATCATGTACACCTGAAACAGCGTTGGTGTATTTCTCGCCACCTCGATCCATGCCGCCGAAAATTTGCCGGCGACGCCGCGGCCATTCTGTCTTGCAACCGACAGCGGCATGGCCAGCAACGTTCCGAACAAGACCGAGAGACACGTGATCTCGATTGTCAGCCGCACTCCGCTCAACAGTTCGGGCCATGCATCCCACACGAGAGACCAGTAAAAGGTATAACCAGACACATGTACTCCCAATCAGACGCAGTCCTGACGATGTTGCAATCGCGGGTTCAGTAGTCGACGCCCTTGAGATTGAGCGGTGCCGGCTCGCCCGGCGCGATGTACTTGTTATACAGTTCCTTGTACCGGCCCGATGCCACCTGATTCCAGACAAACAGTTTCACCCACTGCAGAAACTGATAGTCGTCACGCTTGACGGCAATCGAATCCATGTCGGACAGGTCTGCCGTTCCGCCCACGACGAACGTCGGAAACTTTCCGCTCTTCACCAGCAGATCGGCGGTTGACGCCGAGACCAGAATTGCATCGACCTTCCCCTGCTGCAGCGCCAGGTAGGCCTCGGTATCGGAGGCGAAACCGGTATAGGTCGTCTTCGGGTTCTTCCACTGGGCGATGGACTTGTTCAGAAACTGCTCGGTCGAGGTGCCATTGACGCCACCCAGGGCGTGTCCTTTCATGCTGTCATACGACTGGATGCCTGCGCCTTTGCGGGCCAGCACGACGGTCACGTAATTGATGTACGGCTGGCTGAACGCCACGCTGATGCCGCGCTGCGCGGTGTTCGTGGTCGACGCAATCAGCACGTCGATCCGGTTCGACACCAGCGCCGGGATACGGTCCGGCGACGGCGTTTCGACAATCTCGGCCTCGGCACCCAGCGCCTTCGCCATATCTTGGCAATATGCCACGTCGAAGCCATCTGGCTTGTTATCGGGCGTCCGGAAACCCGCGGGCGGCGAATCGAGCATGACGCCGCAGCGCAGCTTCTTCGTCTGGATGACAGAGTCCAGCGTCGATCCATAGCCCGGCATCATGAGCGCCGCAAGGCCAAGCGCGACCACCGCGCGGACAACCACAGTAACTTTTGACATGTCCTATCCTTTGCTGGGTAAGCAAACCGCTAGTGATCGCGGCGCGCTTCACCGGGATTGAGAAGCAAACGCACGACCCGCCACCGCCCGTCAGACGGTCAACCAGTCAGGCGACACATCTAAATTAAGTAGATTGTCTACAATTGTCAATCGGACAAAAACCCCATGTAGGGGCTCGCCGTGCCTCAGGGCTTTTTAGTTTCAGCCGTTTTCGCCCGAGGCCTTGCAGGCGCGTTCTTCTTCAGTTTGGTCTGGTTATATTCGATCGCGCTGTGTACAAGGGCTTTCAAAGCACGATCATTAACCTTATCGCCTTCGAGAAAGTCGATCGCCCGTCTCATGTTGCCGTCGAGCCCGGCGTTGAAGAGCTTGTCCGGATCCGCCAGACTCGCCCCATGGGCAAAGGTGACCTTCACCTTCCCTTTATGGGCGTTTGCCACCGCGATCATTCCGTCGCGCGACCACACCGGGCTGCCCATCCACTTCCATTCCTCGATGATCTCCGGGTCGGCCCCAAGGATGCTCTTGCGCACGCTGGCGAAAGTTTTACCACGCCAATCCGTCAGTCCTGCGATCAGCTCGTCAATGCGTTCCTGTGGATTCATTGGCCCTCCATGCCTTCAGTTCCGGTCTCGTTACGTTCGACCACAATCGTCGATGTAGAGGCTACATTAGCGAATTGTAAGCCAACGCCGGTACGACCCCGGTCACTGCGGCCTGGTCAAATCTGGTCGCTCAGACGAAACACGCTTTCCATCGGCTGCCATGCGGTTTTTTCAGCATGAGGCAAGGGCTGCTGGAAATTCGCCATCAGCGTCTCCCACTCTTTCACTCGCGGATGCGTGCCCGGCCCAATGACCAGTTGCTCCGGCGCAAATCCGGGATCGGCGTCGATCAGCATGACCAGGCGGTTCTCACGCCGCCAGATGGTCATGTCATGAATACCCGAGGCCCGAAGATGCTCGAGCACCTCAGGCCAGACCTCCCGGTGATAGCGGTCGTACTCCGCCATCACGGCGGGGTCGTCGCGAAGATCGAGGGCGAGACAGTAGCGCATGCATCACTCCAGAACAGGGCCAAACGGCTGGCTACTCGTGCACTCAGGCGTTGACCGGCGCGTCGAGCTCGATGTGCAGACGCTGTTGCGAGCGAATCGCGTCCCAGTCCCAGTCGATACCGATTCCCGGTGACGCCGGCGGTGTCGCGTACCCCTGCTCCACCACAATCGAAGTGCCGGTCAACGAGTCCAGTTGAGGAATGTACTCGAGCCAGCTTGCGTTAGGTACGGCCGCGCACAAACTCACGTGCAGCTCCATCAGGAAGTGCGGACAGATCTCGATGTTCATCGCCTCGGCAATATGCGCAACCTTTAGCCACGGCGTAATGCCACCGACGCGGGCAACGTCCGCCTGAACGATCGAGCATGCATCCGCCTTCACATACTCGGCGAACTGCGCCGGGTGGTAAAGCGATTCGCCAACCGCGACCGGCACCGTTGTCGCGGCACACAGACGCCGATGCGCATCGAGGCTTTCGGCCGGCATCGGTTCCTCCAGCCATGCGAGCCGTAGCGGTTCAAACGCGTGCGCCCGTCGCAGTGCTTCGGCTAGCGTAAACCCCTGATTTGCATCGACCATCAGTTCGAAGCCGTCGCCCACTGCAGAGCGCACGGCAGTGAGGCGCGCGGCGTCCTCCGACACATGCGGGCGCCCTACTTTCAGTTTCGCGCCGCGAAACCCCTCGGCTTGTGCCCGCAGCGTCTGCTCGACCAGCTCGCTTTGCGACAGATGCAGCCAGCCCCCCTCGGTCGTGTAGGTACGCACACGCTGCTGCGCGCCGCCGGCTGCAATCCACAGCGGCAGGCCCGCCACGCGCGTATTGCGATCCCATAGCGCAGTATCGACGGCGGCCAGTGCGAGGCTGGTGATTGCGCCCACGGCGGTCGCATGCGTATGGAAGAACAGATCGCGCCAGATTGCTTCGTACTCCGCGGGATTACGGCCTATCAGCCGCGGCACGAGATGATCGTGCAGCAGCGCGACGATAGACGAGCCGCCGGTGCCGATGGTGTACGTATATCCCGTTCCACTGCTGCCGTCGCTGCAGCGAATCGTCACCAGAATGGTTTCCTGCACGACGAACGACTGAATGGCGTCCGTGCGCCGCACTTTCGGCTGCAGGTCGACCTGCCGGATTTCGACGTTTTCGATAACGGTCATGGTGGTTTTATCCTTTGACACCGCCGAGCGTAAGCCCCGCAATCAGGTGTTTCTGAACGATGAAAGTCAGCACGATGGCCGGAATGATGATGATCACCGCCATCGCGCACATGCCGGCCCAGTCCACCGTGAACTGCGCGGTGAAGTCCATCAGGCCGACGGGGAGCGTTTTCGTATCGGGACTGCGACACAGTTGCGAGGCCAGCGCGAATTCGTTCCAGCTCGTCAGGAACGCGAAAATCGCCGCCGACGCCACGCCCGAACGCGCTAGAGGCAGCTCGATATGCCAGAACGCCTGCCAGCGTGTGCAACCGTCTATCTGGGCAGCCTCGGCAAGTTCCGCCGGCACTTCGCGAAAGAACCCATCGATCAGCCAGACCGTGAATGGCACGTTCATCGCGAGATACACGATGATGACGCCGATGCGCGTGTCGAGCAGACCGGTCCACGCCCACAGCATGAAGATCGGCAACGAAAGCGCAATGCCGGGAATGGCGCGGGTGAGCATCAGGACAACGAACAGCGTCTTCTTGTGGCGGAATTCGAAGCGTGCAAACGCATACCCGCCCAACACGCCGACTACGATCGCGGCGCCGGTGCTCGCCAGCGAGATCAGCATCGAATTCACAAAGTACTGACGAATCGGCAGCGAGGCCATCGCACCGAAGCCGAACATGTTGCGGAAATTGTCGAGCGTATAGCTGCTGGCATCGGAGAGCGGCTGGTTCGACAGGATGGCCACGTTCGAGCGAAATGCGTTGAGCACGACCCACAGGCCGGGCAGGCAGATCACTGCCATTACGATGAAGACGGCGAACCACAACGCGGCCCGCCTGAGCGGCGCCCTTAGCGAAGAAACCCGGCAAGTGTGTTCGAGAGTCGTACTCATGATGTTCAGGCCGGTCCCATATGTCTGCGTGCGGCGTTTAGCTTGCGGAAGAAGTACAGCGTGAACAGCACGGAAACGAGCACCGACACATAGCCGATTGCATTCGCGTAGCCCATATGCGAATCGTCGTAGGCGATACGGCCTACCATCGTCCACAGCAATTCGGTGCGCCCACCGGGACCACCGTTCGTCATGATGCGCACAATGTCGTAAGCGCGGCCCACATCGAGAGAGCGGATCGTCATCGCGATGTAGACGAACGGCATCAGATAAGGCAGCGTCACGTAGCGGAAGGTTTGCAGCGGCGTGCAACCGTCGACCTTGGACGCTTCGATCGGATCCTTCGGCAACGCCATCAGGCCAGCAAGCAGGATCACCGCGAAAACCGGCGTCGAGTTCCAGACCTCGGCTGCAATCAGCGAAGCTAGGGCCGAATTCGCATTGACCAGAAATGGAATCGTGCTTTTCAAGCCGAACAGTGTTTGCAAGAGATGGTTGACCACACCGGTGCTGTCGTTGAGCATGAACTTGAACTGAAAGCCGACCAGCACTGGCGAGAACATCATCGGGAACATCATGATGGTGCGCAGAATACGCTGGCCTTTGGTGACCTCGTTGAGCAGGAGCGCGATGCCGAGGCCCAGTACCAGTTCAAGATTCAATGCAATCGTCAGAAACAGGACCGTGCGGCCGAATGCGGCCCAGAAATCTTCGTTGGCAAATGCACGCAGATAGTTGCGTAGGCCAATGAAATGCCAGATCGTCTCAGGCTCGATCAAGCGGTAGGCAGTGAAGCTCGTGTAGAGCGAAAACAGCAACGGCAGCACGACAACGATCGCCACGGAGAAAAACGCCGGCAGCAGCAGCTTGAGCGGCAATGCGATGCCCTCGTGCGAAACCGGCACGAGAGCAGGTACGGCAGACGAATCTTGAAGATTGGATCGCATGGTGTCGTGGAGCTGAGAGCGGATCGGCCCGCACGGCGCCGCGTGCATCGTGCGGCTCGTGCGGCTCCCGTATCGCTAGTCGGAGGCGTCCTGCATGATGTCGGAGACCTTCTTCGCCGCATCGTCAAGCGCCTGCTGGGACGACTTGTCGCCAATCAGCGCCTTCTGCAGTTCAGGCCACAAGGCATTCGAGATCTCGTCCCACTGCTGGATGCGCGGCGGAGTAAAGGCATCCTGGCGCGCCGCCGTGCTAAACACCGCGATGGCATTCGCCATGTAGGCATCGTTCTTCGCCTGGAACTCCTTCACAACCGCCTGCTGCGCATCGACGCGCGACGGAATCGTGCCGAGGCGCGCCTCCACCATCTGCGAATCGAAACTCGTCAGGAATTCGACGAAGCTCGCAGCGACCTCCGGACGATCGCAGCTCTTCGTGATCGAGAAGCTGTGCGAACCCGACCAGCCAGGCCGCTTGTTGGCGGCACCGAGCGGCGCCGGCACGACGCCCACATTGCCCGCGACTTTGGAGGTCTTCGGATCGTTGTAGAACGACGCGAAGCCGGGCCAGTCGAGATCCAGCGCCACCTTGCCGGCGGCAAAGTTATTGCCGAGATCGTCCCAGACATAGCTCGGCACGCCTTTGGGCACCGCACCGGCCTTATAGAGGTCTACGAACCAGTTGAGCGTCTTGACGCCAATCGGCGAGTTGAACGCCGCATGGTTCTTTGCATCGAGCAACTGCCCGCCATTGGCGATCAGCAGCGAATAGAACGTACCCGTGATCGCTTCATCCTTGCCGGGAAACTGCGTGCCGTAGAAGTTCGGCGCCTTGGCAAAGAACTTGGCCTGCTGGGTGAATTCCGCGTAGGTTTTCGGCGGCGCGAGCGTCT
>Ga0302234_10000492_pt1 | contig 30350 bp, 24 predicted proteins | sample II_Palsa_N3_2_FD_193576 | JGI IMG/M metagenome (GOLD analysis project Ga0302234, IMG submission 193576) | Peat permafrost microbial communities from Stordalen Mire near Abisko, Sweden - II_Palsa_N3_2 | ecosystem: Environmental > Terrestrial > Soil > Palsa > Peat permafrost | place: Sweden... | reverse complement strand
CCGCTACCCTGCCCTGTCCGTTGTGGCGCCGCCTGCTCGCGCTGGTCTACGACCTGTTGATCGTGGTGGCGATCATGATGGTAGCCGTGATGATCGGCCTGGGGCTGACCCATGGCCAGCTGGTCGATGCCGAGGGGCACTTGCAGGCGCTGTGGTTTCCTCCTTTCGAGGGGGCGCTGATTGCCGCCTATTTCATAACGTCCTGGTTACGCGGCGGCCAGACCATCGGCATGCGGCCGTGGCATATCCGGGTCACGCGTACCGACGGTGGCACGCCATCACTGCAGCAGGCGGTGGTCCGCGTGCTGGCGGCGGCGGCGCCGATGTTGCTGCTGATGATGGAGCCGCAACTCGGATTGCACACCACATTATGGGCGTTGCTGCTGGTATGGGCTGGCTGGTTTGCGGTGGCATTATTCAATCCGCGCCGACGGGCCCTGCACGACTTCGCCGCGCACACCGAGATCCGTCGACTCGATTGAGCTTCACACTTCCCTCAGTCCATGCAGGATTCAATCCCAAGATGTCCAGCACAAGCCATGTCGAGAGCAGCAGTGACGCCGAACTGATCCGCGCAAACCGCGGCTTCTACGAATCATTGTGGTCCGAAGCGCGACTGGTCGGACCGGAACGATTCAACACCTGGCCACTGATCAGCGAACTTGCTCCTTCGGCGCCCCGCCGAGTGGAGGTAGCGCCTGGCCTGCGTCCGCGGCTGCCGCTGGACGGGACCTGCTTTGTCGACATCAGCCATGCCGCACTGCGTCGTCTGCACGCTCGCGGCGCGCATGCCGTGCACGGCATGATCGGCGCGCTACCTTGCGCCGACGCGAGCTTCGATCTGCTTTGCGCGTTCGATATCCTCGAACACGTCGCCGACGATGACGGCGCATTGGCCGAGCTGGCGCGGATAGCCGCGCCCGGTGCGCACTTGTTGTTATCGGTGCCATTGCACCCCGAGGCGTGGACCGCGTTCGACGATTTCGTCGGTCATTGCCGGCGCTACGAACCTGAGCAGATCATCGCCAAACTCGCGCAACATGGCTTCACCATCGAACACAGCGCGGTCTACGGCATGCAGCCAAAATCTTCGCGCCTGCTCGACCTTGGCCAGTGGTATCTCACGCACCAGCGCGAGCGCGCGATGTGGTGGTACAACCGGGTGCTGATGCCGGTGGCGCTGCGCTTCCAGAAAACGCTGCAGTGGCGTGCCGGCCTGGGTGACACGCAAGGCGTGGACGAGGTGTTGCTGCGCTGCCGCTTTCGCCAAGCTATTGATTAAATAGCATTCGATCACCTGAACGCAGGTATTTGCGGCGTCGCAACACAGCAGGAAGAAACGGCGCTAAGATGCCGGGTCTCCGCTTTCGGCCACTCTGAAGTCCATGCTTTATCAAATCCACGAATGGCAGCGTTCTTTCCTCGGCCCGCTGAGCTACTTCGCACAGGCCAACGCGCGCATGCTCAACGACAGCGGCAGCTTCCTCACGCAGCTGCCGGGCGCCCAGCGACTGGCCGCCGGTTATGAGCTGATCCATCGGCTGGGCAAGGAATACGAAAAGCCCGAGTTCGGTATCCACAGCGCAACGGCACACGGGCAGGAAATTGCCGTGATCGAGCGCGTCGCGCTGGACAAGCCGTTTTGTCAGTTGAAGCGTTTCAAGCGCTTTAGTGACGATCCGGACACCATCGAGAAGATGAAGAACGACCCCGTCGTACTGGTGGTCGCACCGTTGTCCGGTCACCACTCCACGTTGTTGCGCGACACCGTGCGCACACTGTTGCGCGAACACAAGGTCTACATCACCGACTGGGTCGACGCGCGCATGGTGCCCACCGCGGCCGGCACCTTCAGCCTGGATGACTACGTCGGTTATATCGAGGAGTTCATCCGGCACATCGGCGCGAGCGAGCTGCACGTGATCTCGGTTTGTCAGCCGACTGTACCGGTGTTGGCGGCGGTGTCGCTGATGGCCGCGCGCGGCGAAGCTACTCCACGCAGCCTCACCATGATGGGCGGCCCGATCGATCCGCGCTGCAGTCCCACCAGCGTCAACAACCTGGCCACCAAGCAGCCGCTTTCCTGGTTCAAGGGCAACGTGATCCACTCGGTGCCGGCGAACTATCCCGGGCACGGGCGCGAGGTTTATCCAGGCTTCCTGCAGCACGCAGGGTTCATCGCGATGAATCCGAACCGTCACCTCAACTCGCACTGGGATTTCTATCAGGATCTGCTGCGTGGCGATCTGGATGACGCGCAGTCGCATCGCAAGTTCTACGATGAATACAACGCCGTGCTCGACATGCCAGCCGAGTATTACCTCGATACGATCAGCACGGTATTTCAGGAGTTTCTGCTACCACGAGGTCTGTGGGACGTCGCCGGTGAGCGGGTGAATCCTGGCGCGATCAAGCACAGCGCGCTGCTTACGATCGAAGGTGAGCTGGACGATATTTCCGGCATCGGCCAGACTGAGGCGGCGCATGGCCTGTGCAACGGTATTCCCGCGGCACGGCACGCGCACAAAGTGATCGAAGGTGCCGGCCACTACGGCATATTCAGTGGCCGCCGCTGGCGCGAAACGGTCTATCCGCAGGTGCGCGATTTCATCCGCCAGTTCAACGTGGCCGAGCCGGCTGAGCGCAGTGCACGCAACACAGCGAAAGTCAGCGGCGCGCGAAAAACGCACTGAACGCATCGACGACGCGGGCAATGCCTTCGTCGTCGATATCCAGATGCATCACGAGCCGCAGCGTGGGCAGATAGCCAATGCTGATGCGGATGTCGGCCGCGCGCAGATGGACGTCCAGATCGCGCAGCCGATCGGCAGGCACGTTGATGAAGACCATGTTGGTGTATTGCCCGAGCAGGTCGATGCCGGCAATTTCGCGCAGGCGGCCCGCCAGATACGCCGCTCTCCGATGATCGTCAGCGAGTCGGGTTACATGATGATCCAGCGCGTACTGACCCGCCGCCGCCAGCATACCGGCCTGGCGCCAGCCGCCACCGGCAACTTTGCGCCAGCGTCGCGCCTTGTCGATCAACACCTCCGAGCCCACCAGCAGCGAACCGATCGGTGCGCCCAGTCCTTTGGACAGGCACACCGATACGCTGTCGAAGTATTGCGCAATGTCGCGCGCCGGTACGTCACTGGCAACCGCTGCGTTGAACAGGCGGGCGCCGTCCAGATGTATGCCAAGGCCACGCTCGCGGGCGAAGGCATCCGCGGAGCGCAGATAATCCAGCGGCAGCACGCGGCCGTGCCAGGTGTTTTCGAGCGCGAGCACACGCGTGCGTGCGAAATGCGGATCGATCGGCTTGATCGCCGCGGCCAGCTTGTCCAACGGCAGCGTACCGTCGGCGTCATGCGGTATCGGCTGTGGCTGGATTGAACCCAGCACGGCGGCGCCACCACCTTCGAATTTATAGGTATGCGCGTCGGCACCGACCAGATATTCGTCACCGCGCTCGCAATGCGCCATCAGTGCCAGCAGGTTGGACTGCGTGCCGGTCGGCACGAACAACGCTGCCTGCATGCCCAGGTCGGCGGCGATACGTTGCTGCAAGGCGTTGACCGTCGGGTCCTCGCCGTAGACATCGTCGCCCACATCCGCCGACACCATCGCCGCCCGCATGGCCGGCGTGGGCCGGGTCACCGTGTCACTGCGCAGATCGATCACATCCAAGACAAAGCCCTCTCACCACGATGGTTCGGGCAGCTTGATGAATCTTGCGAATCGTGGCAACCCTGCCAATCGGGCCACAACCGGACTCGATTTCCATGCGGTGATCGAGCTCGCCTGACGTAGTAAAGTGGCGTTGTGGCGAGATGTCGGCTGGCCTCGAAGGAACTACCGTTGTGTCGATCCTGCGCCTTTACCTTCGCGTACTCGCGCTGCTCGCGCCCGAAAGAACGCTGGCAATCACGCTGGCGTTCGGAAACCTGGCACTTGCCGGCGTGTACTTCCTCGAACCCTTGCTCTTTGGCCGCGTTGTGGATGCGCTTGGCGCACCCAACAGCAGCCATGCGCCACGCTTGATCGCGCTGTGGGCGCTTGCCGGTTTCAGTGGCGTAATCGCGAACATGTGGGTCTCATTGTTCGCCGACCGCCTCGCTCATCGACGCCGCCTCGCCGCGATCTCCAGCTTCTTCGAACATGCGTCCGCGCTGCCACTCGCGTTTCACGGCGAACACCACACTGGCCGTCTGTCGCGCATCATGAACAACGGGGTCAGCAATCTGTTCAACCTGTGGCTTAGCTTCTTCCGTGAACATCTTGCCACGCTGCTGTCGATCTTCGTGATGATTCCGATTGCGCTCGCGATGAACTGGAAGCTCGCGCTGTTGATGATTTTGCTGATGGCCATCTTTGCGACATCCAACGCGATAGCGGTGGAACGTACGCACAAAGCGCAAGGCGAAGTCGAAAATCTGCATAACGAGATCGCGACGCGCGCCGGCGATGTGTTTGGCAACGTCACCGTGGTGCAGAGTTTTACCCGACTCCACGCCGAAGCGAGCGCGCTGAAGGAAATGATGCAACGGGTATTGGCCGCTCAGTATCCCGTACTGCGCGGCTGGGCCATCCTTTCGGTACTCAATCGTGCGGCCAGCACCTTGACGATTGTGGCGATCTTCGCACTCGGCGCGACCTTGCACGCTCGTGGCGAAATATCGGTCGGCGGCATCGTCAGCTTCGTCGGTTTTTCGATCATGTTGATCGGCCGCCTGGAGCAGTTTGCAACCTTTATCTCCGGCCTGTTTTTTCAGACCAAATCACTGGAGGACTATTTTTTCGTGCTCGATCAGCATCCGACGATCGTGCAGACGCCCGACGCCATCGTGCTGCCGCGTGTGCGCGGCGAGGTCGTGTTCGATCAGGTCAGCTTCGGCTATGACCCGGTACAGCCTGCGCTGCACCATCTGAATTTTCGTGCAGAGGCCGGCAGTACGATCGCGCTCGTCGGGCCGACGGGCGCTGGAAAAACCACCGCACTCAGTCTGCTGTATCGCGCCTACGATCCTTCTTCTGGCCGCATCAGCATCGACGGCCATGACATTCGCGATGTCACGCTGGATTCGTTACGCCAGAATATTGGCGTCGTGTTTCAGGATCCGGGCATGTTCTACCGCTCGATCCTGGACAATCTGCGCGTCGGCAATCCGGACGCCGGACTCGTCGAAATCGAAAACGCTGTCGCCGCCGCGGAAGCCGCCGCCTTTATCGCGCGCAAGCCGGAGGGATTGGAAACCCTTGTCGCCGAACGCGGCCGCTCACTTTCCGGCGGCGAACGTCAGCGCCTGGCGATCGCCCGTGCGATGTTGAAAAATGCGCCCATCCTGGTACTTGATGAGGCCACGAGCGCGCTCGACAACGCGACAGAGGCGCGCATTCAGCGCGCCCTGGACACGCTGACGCGCGGTCGCACCACGTTTGTGATTGCGCATCGCCTGTCGACCGTGCGAAATGCGGATCTGATCCTGGTGCTCGATCAGGGGCGTTTGGTGGAACAAGGTCGTTTCGACGAGTTGGTGCGTCAAGGCGGCCTGTTCGCCCAACTTGCCGAAGGCGGCAAATTCGCCCCTGACGCACAGGCTGACGACTCCGAAGAAAGCACCAGATCGCCAGAGCCGTTCTGACCAGGCCCGGGAGGACCACCAAGAGCCAGCACTCCTAGCCGTGGTTCCTGAAATACAGCCACGCAGCAAGCGCCAGCAGCACCGCCGGCAGCAGATTGGCGACCAATGGCGGGATACCGTAGACCGTGCCGAAACTTACCATCGCCTTCTGCAGGAAGTACCAGCCAATCGCCAGCAACATGCCGATGAACATGCGCTTGCCCAAGCCACCCGAACGCAGGGTGCCGAACGCGAACGGCATCGCGCAAAACACCAGTACCAGCACGTTGAGCGGATACAGCACGCGACCCCACAGGGCGATCGCATAGACACCGGCTTTTTCGCCGTTGCTTTCCAGATACTGGATGTTTCTGCGCAGGTCACGGATCGGCAGGTATTGCGGCAGGATCAGCGACTGTTCCAGCACCTGCGGATTGAGTCGTGAATCCCAGTGTTCGCTGACCGCCTCGGTGCTGTGCGTACCGGCGTTGTCCAGCGTGGTGCTGCGCACTTGCTGCAAGATCCACTCGTGACCGTTGTGCACGGCGGTCTTGGCCAGGTCGAAGCGGGTGACCTGCCCGTCGGGGGTGAACGTGAGCACGCGCACATCGACCAGCTGCACTTCGTCGTGCAAGGCACCGTGCTTCAGCAGACTACCCTTAGCGTTGATGATGCGATCGCCATCACGCGCCCACAGGCCGCTGTTGGTGTTTGCGCCAATGTTGCCGGACTTCAGCCGCAGCTCCATCGCCTGTGCCTGCTGATCACCCCAGGGGCCGGCCGTCTCGCCGAGAATCACCACGCCGACGATCAGCAACGCGACCACGCCGGATGCGGACATCGCGATGCGCAGCTTGGACATGCCTGCTGCACGCAAGGCTGTCAGCTCGCCGTTCGCCGCAAGACCACCCAGCGCAAGCAGGCCACCGATCAGGGCGGCGTTGCCGAACATTTCGTAAAGCCGGCGCGGAAACGTGACCAGCACATAGACCACGGCGTTGAGCACCGTATAACCGTTCTTGCCGACATCGCCGAGCTGGTGCATGAACTGGTACACCGCATCCAGCCCGGTAAGCACCAGCCACACCATCAACAGCGAGCCGAGTACCGTGGTGCCGATCAGCCAGTCGACGCGCTTGAAACGCCACACCATCATCGGGCACCGGCCTGGCGCAGTTTGCGCGGCATGTATTGGCGACGGAACATCCAGGCAGCCAGCGCAAACACAAACAACGTCACGATCCACATCGGCGTGGAGTGATGCCAGCGGCCCTTGACGATCTGGCTACGGCATAGCTCCAGCATCAGGAAGTAAAGATAGAAACTGAGCACCGCCAACAACAGACGTCCATAGCGTGGCTCACGTGGACTCTGCCGCGACAACGGCAGTGCCAGCATAAGCAAGGCCAGCGTCATGGCCGGGGCAATCGTGCGCCAGGCAAGCTCCGCCCGGGCATCGGGAGTGTCCACCCGCAGCAAGGCGAGCGTGGGCAGTCCGGCGGCTGGATCTTCGTCGCTACTGTCCGACTGCACATCCGACAGCGAACTGTCGTTTTGCTGATACTTCATCTTGCGCCAGTTGTCGGCGTTCAGCGGTATGTCGTACTGCCAACCGTCGTTCAAGGCGAGGAAACGGCTGTTGCCATCGCTCTCCTGATAGAGCTGGCCATGCTTGCCGGTAACCACTTTCAGATGATGGGTGCCATCTTTGCCGATGCGTTCGGTGGACAGGAAGGTCTTGCCCAGGATGCTGCCATCGCGGCTCAGCGTGTCCACCAGGATGATGCCGCCCTTGCCCGGCAGCGAGGTGAAACGGCCAGCATCGAGTCCGGCAGCGATCACCGAGCGATTTGCCGCAGCCACCAGACTGTCTGAAGTGCGCGAGGCCCACGGGCCTAACCACATCGACACGATGCCCACCAGGATCGCCACCCCGACCGCCAGCAACGTCATCGGACGCAGCAGGCCACGCGCACCCATGCCGGAAGACGACAGCACATGCATCTCGCTTTCGCGGTACATCCGGCCCAGGCCGTTCAACACACCAAGAAAGGCGGACAGCGGCAGTACCACGCTCAAACCGTTGAGCATGGTCAGGCCCAGCACCTGGAACATCACGCTGGCCGGAAAGCTGCCATTGGCAACCTGCTTGAGCACGGTCGCGAACTGCGAACCGGCCATGATCGCGACCAGCACAATGGCAGTGGCGATCAGGGTCTGGGCCAGTTCACGCAGGAAATAGCGGTCGAGAATGCTCAGCATGCGATAAGATGAAAAGCCCAGTGTCGTGCCGCAACCGGCCGGCAAACCCCAATTCTAGCCTGTCCGGCGCGCGCCGGCTTCCTGTAGGACGACCATCGATGACGCTTCAGTTCAGCCTAGCCTCCACCGCCCCCGAAACGACCGACACCGCCTGCGTGGTGGTTGGCGTCTACGAAGGCGGCGTCTTCAGCAGTGCCGCCGCCCGCGTGGACAGCGCCTCTGACGGCGCCATCAAGCGCCAGGTGGAAAGCGGCGACATCAGCGGCAAGGCCGGCGCCAGCACGGTGCTGTACGCCCCGGCGGGAGTCACGGCGCGCCGCGTACTCGTGGTCGGACTGGGCACACAGAAATCGTTCGACGCCGCGCGCTACCAGAAGGTCAACATCGAAGCGGTCCGTGCGCTGGGGCGCCTGCCGATCGACCGCGCGGTGTCTTATCTGTCCGAAGTCGAGGTGCCCGGGCGCAGTGCGGCCTGGCGTGTGCGCACCGCCGTGCTGGCCGCCGACCATGCTAGTTATCGCTACACCGCCACCTTCAAGCCACGCGAGAAGACCTCGCAGCCGGAGTTGGGCACGCTCGCCGTGTTTGGCGAGAGCAGCTTGCAAGCCTCGCTGGAGCAGGCCGTCGCGATCGCCGAAGGTGTGCGTTTCGCCCGTGAGCTGGCCAACCTGCCGCCGAACATCTGTAACCCGGCCTACATCGCCGATCAGGCCAGGGCATTTGCCGAAGGGCGGGACAAAGTCAGCTGCAACGTGCTCGACCATGTCGAGATGGAAAAGCTCGGTTTCGGTTCGCTGCTGGCCGTTGCCCGTGGCTCGGTCAACAAGCCCAAGCTGGTGATCCTCGAGTACAAGGGCGGCAACGAAAGCGAGAAGCCGTATGCGTTCGTGGGCAAGGGTGTCACCTTCGATTCCGGCGGCATCAGCTTGAAGCCCGGTGCCGGCATGGAAGAAATGAAGTTCGACATGGGTGGTGCGGCCGGCGTGCTTGGCGGCTTTATCGCCGCGGTCAAGATGAAGCTCAAGCTCAACCTGGTCTGTGTGGTACCTGCCGTGGAAAACATGCCGGACGGCGACAGCTACCGCCCCAGCGACGTGATAACCAGCCTGTCGGGCCTGACCATCGAAGTGCTCAACACCGACGCCGAAGGCCGGCTGATCCTGTGCGACGCACTGACCTACACCGCGCAGACATTCCAGCCGCATACCATCATCGATGCCGCGACGCTTACCGGCGCCTGCGTGATCGCGCTGGGCAAACATGCCAGCGGCCTGATGAGCAAGCATGACGACCTCGCCACCGAGCTGTTGAGTGCCGGTGAGGAAACGCTGGACCGTGCGTGGCGTCTGCCGTTGTGGGACGACTACCAGGCGCAACTCGACTCCGGCTTTGCCGACGTCGCCAACATTGGCGGCAAGAGTGCCGGTGCGATCACCGCGGGTTGCTTCCTGTCGCGCTTCACCGACGGCCAGCGTTGGGCACATCTGGACATCGCGGGCACCGCCTGGGACGAGGGTCGCAAGGGCTTGGCCACAGGGCGACCCGTTGCGCTGCTGGCTCAGTGGCTGATCGATCGCTGCGCGTAATCGGTTGATCGCGTAGGTTGGGGTGAGCGCAGCGAACCCCAATAAAGCCGTACATCCCTGTTGGGCTTCGCTGCGCTCACCCCAACCTACGGAGCTCACCTCCCGTGCCACGCGCCGACTTCTATCTGATCGACAGCAAGCCACGTTTTCGCGAAGAGCCGTTGCTGTTGGTGTGCGAGCTGGCGAAGAAGGCGTTCGCCACTCAGCAACCCACGCTGATCCTGTGCCGCGATTACCCGCAGGCCGAAGCGCTGGATGAACTGCTGTGGGCGTTCGACGATGACGCCTTGATCCCGCATCAGCTGGCCGGTGACGACGACGACGCGAATACCGCCGTGCTGATCGTGCCGCCGGGCATCGATACTGAAGATCGCCCGCTGGTGATCAACCTGCGCGAAACCTGCCCCGCCGGCCAGTACCAGCGCGTGCTCGAAGTGGTCGCCGCGGAGCCGGCCGAGCGCGATGGCTCACGCACGCGCTGGCGCGAATACCAGCGGCTGGGTTTCGAACTGCACAAGAACGATATGTAGTTTGTTGTGGGTCCTGCCTGTAGGAGCGCACCCTGTGCGCGAAAAGCCTGCGAAATGGACGCGCCAACGCTATTTCGCGCACAGGGTGCGCTTCTACAGGGCATCGAGGGGAGTCGCTGCCTCGGTCACGATTATCGCCAGCGCGCTGGCCAGTTGTTCGCCGCTGAGGGGTTTGCGCAAAAAGCCGTCCATACCTGCCGCACGCGCGCGCGATTCGTCTTCGCCGCCAGAGCGGGCGGTCACTGCCACGATCGGCATGCGCTGCCCGGCAGGTTCGCGCTGACGGATCAACCGCGCTATCTGGAAACCGTCCACCCCCGGCAAATCGAGATCCAGCAGCACCGCGTCGAAACGGGTAAGTGCCAACTCCGCCAGCGCGGCGAGCCCGTTCGCCACATGGCTGACCGCATGTCCCTGCTGCTCGAGCAAACCCCGTACGACCGCGGCCACAATCGTGTCGTCCTCGACCAGCAGCAATTGATACGTCCGACCCTCGACAGCAACCGTCGGTGCAAGCCGTGTGTCCCGCGCCGGTTCGGATAGCGGTAGCCGCACATGGAACGTGCTGCCATGCCCCAGGCGTGACTCAAGCTCGATACTGCCGCCCATCATGTCGACCAGTTCACGGCAGATCGCCAACCCAAGCCCGCTGCCAGCACGGCGCTGCGGGCCTTCCTCCTGCTCGAAACGCTGGAACAGGCGGGCTTGGCTGGCCTCGGGAATGCCGGGGCCGGTATCGCTGACACTGAACAGCAGACCGTTGGCAACTCGACGCAAGCGTAAAGTCACGCTGCCACGCTCGGTGAACTTCAACGCGTTGTTGGCCAGGTTCAACAGCACCTGCTTGATCCGCACCGCGTCGCCAGTCACCTGCTCGGGCAGGTCGTCGGCCACATCCAGCACGAAGCGAATGCCCTTGGCATACGCCAGCCCCTGTTCAAGCTGTGCCACGTCATCGACCAGCTGACGCGGGTCGAACGGCGCGGGCTCCAGCTCCAGCCTACCGGCCTCGATCCGGGCAAGATCCAGCGCATCGTTCAGCAGCTTGAGCAGCATTCCGCCGGAGCGCTGCATGGCTTTCGTATAGTCCTGCTGCAGTGGACTGAGCGGCGTGCTCAACAGCAACTCGGCCATGCCCATCACGCCGGTCATCGGCGTGCGGATCTCGTGACTCAAGGTGGCCAGGAATTGTGTCTTCGCCGCACTGGCCGCCTCAGCCATCTGCCGTTGCTGCTCGGCCAGCTGGATGCGGTGCCGCTGCGCCAGGCGTCGACGCCAGCTACGCAGAATCAATCCAACAATGATCGCCAGCAGCAGTACATACGCCAACCACGCCCACCAGCGCTGCCATGGCGGCGCTTGTACCTGGATCGTCAGAGGCGTGGCCAGCGTCGCCCATGGACCATCGGCAACAGCGCCCTGCACCTCAAGAGTGTAGTTACCAGCGCCCAGTCCAGCGAATTCGCGAGTGCCTCCACTGCCGACGTCAACCCAACCACTGTCGAATCCATGCAGGCTGAAACGATAGTGATTGGTGCTGGGATCGACGAACGAGGCGATCCTGGCCTGCACATCCAGGTCGCGGTCACGCCAGCGCAATTGCAGAGGCTGCTTGTCGAGCGCAAGGTTCTGCACGGCGCCATCGCGAAGCACACTGAGGTGGGTCAGCGTAAGCAGCGGCGCTGCATGCTCTCCGTTGTCAGACTCGACCAGTTGCTCAGGATGAAACGCCATCACGCCGCCACTGGTGGCAGCGAACAACATGCCATCCTCGGTCATTGCCGTGGCGCCGTTGGTGAAATCGGTGCTCGACAGACCCTGTGAGGGACCAAAGGCTGCAAAACGACGTGTGCGTGGATCGAACCGCCACAAACCCGGATTCGCAAACAACCACAGCCGGCCCTGATGATCGACGCGCATGGCCATCAGGTTGGGCGCGAACTCCTTATGGCTGATGTCGACACTGTCGTCGCGCACAGCGCGACCGTCGGCATAGCGATAATGCTCGAGCGACTGCTCGGTCGCCGTCCACCAGCCGCTGGCGTCGAACGCGAATGCAAGAATCTCCCGCCGTGGCACACCGGGCACGAATGCCAGCTGGTGGGTTTGCTCGTCGTCCCGCAACAATCCACCTGCACTGGCATACCAGAGATGGCCCGCGTGAAAACTCAACTGATCGGGAAGTTCGGCGTCGGCTGGCGCGCCTTGCGGTAAAACCGGCGTCATGGTTAGTCGGTCAGGATCGATGGCAAACACGCCTTCGCCCCACGATGAGACGTATAGACGTCCATCGTCGCCGGCGCAAAGCGTGGTGGGCCGCGTGATATGCGCGCGTTTCGCATCCAGCGTGATGAGTTTGCCCTGGTCATACCGGTAGATTTCACCAGGACCCGCCATCCATAGCCGCCCATGCTTGTCTTCGGCCAGGGACGCGAGATTTCCATCCAGGCCGCGCACGATGTGCTGCACTTGGCCGCTGCTCACATCCAGCTTGTCGACCCAGCCGTTGAAACCGCCAACCCATAGTTTGCCGTCTCGGCTGGGCAGGATCGAAAGGGCCGCGATGTTCGCGAGGCTGCCAGGGTCGTCCGGAATATGCGTGAAGCGGGTGAAGTCGTTCCAGTCCGGTGCCAGATACGCAATGCTGGATTGATCGAAGGTGAACCACAGGCCGCCCTCGCGATCACGCATCACCTGCCACAGGCGATCGCTAGGCAAGCCGCCGGGCAACAGCGGCTGGCCGGCGATACGTTGCAAATGGCCGCCGTCCTGTAACCAGACCCCGGCCAGGCTGCCCATCCATAGCCGGCCGTGCTCATCATGGGTACTGGCAAGGATGCGCTGCGACGACAGCTGGTTATTCGCCAGGGGACGCGCCACACCGTCGGCGCCGACGATCAACAGACCACCGGTGACGGCAACCCTGACTTCGCCATGACCACCGTCGATATGCCAGACCTCGCCTACATCGCCGTGGAAGCTGGGATCCACCGGTACGCGACGCAAGCTGCCATCGGGTCGTCGCAGATAGAGGCCGCTTTTGGCACCGATCCACAGGCGGCCGTCAGCCTCGGCCAGCAGGGCACGCGTAGCGCCGAACGAATTGGCATGCCTCCCATCTAGGTCGAGCGGCACCTGATCGAAGCCCTTGTGATCGGCGCGAATGCGCTCCAGGCCTCCCTGGGTAGCGATCCACAGCGCACCGTCGACCGTCTGGGCGATGCTCCAGACTTCGTTGCTGGCGAGGCTGGCGGAATTTTTCTCGTCATGCTCCCAATGTTGGAAACGGCCACTCGACTGGTCGTAGACGGTCAACCCGGTGGACACACCGCCGGCCCAGATCCGATTGTCGCGATCGACATACAACGCGTATGTCTGATTGGCCGGCAGCGAGCTGGGGTCATCCACCGAATGCCGAAACACCTTGAAGCTGACACCGTCATAGCGCACCAGGCCGCCTGCCGTGCCAAACCACATCAAACCGTCATGATCTTGCGCCACGGCGTAGATCGCACCGCTGGGCACGCCATCGGCCACACCGTAGCGGCGAAACTGGGGCGTGGCCAGAGTGGTTGCTGCGATTTTTGAAGCTGCGGCGATAGCCACTGCATGACTTGTCGCGCCACCGTTCGCTGTTGGCTGCAACCCGGAGGCCGCCAGAACCGCACTCAGTACGAACGATGCAATCATTGCAGTCCCCTCACCCGATCCATCATGCCAAAACCGAGTCAGTGCGGCGAGCACTGGCACAGCTCATCATCTATGAAGGCCTGATCTGACCATGGGCAACGCGCGCATCAACGAAACAATCCGTTCCGCAGCCGGTGGCTGGCGCGGCACGTGGGGATCAGCGAGACTTCGCCACATGGTGCGCTCATGTCCAATCAACTGGCTATGGTGGTTCACGGCACTCTTGCTGCCGTTTGCGTCGGCGCATGCCGCCAGCGCCAGTTATGACTACGACACCGTGCACAGCCAAGTCGTCTTCAGCATCGACCACAACGGTTATTCGCGACCGTTTGGGCGGCTGCATATTGCCAAGGGCTGGTTGCGTTTCGACCCGGACAACTGGGCGACGGCGGCAACAGAACTGGACATCGATCTGTCCAGCCTGGACATGGGCGATGCGGAATGGAATAAGGCCGTTTGCAAACCCTCATTGCTCGATTGCGCGCATAACCGGTACGCCCACTTCGTCAGTACCAGCGTCGAGCGCAAGGACGACCACCATGGCGTGCTGCATGGTCAACTGATCCTGCGCGGCATCAGCCAGCCGCTAAGCGTGCCATTCACGTTCAATCGCGCGGCCAAAACGATCTACGGCATGCACACCGTGGTTGGCTTTTCAGCTAGCGCGAGGCTCGATCGCAACGCGTTCGACATCACCGCTTTTGGGGATTCGATCGGTCATGACGTGAGTGTATGGTTGGAACTGGAAGCCATTCGCAGCGATCACGCTGATCAAACCCCGACCCCTCAAACTTCAACCAATACCCCTGCCAAGGAACAACCATGAGTCTGCGTAGCAACGGCCGCCAGTGGGGTTCGGTAGCCAAGTTCTTCCATTGGCTTATCGCGTTGGCGATCCTTTGCAACGGTACGTTCGGACTGCTGATGGATGAGGCGAGTTCGCCGATGCAGAAAATCAACTGGCTCGCGTTGCACAAGTCGATTGGCTTGACCGTCCTTGCGCTATTCCTGTTGCGCGTTCTATGGCGCTGGAACGATGGCCGTCCGCCCGAAGAGCCCGCGCCGCGCTGGCAGCAGCTCGGCGCACGTCTTACGCATGGCGTCCTGTACGTGCTGATAGCGGCGATTCCACTCAGCGGCTGGTGGTTCAACTCGGTTACCGGCAAACCGCTGCAATGGTTCAAGCTGTTCAACGTACCCGCACTGGCCGCGAAAAATGATGGGCTGCGGCACTTCGCACACGGCGTGCATGAGTATCTTTTCTGGTTTTTACTGCTGATGCTGGTGGTGCATGTCGGCGCAGCACTGAAGCATCACGTGTTTGATCGCGACAACGTGCTGCGCCGGATGCTGCCATTCGGCCGTCCGCGTAATGACCCCACTCCCTAGGAGATTGCAATGAATCGTCTTGCCCTGTTTCTCTGCGCGCTCGCCCTGCCCGGCGCAAGCATCGCCGCCGACTATGCCGTGCTACCGGCTGCGAGCAAACTCAGCTTCAGCGACACCTTTCAGGGCGCCGCTTTCACTGGCAGTTTCACCCAGTGGACTGCCACGATCAGTTATGACCCTGCTCACCTGAGCACGTCGAAATTCGATGTCAGCGTGAGCCCGGCCAGTGCAAGCACAGGCGACAAGGATCAGGAAAAAGCGCTGCCAGGGGCCGATCTCTTCGACGTCGCGAAATTTCCCACCGCGCATTTCGTGACCACCGGTTTTCGCCAGAGCGGCGCCCAGGTCTTCGCCGATGGAAACCTGACCTTGCGCGGCGTGACCAAGCCGGTGAGCCTGATGGTGACGTTCAAGCCTCAGGGTACCGGCGCGACGCTGGATGTCAGCGGCAGCGTGAAGCGCCTCGATTTCGGCGTGGGCGGCGGCGACTATGCGGATACGTCGGTGATCGGCGCGGACGTGAAGATCACGGCACACCTGCAGCTCAGCGCGAAATAAGTCGCACGCAGGGCTTTTTTCAGGAAGCGAGATCCGTCGTCATGACTGTGGTCAGGCGACGCAAAGCAGGATCGCTTCTACAATAGAAATTCGCGCACCGCAGCTGCGTCGAACGGCCAATCCAGCTCGCGATCGCGGGCATCGTCGCGCAATACGGGCACGCGCGCACCGTACCGCTGCTCGAGCGCGGCGCTGTCGTCGACCCAAACGCTGTTGAAATCCGGCGCACGCGCCTCGGCTAGCACCGCCAGTGCCAGGTCACACAAGTGGCAGTAATCGCGCTGGTACAGGGTTAGATCGGACATGCGGCTGCGAATGGACTGCTAAAAATAGGGACGCCGCGTAGAATAACCGGTTCATTCCACAGATCAGCAGTTTAGCTATGGCTGTCAGCGTATTCGACCTGTTCAAGATCGGCATCGGCCCATCCTCGTCACACACTGTGGGGCCGATGCGCGCCGCCGCGCGTTTCGCTGAACGCTGGCTGGAGGAAAAAGGCGTGCTCGCGCGGGTGACGCGCGTGCGCGCAGAGCTATTTGGCTCATTGGCGATGACAGGCCGTGGCCATGGCACCGACAAGGCCGTGTTGCTTGGGCTGGAAGGCCAGCATCCGGACACGGTCGATCCGGATCAGATTCCCCAGGCACTCGAACGTATTCGTGGCACCCAGCGACTGCGGATACTCGGCAAGCACGAAGTCGAGTTTGAAGAGAAGCGCGACCTCGTGTTCAACAAGCGCCAAAAGCTTCCGTTCCATACCAACGGCATGCGCTTCAGTGCGTACGACGCCGACGGCAACGAATTGGCCAGCCGCGATTACTACTCGGTCGGCGGCGGTTTCGTGGTGAATACCGATGAAGCGGCCGAAGACCGCATCGTTGCCGACACTACCGAGCAGCCCTACCCGTTTTCGACGGGCGATCAGATGCTCGCGCTGTGCAAGGAGCACCATCTGACGATCGCCCAGCTGACCATGGCGAACGAAACGGTATGGCGCAGCGAAGCGGAGATTCGCGACGGCTTGCTAACCATCTGGAAGGCCATGCAGGATTGCGTCAACCGCGGCTTGCGTTCGCCCGGTGTGCTGCCTGGGGGCTTGAAGGTCAAGCGTCGCGCACCGGCCATGGCCGAAGAACTGCGCAATCAGCCGGAAGCCGCGCTGCGGGATCCGCTGACCATCCTGGACTGGGTCAACCTTTACGCGCTCGCCGTGAATGAAGAAAACGCCGCAGGCGGCCGCGTGGTCACGGCCCCGACCAACGGCGCGGCAGGCATCGTGCCGGCGGTGCTGCACTACTACCAGCGCTTCTGTCCGAAGGCGAATGACGACGGCGTGATCGAGTTCCTGCTCACGGCAGCGGCGATCGGCATCCTGTACAAGGAAAACGCCTCGATCTCTGGCGCCGAAGTGGGTTGCCAGGGCGAAGTCGGCGTCGCGTGCTCGATGGCTGCTGGCGGTCTTACTGCTGCGCTTGGCGGCAGCGTGATGCAGGTCGAGAACGCTGCCGAGATCGGCATGGAACACAACCTCGGGCTCACCTGCGATCCGATCGGCGGTCTCGTGCAGATCCCGTGCATCGAACGCAATGCGATGGGCTCGGTCAAGGCGATCAACGCCAGCCGCATGGCGCTGAAGAGCGACGGCAAGCATCGCGTGTCGCTGGACAAGGTGATCAAGACCATGCGCGACACTGGCCGCGACATGAAGGACAAATATAAAGAAACCTCGCGCGGCGGATTAGCGGTGAACGTCATCGAATGCTGACACCGTTGCCCCTCTCCCCGCAGGGCAGAGGAGGCATCCCGCCAAGCTGACAGGCCGCCGACCGGTCTGCCATCATCCACCACTTGTTTGTCGCCTTGGGGCGACTCCTCGCTTCATAGGAAACCCCGCATGTCCTCATCCAGTCCTCTGCACCGCGACGTCGGTCCATTCGCCCTGATGCTTACCGGCCTGGGCTCGATCATTGGTTCGGGCTGGCTGTTCGGCGCGTGGAAAGCTGCCGGTCTGGCCGGCCCTGGCGCGGTGTGGGCGTGGGTGCTGGGCGCGGCGATCATCATGACGATCGCGCTGACCTATGCCGAGCTGGGCGCGATGTTTCCCGAATCGGGCGGCATGGTGCGTTACGGTCACTACTCGCATGGTTCGCTGGTGGGCTTCATTGCTGCGTGGGCGAACTGGATCGCGATCGCGTCGGCGACCCCGGTCGAGGCCGAAGCTTCGGTGCAGTACATGTCCAGCTGGAAATGGCAGTGGGCAAAAGACCTCTACATGCACATGCCGGGTGGCGCGGGCGAGCTCAGCCATGCCGGCCTGATGATTGCCGCGGCGCTGGTGGTCGTCTATTTCCTGGTGAATTTCTGGAGCGTGAAACTGTTCGCGCATTCCAATGCCGCGATCACCGTTTTCAAACTGGTGGTGCCTGCGGCCACTGGACTGGCGCTAATCGCCAGCGGCTTTCATCGCGAGAACTTTTCGGTCGGTATCCATGGCGGTTCGCACACCACGGATTTCGCCGCGATCCTCACCGCCGTGGCCACCGCCGGCATCGTGTTCAGCTTCAACGGCTTCCAGAGTCCGGTAAACCTGGCCGGCGAAGCGCGCAACCCTGGCAAGAGCATTCCGTTCGCCATCATCGGTTCGATCGCCATTGCCACTGTGGTCTACGTGATTTTGCAGGTCGCCTATATCGGCGCAGTACCACCGGACCTGCTGGCCAAGGCCGGCTGGCACGGCATCGATTTCAGTTCGCCGTTCGCGGAACTGGCGATTATCGTCAACCTGCACTGGCTGGCGATCCTTTTGTACGCCGATGCGTTCATCAGCCCCAGCGGCACCGGCATGACTTATACCGCCACCACCGCGCGCATGCTCTACGGCATGGAGCGCAATGGCACGCTGCCGAAAATCCTTGGTCACGTGCATCCGAAGTGGGGCGTGCCGCGTCCGGCGATGTGGACCAACCTCGCGGTGTCGTTCATGTTCCTGTTCTTCTTTCGCGGCTGGGGCACGCTGGCCGCGGTGATCTCGGTGGCGACGATCATTTCCTACCTCACCGGACCGGTCAGCGTGATGACGCTGCGACGCACCGCGACCGAGCTGTATCGCCCCCTGCGTATCACCGGCCTGCCGATCCTCGCCGGCATCGCGTTCATCATGGCGACCGAGCTGCTGTACTGGGCCAGGTGGCCGCTCACCGGCGAGATCATTCTGCTGATGGTGGTAGCGCTGCCGGTGTACCTGTACTACCAGGCGAAGAGCGGCTGGCATGATTTCGCTCGACAGATGAAGGGTGCATGGTGGCTGGTGTTCTACCTACCGACACTCGCCTTCGTTTCGTGGGCCGGCAGCACCACGTTTGGTGGCCATGGTTATTTGTCCTATGGCGTGGACCTGGCCGTGGTCGCTGTGATCGGGCTCGTATTTTACGTGTGGGGCGTGAAGTCCGGCTGGCGCACGCCATCCGTCGAAGCCGCGCAGTTGGCCGCACAGACGGACCCCAGGGCGCCACTGGTGCCCCCGGATGAAGCGACCGCAGAGCGCCTCGCCGGTCATTGAGTTTGGCTCGCCGAATCACGCAAGAACGCGCGGCTGATCACCGTGCGTTTTTTTGGAAAGCTCACCCCAACCTACGAACAGCTCACACCAAGGCCAGCAAATCTCCCAGCAACGCTTGTGCAGTCACTTCGGGACCGGCACCCGGACCCTGGATCACCAGCGGTTGGCTGTTGTAGCGAGTGGTGGTGAGCGCGAACTGATTGTCGGTGCCGTACAGGCGTGCGGCCGGATGGGTCAGCGGCACCTCGACCAGACCGACGCGGGCGCGACCACGCTGGTTGAGGCGGGCGAGAAAACGTAGCACGCAGCCCCGTGATTTCGCGGCAGCATGTCGTTCGGCGAGTGGCGCGTCCAGCTCCTCAAGTCGAGCGAGGAAGGATTCGGTGTTCAGCGCGCGCAGCGGCTCGGGCACCAGCCCCTGCACATCCACTTCGTCGGTCCCGAGCGTGAAGCCGGCGTTGCGGGCAATGATCAGCAGCTTGCGCGCGACGTCCTCGCCTGAAAGATCTGAACGCGGATCGGGCTCGGTATAACCCAGTCGACGCGCCTCGCGCAGCAGCTCGGAAAACGGACGACTGCCGTCGTACTGATTGAACAGCCACGACAGCGAACCGGAGAACACACCCTCAAGTGTAAGTAGGGCATCGCCACAGCCGCGTAAACGACGCAGCGTCGACAACACAGGCAAGCCAGCGCCGACCGTAGCGGAGTCGCCGTAACGGCCTCCGTTCGCTACGGCGGCTTGCAACGCAAGCCAGCCAGGCAGTTCACCGCCCGCCAATGCCTTGTTCGCGGTGACCACGTGATAGCCCAGCGCCAGCCATTCCGCGTGGCGGGACGCCAGCGCCGCGCTAGCCGTGGCATCGACGATCGCCTTGGCCGTGGCGTTGCCAGCATCCAGCACCGCAAGCAGGGCGACATCGTCACGCACATCGCCCTGGCTGTTTAGTTGCTCACGCAGACTGCGACTGGCGAGGTTGGCGGCAGCGGTCTGTTGCCGACGCGAATTCGCCGCACCCACCAACCTTATATTGGCCGCGGCAGGCGTATTCAGCAGTTTCAGCAGTGCGCCGCCGACCACACCGGTACCGAGCAGTACGATCGCTACTGTAGAAGAGGATGAGACGGCGACGTCAGCCTTGTCCGCACGCACTGCATTTCGGCCTGGGGTGGCCGAGATCGCTTCCACCGCCACCGCGTTCATGCAAGCACCCGGCGTTTGGATTTGTCATTGTCGGCGCTGACGGCTGCGCGTAGCAGCGCCGCATCGAGATCGCGCAGCAAATCGTCGCCGTCTTCGATGCCTACGGACAATCGCAAAAGGCTGTCGGCAATGCCTGCCGTACGGCGCGCTTCCGCGGCCATCGATGAATGAGTCATCGTGGCCGGATGCGCGATCAGGCTTTCCACGCCACCCAGCGATTCGGCTAGCGAGAAATACCGCAAACCGTCGACAAAGGCGGCAATCTGTTCAACCTCGCCATCCAGCTCGAAGCTCAGCATCGCCCCAAAGCCTTGCTGCTGGCGTGATGCGAGTGCGTGTCCCGCATGACTGGCCAGACCGGGGTAGTACACCTTGCGTACGGCCGGATGGCCATCCAGACGGCTGGCGATGCGCTCGGCGTTTTCCTGGTGCTGGCGCAGCCGCACGCTTAGGGTGCGCAGGCCGCGCAGGGTGAGATAGCTGTCAAACGGCGCGCCGGTGAGGCCATTGCAGTTGGCCCACCATTTCAACTGTTCGAATACCGCCGCCTCGCGCGCGATCACTGCGCCGCCGACGACGTCACTATGTCCGTTGATGTACTTGGTGGTGGAGTGCACCACCACGTCCGCGCCCAGCAGCAGCGGTTGCTGCAACGCAGGCGATAGGAACGTGTTGTCCACCACGACCAGGGCGCCCACCGCGTGCGACGCCTGCGCGACGTGACGGATATCGGTGATGCGCAATAATGGATTGGACGGCGTTTCCACCCATACCAGTGCAGGACGCTGGGCCAAACCTGCGGCCAGCGATACGCTGTCGGTGAGATCGGCGAACTCGACGCTGAAACGGCCTTTCTTCGCCCAGGCATCGAGCAGGCGCCAGGTGCCGCCGTAGCAATCATGTGCGGCAAGGATCTTTGATCCCGCCGGCACCAGCTCCAATGCCAGCGCCACCGCCGACATGCCGCTCGAAGTCACTACCGCACCGGCGCCCTGCTCCAGTTCTGCCAGCGCATTGCCAAGCAGGTCACGGGTAGGGTTGCCACTGCGCGAATAGTCGTACGCGCGCTTACCACCGAGGCCCTCGAAACTGTAATTGCTCGAAAGGTGCAGTGGCGGCACTACGGCGCCGTGCTGCGTATCGCTTTCGATGCCGGCGCGTACGGCTCGTGTACAAGGGGCGGACTCGCTCATTTCAATCTCCAGATGTTTCGTAAGTCTGTGTGCAAAGGATCTTGTGGGTTCAACGCAGCGCTTCGCGCAAAAGCGGTGCGAGCTGCTCGGGTTCTTTCAGAAAGGCGTCGTGGCCATACGGCGACTCCACTACTTCCAGCGTGGCGGGTCCCTGCAGACGACGCTGCAGCTCGCACAGATCGGCTAACGGAACCAGTCGGTCGGACGGAAAACCAATCAAGGTGGCCGGCGTCGACACCTGCTCCGGCGTCACATCGTGCAGGTCGATGGATTCGGATAGCGCAAGGAAACGATCCGCGTCGAAACGTTCGACAAAGCGACGGCCAGCATGCTCAAGATAGTCCTCGACCGGGAAATGGAAGCGGTCGTCACGCCATTCCGGACCACCGGCGAAACGCCGTGCGAATTCAGCGCTGCCTCGATAGGTGGTCATTGCCAGCTGACGCGCCAGTGCCAGTGCCTGATCGATCTGACCGGTCGATTGTCCGAGCCGCACGATGCCGCGCTGTACACTGCGCTGCGCCGTGGCCAACGGATGCGCCCGGTGTGCGCCAGCCAGCAGCAGTAGACGATCCAGTTGTCTTGGGTGGCGCACGGAAAAAGCGAGCCCCACCATCGCCCCGTACGAGGAACCGATGAACGCGTGCACTTGTGGAACGTCCAACGCCTGCAACAGTGCGCTCAGCGCGTCGGCCTGATCTTCGCTGGACACTGCGCCTGCACCCAGCTCCGTCGGCGTCAACCAGTCGATCGCGAGCACTCGCCAACAGTTCAGATCGATCGCCGCGCCGACGCCAACCAGCGCCTGCCACCAGCCTGGCGCCGTGTCGCCATCCAGCGCGGCCACGTCCCGATCGGCGGAAATACCGCCCTGCACAATCAACGTCGGCGCACCTGGCGCGCCGCACCATTGGTAGCGCACGTCGACTTCGCAGGGGCCGCTGCCGTATTTCGGATTGAGCAAAAGTCTACGCGTACTCCGCTGAGTCGTAAGACTCGGGAGCGAGCGCAGCGCGACCGGCGTCGCGCGACCTGACGGAAACAGATCGAGAGCAAGCGCCCCTGTTTCGACAGGGCAATTCTCGGCAGGGTTGGTGTCAGATAAGCAGGTCATGAAGTCTCTCCGGTCGGCATCGTCCTGCGAAGCACCGGAAAGGTCGTCAGACACGCAGTCGACAGCGGATGGCTGTGACTCGGCTGACGCCCATCTTCCGGTTGACGCCACTGGGCGCCTCCGCAGGAATTAGCACCGTTGCGGAAACGCTCCGCAGGTTGCCCCGGCTTCAATGGGCCTGTCCCTCAGCCGGTCTCGATGAGTGGAGCGGATATTGGGTCCTCGGACAAATCTTGTCAATAGACGTCTAAACACCTAAACGCATATATGTTTATTCGTATAAGGCGTTTGCCATTTCCAGGGCTTGGTTGCATGCTGACCGCGTCCTGGCAGGAGGCGGCGAGCGCCCCACCAGCTCCCCATCGAGCATCTATCCATGAGCACTCACTCCGATCTTTCCGCGATCATCGGCCACACACCCTTGTTGCGGCTGCGTCATGCATCCGTCGTAACGGGCTGCGAGATCCTGGCCAAGGCCGAGCTGCTCAATCCGGGCGGGTCGATCAAGGATCGCACCGCGTTAGGTCTGTTGCGCGACGCCGAGCAGCGGGGTTTGATCCGGCCCGGCGGCGCCATCGTGGAAGGTACGGCGGGGAATACCGGCATTGGGCTGGCACTGCTCGGCGCCAGCCTTGGCTATCGCACGGTGATCTTCATGCCGGAAACGCAGAGCCGCGAAAAGATCGACGCCCTGCGGGTCACCGGCGCCGACGTACGGCTGGTTCCTGCCGTACCGTACAAAGACTCCAATCACTATGCACGCCATGCACGGGCGCACGCCGAGGCACTGAACGCCAAAGATGCTGACAGCGCATGGTTCGCAAACCAGTTCGACAACACCTCAAACCGGGACTTCCACGAAGCCACCACTGGCGTGGAAATCTGGGAACAGACAAACGGTCAGATCGACGGTTTCGTCTGCGCTGCCGGCACCGGCGGCACGCTGGCCGGCGTGGGTCGGGCGTTGAAGGCGCGCAAGCCGGGTGTGCGCATCGCACTGGCCGACCCCGCCGGTTCCGCATTGGCCAGCTATGTCAATACCGGGGAACTGGTTGCCAGCGGCAATTCCATCAGCGAGGGCATCGGCTCAAGCCGGGTCACCGCGAATTTCGATGGCGCGCCGATCGACATGGCCTGGTCGATTGCCGATCAGGAATCGGTGCCGCTGGCGCATCAGCTTTTGCATCAGGAGGGCTGGTGCGTGGGAGGCTCCAGCGGCGTCAACATCGCGGGGGCGATTCGTCTGGCACGCGCACTCGGGCCCGGTCATGTCATCGTCACCGTGCTGGCCGATGCAGGTACCCGCTATCAGGCGAAGCTTTTCAATCCTGCGTTCCTGCGCGAGAAGGGTATTCCGGTACCGTCCTGGCTTGCACTGGCATTTTCCTGACTGGGTCGATCGAATCAATCAGTGAAAGATCCTAGTCTTCATGCCTGGTCCTGCTAAGTTAAGCCCATGACTTTTCAATCCGACACGTCAGCCCTGCACTCCAGGCTGCAACACGATGGCTTTGCGTTCGTTACCGCCGAAACCATGCGCCAGCTACTGGGCGAACCACACGCACTGGGCGATTGGACGGCATTCGCGGCCAGCTGGAACGATCTTGCGCCGGACACCTATCTCGCCCTGCGTGGTCGCCATCGACGTCGCCGCCATGCGACGTTTGTGGTTGAGGCCACTGGCGAGGTACGTCGCGAATCACACCAGCCGCATTTTCAAAGCCTGCAGCACAACGCTCTGCAGGGAGATATCCAGCGCTGGTTCCGACCGATACGACCTGCGATCGCCGATGGTGCGAGCGCGCGTGTCATCCTCGATTTCTGTCGGCAACTGTTTGGCGCCATGGCACCGGCGACACAGCACTGGCATGTAGAGATGCATCAGTTCCGCATCGAGGCACGTGTCGGCGAGCCGGGCGAACCGACGCCGGAGGGTGTGCACCGCGACGGCGTCGATTACGTGCTGGTCTTGATGATCGACCGGGAGAACATCGAGAGCGGCACGACAACCATCCACGCGAACGATGGCGGCCTGCTGGGAAGCTTCACGCTTACTCGCGCATTGGATGCTGCCCTGGTCGACGACGCGCGCGTCTGCCATGGCGTCACCGCGGTTACACCCATCGACCCTTTGCAGCCGGCACATCGCGATGTGCTGGTGGTGACATTCCGCGCCACTGAAATGTGAACGCCGCACTCCCACTAAATTCACATGCAGAAGGCCCGCCGCTTGCGATGCTGATCTCGTAGTAGCCGCGTCTTGCGCGGTCTCACCTCAGGGAGAGTGTGCGCGTTTTCTTGCGTCATCTCGACCTGCAGTTCCGCCAGTAGTTTTGGCATCCGAGATAAGGACATACCTATGAAGACGAACTTGATTTTGGCCATGAGTGCGGTGCTGGCGTTGTCCACCGCGGCAGTTTCCGCACAGTCCTACCCGCCGAGCAACGGCGACGCCATGCAAACCACCAAGACGACGACCACCACCACTGTCGAACACGTCGATGGCGCGAACGCAACCTGGTACAAGGAAGGTGGCGTTGTTCCGACCGAATATCGCGACAATCGTTACGTGGTTACCCACTGGCAGACCGAGCACTTGAATGACCCGAGCACGGGAACCCACTGGGTGCGTGGCGATAACGGCGATTTCCTGCTGGTTGACGAAAACACCGGCGTGATCACCAAGATCATCCAGAACCCCCAACACTAAGTTGATCGGCAGGGAACGACGCTTCCCGCCGTAACTACACAACGGATCCATGGCCACCATGGATCCGTTTTTTTGCGAGGCGGCACTCTGTGTTTGCGATGCGCCGAGACGGCTGCGACACTGACGACACGCTGCTCCGGCCATGGAGCACCGTGACTCAATCAGTAGGGAGAGCCGTCATGTCAATCGCCGCAAACATCGTGATCGCCCTGATCGCCCTGCTGCACCTTTGGTTTCTGGTACTCGAAATGTTCCTCTGGACCAAACCGGCGGGTCGCCGCGCGTTTGGCCTGACCGCGGAATTTGCCGAGCAATCCAAAGCACTCGCGGCCAACCAGGGTCTCTACAATGGCTTTCTCGCCGCAGGGTTATTCTGGGGCCTGAGCTTGGGCAGCGCCGGCCTCAGCGTTAAGCTGTTCTTCCTTGGCTGCGTGCTGGTAGCGGGCATCTTCGGTGGGTTGACGGCCAACAGAAAGATCCTGTGGATCCAGGCATTACCAGCAGTAATCGGACTGGCGTTGATCCTGTTGGCCTGATCATCGACGCGCACCGTTCGATGCGCCATTCGTTCCGTTCAAGACACCCATGACAACGACACCTCACGAACCCGTCGGCACCCACTTCGACGCGACCTTGATGCAGCGCGCACGCGAACGCACCTGGGCTGCGTTACACGGTATCTGCGAACGCATGCATCCAGGCATCAGTGAGGACGAGGCCAAGCTAGAGGCCGAGGATGTATTTCGCGAACTCGGCTTCGAACGGCTATGGCACCCGCCGTACATCCGTATTGGCCAAAACACCACGAAGACCTATCGGCAACCTTCCGACCCCGGCGTGCGACTGAATGAGAGCGACAACTACTTCATCGACCTCGGCCTGGTGTTCGACGGTCACGAAGGCGATGTCGGCGATACGTTCGTGGTGGGTGCTGCACCCGAGCGACAGGCTTGCGCGGATGCCGCGCGGACGTTGTTTCATGAGGTCGCTGCGGCGTGGCGGACGCAAGATCTCAGTGGTCAGGCTTTGTATGCGTTTGCGGACGAGCGTGCCAGGGCGATGGGTTGGCGGCTCAACCACGAGATCAAGGGCCATCGTGTCAGCGACTTCCCGCACTCGATCCACAAGGCTGGCGACCTCGGCGATCTTCAGGCCACACCATCGAGTGGACTATGGATCCTGGAAATCCAGATTGCTCATCCGACCGAACCATTCGGGGCGTTTTACGAGGATCTGCTGACCGAAGAGCGCGTAGGCCCTACGGAGCGCAGCGCGGCGTCGAATGATGCAACCCTTGCTGGCGGGCACACACCGAAGTCGTAGCAAAGCATTTACAGGCACTTATCAGCCCATCTACTACCATGCTGGAACATCCTTCCGAGTTCACCGCATGTCACCTGAGTCGATCCACCGAACGGCCCAGACCGTTCGTTCCCCGCCTGTGGACGTGTCTGCGGATCGGCTGAAGTTCAACGGCGACAACACATTCCAGCGTGAGCTGCGGCGGCGGGTTGAAGACTCTTTCAGGCGCAGCGGAATCAAGCAACGCGACAGCGCGCGCATGTATTTGAAGTCAGCGATCATCCTGACGACGTTCGTCGCCTCTTACGTCCTGCTGGTGTTTTTTGCGGCGACGTGGTGGCAGGGGTTATTACTGAGCGTGGTGCTCGGCGGCGCGGTGGCGCAGATCGGCTTCAATATCCAGCACGATGCCGGCCATCAGGCGTATTCGGATCATCGCTGGATCAACAAGTGCATGGCCATGACGCTGGATCTGGTCGGCGGAAGCTCTTATATCTGGCGCTGGAAGCATGCGAACTTTCACCATACCTACGTCAACATCGACGGCCACGACAGCGATATCAGCCTTGGCGTGCTGGCACGGTTCGCGCCGTTGCAGAAGCGCTACCGCCACCATCGCTGGCAGCACCTCTACATGTGGTTGCTGTATGCATTGACCGCGGTGAGCTGGCATTTGCACGATGATTTCCGCGACATCGCTACCGGCACGATCGGCAAGCTTCCTTTCCCGCGGCCACGCGGCAAGGACCTGGCGGTTTTCGTGATCGGCAAAGTGGTGTTTTTCACGCTGGCATTCGGCCTGCCGCTGGCCTTCCATGCGATCGGTACCGTGGTGCTTTTTTACGCCATCGTGGCGATGGTGGCGGGCCTGCTGCTGGCGATGGTGTTTCAACTGGCGCACGCCGTCGAAGAGGCTGCCTTCCCCACACCGAGTCAGCCGGGACGCATCGACAAGCCATGGGCCATCCACCAGCTCGAAACCACGGTGGACTTCGCACGCGACAACCAACTGATCACCTGGCTGGTCGGCGGCCTGAACTTCCAGATCGAGCACCACCTGTTTCCACGTATTTCCCACGTCCACTACCCCACCATCGCCCCTGTGGTAGAGGCCGTCTGCCGTGAATACGGGGTGCCATATCAGCTCAATCGGTCATTTGGCGCCGGTCTCGCCTCGCACTATCGCTGGTTGAGGCGGATGGGCAGGCCAGACGCCGCACCGATACCGCTGGCGCTCAAGCCGCTGCCCCAAACCTGAATCTGACCGCCGTTGCTGAGTCGGGGGACCGCCCAAGCACGGCCCGCAGCGGCATTTTTCGGGTTTCCACGGGTCATCGCCGTCATCTGAAGGGCGGTTTACGGCTTTGCCATCGATTGCAGCTACAATAACGGGTTTGACGCGCCGCAAAGCCTGTCTGCCCGGAGTCGGCGCAAGCCACCCCATTCTGCAGGCGTTCTGAATTCGGGCGCTTTGAATTTTCCGTGGGACAGCCCTGTGCTGCCCTGCTTGCCTTTACCCAACGACTCTTACGGAATCCAGAACGTGGCCCGACAGAAACCACTCTCCCTTTATCGCAACATCGGCATCATTGCGCATATCGATGCGGGCAAGACCACCACCACCGAGCGTGTGCTGTATTACACCGGCAAGAAGCATCAGATTGTCGACGTGCACGACACCAAGGATGGCAAGGGCTCGACCACGACCGATTACCTTGAGCAAGAGCGCAAGCGCGGCATCACCATCCAGTCGGCGGCCGTGTCCACCGAGTGGAAGGGTTACCAGATCAACGTGATCGACACCCCGGGACACGTGGACTTCACCATCGAAGTGAACCGTTCGCTGCGCGTGCTCGACGGCGCCGTGGTGGTGTTCGACGGCGTGGCCGGCGTGGAACCGCAGACCGAGACCAACTGGCGCCTGGCTGACCAGTACAACGTGCCGCGCATCTGCTACGTCAACAAGATGGACCGCATCGGCGCCAGCTTCGGCCATTGCGTCAAGGGCATTCGCGAGCGCCTGGGTGCAAACGCGCTGCTGTGCCAGATTCCGTTGGGTAGCAGCGACGAGTTCTGCGGCATGGCCGACCTGGTTGCCAACGTGGGCTACATCTGGGCTTCGGACGACAAGGACAGCACCTGGGAAACCGTACCGCTGGCCGATCTGAAAGATCGTCTGAAGTTCGGTTCGACGGTCGACAACGACTGGATCGCGAACCTGCCGAAGCTGCGCGAAGAGATGCTGGAAACAGCGCTTGCGCTGGACGACGATGCATTCGAGCACCTGATCAACACCGGTGAACACGATCCGGTGGTGCTGAAGCGCTGCATCCGCGAGGGCACCGTTACCGGTGCGCTGGTACCGGTGCTGTGCGGCTCGTCGTACAAGAACAAAGGTGTGCAGCAGCTGCTGGACGCCGTGGTCGACTACTTGCCTTACCCCGGCGAGAACGGCGGCATTTCAATGGTTGACGAAGACGGCAACGTCATCGGCGAGCAGGTCGTGTCCGACGACGCACCGGCGCGCGCGCTGGCGTTCAAGGTGATCAACGACCAGTTCGGCACGCTGACCTTCTGCCGCGTCTACTCCGGCGTGATCAAGAAGGGCGACACGCTGCAGAACGTCACCCGTGGCAAGAAAGAGCGCGTGGGCCGCATTGTCGAAATCCACGCGAATGCCGCCAAGGAAATCGACGAAGTGCGCGCCGGCGACATCTGCGCGTTCGTCTCGATGAAGGACACCGAGACAGGCGATTCGCTGTCCGACCCGGCGCACCCGGCCCTGCTGGAGCGCATGCGCTTCCCGGATCCGGTGATCAGCGTGTCGGTCGAGCCGAAGACCCGCAACGACGTCGACAAGATGTCCACCGCGCTCTACAAGATGGTCAAGGCCGATCCGTCGCTGCGCATGGAAGTGGACAAGGAAACCGGCCAGACCGTGCTCAAGGGCATGGGCGAGCTGCATCTTGAAATCACCATCGACCGCATGCGCACCGAGCTGGGTGTGGACGCGAGCATGGGCAAGCCCAAGGTCAGCTTCCGCGAAGCGTTCGGCCAGACCGTCGAGCACACCTACACGCACAAGAAGCAGTCCGGTGGTTCGGGCCAGTTCGCCGAAGTGAAGATCATCTTCGAGCCGGGCGAGTCCGGTTCGGGCGTGGTGTTCTCCGACGAAGTGGTGGGCGGCCGTATTCCGCGCGAATACATCCCGGCGATTCAGCACGCGATCGAAGTCGAGTCGCGTCAGGGTCAGGTGGCCGGCTACGAAGTGCTGGACTTCAAGGCACGTCTCGTCGACGGCAAGTACCACGATGTTGACTCCTCGGCGCTGGCGTTTGAAATCGCCGGTCGTGCCTGCTTCCGCGAAGCGCAGAAGCTGTCCAAGCCGAAGCTGCTCGAGCCGATCATGAGCCTGGAGGTGGTCACCGAAGCGACCTACCTCGGCGACGTGATCGGCGATATCAACCGTCGTCGCGGCAGCATCTCCGACCAGGGCCACAAGGGTATGTCGGCGTTCGTGCAGGGCTTCGTGCCGCTGTCCGAAATGTTCGGCTACATCAACTTCCTGCGCTCGGCCACCAGCGGCCGCGGCAACTTCACGATGATCTTCGATCATTACCAGGAAGTGCCGG
>Ga0302234_10000488_pt1 | contig 30469 bp, 22 predicted proteins | sample II_Palsa_N3_2_FD_193576 | JGI IMG/M metagenome (GOLD analysis project Ga0302234, IMG submission 193576) | Peat permafrost microbial communities from Stordalen Mire near Abisko, Sweden - II_Palsa_N3_2 | ecosystem: Environmental > Terrestrial > Soil > Palsa > Peat permafrost | place: Sweden... | reverse complement strand
TGCTGGCGCGTCCTGAGACCGCCACCTTCGTCACGACAAAGTTGTGGCGCGAGTTCGTCTCCGACACACCGGACCCGGCGCAGATCGCACCGATTGCCGAGCGCTTTCGCGCCAGTCACTACGACATAAAAATCGCATTACGCGGACTCTTCCTCAGCGATGCGTTTTGGGACGAGCGCAATCGCGGCGTGCTGGTGAAGTCGCCCGCTGAGTTTGTGGTGGGGGCGCTGCGCGAATTCGATATCAGCTACGACAACACGGCACCGTTCGCCGGACAGATTCGCAATCTGGGTGAGAACCTGTTCTATCCGCCCAACGTCAAGGGCTGGCCGGGCGGCACGACGTGGATCAACAGTTCGACGCTGCTCGCACGTAAGCAGTTCGTCGAGCAAATCTTCCGCGCTACCGAAACCGCCGCGCCGCATCGTCCGCAAAACGGTGTGATGAGCCAGGACCCTAAGGCGGCGATGGTGCAGCGCGCGATGGCGCGGGTGGGTCAGGGGGGAGTACGCTTTGATATCGACACGTGGCTCGCCCAGTTCAATACGGCTCCGACGGCAAAAGCGGGCCTCTCTGCTGACTTGCAATTGCAGCACGCGGTGTTGCCGATTGCTCCGGTCGACGCGATCGAAACCGATTCGACCGCCAGCGCTTATCTGGAAGCGCTGTTGATGGATCCGGCATACCAGTTGAAGTAGATGAGCCTGGTTGAACCGAAGAACTGAAGAATCGAAGCGGCGCGGATCGGGCGGCGCACTCCACGTAGCCACAAACGAACGAGGTGCAGCATGAGACGGCGCGATTTTCTTTCGATGACCACAGCGGCAAGCGCAGCCCTTTGGTTGCCGCGGGCGTTCGGTGCGCAGGCAGCGAGCCAGGCGGATGCAATGGCGGCAACGACGCTCGCGCGCGGCGGTTACGGCAATCTGCTGATTCTCGTGGAGTTGAAGGGCGGCAACGATGGACTGAACACAGTCATCCCTTACGCGGATCCTGCTTACTATCAGTTACGCAAGAACATCGGCATCAAGCGCGAGCAGGTCATCCAGCTCGACGAGCGCACCGCCTTGCATCCCTCTTTGCAGCCGCTGATGCCGCTATGGCAGAGCCAGCAACTGGCCATCGTGCAGGGCGTCAGCTACGCGCAACCGAATCTCTCGCACTTCCGCTCTATCGAGATATGGGACACTGCCTCGCGCTCGGATCAGTATCTGCGCGAAGGCTGGTTGACACGTGCGTTCGCACAGCACGCAGTGCCGCCGAGTTTTGTCGCGGACGGCGTGGTGATCGGCAGTGCGGAGATGGGGCCGCTCGCCAACGGCGCGCGGGCCATTGCACTGGTGAACCCGGCGCAGTTCATCAAGGCTTCGCGGCTTGCGACGCCGGTGTCGCTTCATGAGCGCAATCCCGAGCTGGCGCATATTCTCGACGTCGAGAACGATATCGTGAAGGCCGCTGACCGGCTGCGTCCACGTGAAGGTCAATTCCCGCTCAAGACTACTTTTCCGCAGGGCGCGTTTGGGACTTCGATCAAGACTGCGATGCAAGTGCTGGCTGCTGGAGACACCCCGCAGGGCAAGCCGCTGAACGGGCAGGGCGTGGCGGTGATCCGGCTCACGCTCAACGGCTTCGACACGCATCAGAACCAGCCCGGCCAGCAGGCCGCGTTGCTCAAGCAACTCGCAGAGGGATTCGCGTCGATGAGGTCGGCGCTGGTCGAGTTGGGACGTTGGGACAACACGCTGGTCGTGACCTACGCGGAGTTCGGCCGCCGGCCGCGCGAGAATCAGAGCAATGGGACCGATCACGGCACGGTGGCGCCGCATTTCGTGATGGGTGGGCGAGTGCGTGGCGGCTTGTACGGCGCGCCGCCGGTCCTGACGCAACTGGATGGTGGTGGCAACTTGCCAGTGGGGGTCGACTTCAGGCAGATCTATGCGACCGTGCTTGGGCCGTGGTGGGGGCTTGATGCTACGGCGGTGTTGCAGCAGCGCTTTGAGCCGTTGCCATTGCTGCGTGCGTGAGACTTTGCGCCGGGCGCGGGTTGCCGGTTGCCGGTTGCTGACTGATGCGGTGATGCGGTGACGCGGTGATGCAGTGTTACGGTGTTGCTGGTGTTGCACGGCTGTGCACGCCGGTTCAGCGTTGGCGCGCGCCGCGCCACGCGACCCACAGCTTGCGGATCGGCGTGAGCGCGATGCTTTGATGCAGCACGTGGTAGCCGTCGCGTTCGATCTCATCGAGCAATGCCAGCGCGAGAGCGGCCTGCGCCCGCAGGGTGCGTTGCGTGCGCCGCTCTTCTGCAGGTATGGCGGCGAGGGCGGCGTTCAGTGCCTCGCGGGCGCGCTTCGTCTGAAAGCGGATCAGCTCGGTGAACGCGTCACTGTATTTGCGATTGATCACGTCGGCGGCGGTGACGTTGAAGCGCTGCATTTCGTCGACCGGAATATAGATGCGCCCGTGTCGCGCGTCGTTACCGAGTTCGGCGACCAGTTGCGCCAGCAACATCGCCTCGCCTAGTGGTGCGGCCCACGCGGCGGCCTGCGCAGGGTTCCGCGCGGTGGCGCGTGCGGTCAGCGTGGCAAACGTGCCGCCGACACCCTGCAGATAGCGGCGCAGATTCGGATAGTCGAGGTAACGGGCCTGATCGAGGTCCATTTCGAAGCCGGCCAGCAGCGTTTGCAGCGCCGGATACTCGGCCTCCATGGCTTTCGCGCCGCCACCCAGATGAGCGGTGAGCGCCTTCGAGACCGGATGCGAGGGCGCGCCTGCCGCCAATGCCGCGATTTCCTTTTGCCACCACGCGAGCTTGGTGCGGCCGATGGCCGGATCGCTGGTTTCCTTGACGGTCTCCTCAAACTCACGGCGCAACGCGAACAGGGCGGTCAGGAGCGGCCGGCGTCCTGCGGGCGCCTCGCGCAACGCGTAGTAGCTGCTCGAGCCGGGGGGCACCGCTTTCTGCTGGCAATATTCGTCGAAATTCACTTGAATGGAGTGTGAGGCTGAAGCGCGGTGGGGGCACGGCATACGTGCCGTACGAACATTAGCCAAAAATTGTAGCATCGACATACGTCGGGCAAATGCAGACAAGCGCAAATCAATCGGTTAGAATCTCGCGCTTACGCTTTCGGACGTACGTCAAACCGGCTCTTGCCGGCGAGGCACGGCTGCTGGCAAGCCAGATATCGGGCGCGGCGCGCATGCGCTTGACCCGGCGCGAGGATGGCGAAATTGGTAGACGCACCAGGTTTAGGTCCTGACGCCAGCAATGGTGTAGGGGTTCGAGTCCCCTTCCTCGCACCACGTATTTTAAAAAGCCCCGCCAGTCGATGACTGGCGGGGCTTTTTACTTACTGGTTGCACGCACAACCAATCGCCGCGGAACCTGTTACACCGAGCGCGCCTGCATGCTTTCGATAATGCGGTCGAGCGCGTCGCCGAACGCAGCTTTCTCTTCCTCGTTGAGGCAGTCGAACAGATCGACGTTCCACTTGCGGGCGATCGGCATGATCTTGCGGTACAGCTCGCGTCCGTCAGTGGTCAGCGAAATCAGTACGACGCGCCCGTCCTCTTCGCTCGCTTCGCGTTGCACAAACCCCTGGTTGATCAGCGCTTCAGCCGCGCGGCTTGCCTGACTCTTGTCGAGGTTTGCATGCCGCGCGAGCTCCATGATCGAAAACGGTCCAAACGATCCCACCGACGCAATCACGCGAGCCTCCGGCAACGTCACGCCGAGCTTCTCCTGATAACGCTCGCCGATGCCGCGCTCGGCAAGCTTGTTCAATACGTGCAGACGGTACGTCAGAAACTGTTCGAGCCCGGCTTTGGCGGAGGCCTTCATGGTCGTCCCGATGGTGAGTGAAAGCGATCGTGGCGCTGTGATTGTTGCCGCAACCGCCTCACCGGTCAACGCATGCCGTATCTAAGACGCGTCAGCTGTTCGGCTTCGTTGGCGAGCAAGTGTGCGGCGTCACGAATCGCAACTTCAAGCGTGATCGGGCCGGGCGCCGGCGAGAAGCAGCCGCTGAAATGTTCGGCAAGGCGCGGCAGCGCGGAGGAATCCACTGCGCCCGACAACAGCGTGGCCGGCACGCCTAAGGCGCGCGCATGAGCGCAGGCGATAAACGGCGCCTTGCCGTGCAGCGTCTGGACATCCGAGCGGCCTTCGCCGGTGATCAGCCAGTCCGCCCCATCGAGCGCTGCATCGAGGCCGATCTGGCGAGCGACGGTTTCCGCGCCCGGTTCGAACTGCGCGCCGAGCATATGCAGGGCGAAACCCAGGCCGCCGGCCGCGCCCGCGCCTGGCAGGTTGCGAGCTGTGCGTTGCAGAGCCGGTTCGAGCAGATCCGCGAAGCGGGCGAGGGCAGCGTCGACGCTTGCGATCTGTTCGGGCTTTACCCCTTTCTGCGGCCCGAAGATCGCAGTGGCGCCATGTTCGCCCGTGAGCGGATTGTCCACGTCGGACATGCCGACAAACGACGCATCGGCAAGCCGCGCATCCAGCTGCGATACGTCGATGCGAGCGAGCCGGGCAAGCTGCTCGGGCGTCGGCTCGAGTTCCTCGCCCTGGGCGTCGAACAGCTTCATGCCGAGGCCGGCCAGTAGTCCCGCGCCACCGTCATTCGTGCTGCTGCCACCGAGCGCCACGAAGAAGCGCCGCACGCCGACGTCGAGCAGCGCGCGAATCGCTTCGCCCATACCGCGTGAGCTGCGCGCTTGAACCGGTACACCCATGCCGACCGGATCGGTAATGCCCACGATCTCGGCCGTTTCGATGATCGCGCTACCGTCGCCGAGCAGCCCCGTGGCTGCTTCACGCACTGGACCCGCGGCGCCGCGCACGGTCAGGATGCGGCGCTCGCCGCCGCCGGTCAGCATGGCGTCGAGCGTGCCTTCGCCGCCGTCGGCCATCGGGCAGATACGCACGATGACATCGGGCCGCGCACGCGTTATGCCGGATGCGACGGCTTGCGCCACCTGTTCGGCACTAAGCGAACCTTTAAAAGAATCGGGAGCAATGACGACGACGGGCGCGGACGACAGGTTCGGCATGGTGTCTCTTGATAGTTGAAATCGGTGCGGAGGCGGTGCAGGCGGGCGCGAGCCCAACGCGTTCGCTAGCTTATCAGCATGCCGCGCGCGACTGAATACGTCGAACGGCATAGCCGGCATGGAGTGACCGAAGCGGCGTAAACACCGGCGCGGGCCGTCAAAACGGGCCCAAACCGACCCGAAACCAGCACCAAACCGGACAAAAATGGGCGCGGAACTTCGAATCCCGGCTAAGCGCGCGAATAGTTTGCTAAAATATTCGGCTCTTTAGACCCAAACCGTGCTGCCGGTGGCCTGTAAGCCCGCGGCGCAGGCGCTGAATCGATGTGACGCGATGCGAAGCGACGTCGAATAGCGGCACGAAGAAGATAACTGATTCGCTCGAATAATTTTAGGACGATTGAAGCCATGGCTAACGTTGTTGAGAACCTCGGCAAGCTCGAACGCCGCGTCACGATTTCCCTGCCGAAGGACACCGTGCAGAAGGAAGTGGACTCGCGTATCCGCCAACTCGCGAAGAATGTGCGCATGCCGGGTTTCCGCCCCGGCAAGGTGCCGCTCAAGATGGTGACGCAACAGTATTCGGGCCAGGTGGAAGCCGAAGTGCTGAGCGACAAGGTTGGCAAGGAATTCTTCGACATCAGCCGCACTGAGAACCTGCGCGTTGCCGGTCAGCCAAGCTTCGCGCCGAAGGTCGATGCAGCGGAAGGCGACTACGCTTTCGACGCAACCTTCGAGGTGTACCCCGAAGTCAAGCTGGGCGACGTTTCCACGGCTGAGATCGAGCGCACCACGACGACCATCAGCGAAGCGGAAATCGACCGCACGCTGGATATCCTGCGCAAGCAGCGCGTGCATTTCCACGCCCGTGGTGACGCCGGCGAACATGGCGACGGCGGTGCGGACACGGCGGCGAAAGACGGCGACCGCGTGACGGTCGACTTCGCCGGCAAGATCGACGGTGAAGTGTTCCAGGGCGGCAGCGCGGAAGATTTCGCGTTCGTGCTCGGCGAAGGCCGCATGCTGCCGGAATTCGAAAAGGCAGCGCTTGGCCTGAAGGTCGGCGAAGCGAAGGAATTCGACCTGGCGTTCCCGGCCGACTATCACGGCAAGGACGTCGCCGGCAAGACGGCGCAGTTCACGATCACGATGAAGAAGATCGAATGGCCGCATCTGCCGGAAATCGACGCTGAATTTGCCAAATCGCTCGGCATCGAAGACGGCGATCTGGTGAAAATGCGCGCTGAAATCAAGGACAACCTCGAGCGCGAAGCAAAGCGTCGCACGCAATCCATCGTCAAGAACCAAGTGATGGATGCGCTGTTGAAGATTTCGGAACTCGACGTGCCGAACGCGCTGATCGAGCAGGACCAGCTGCGTCTCGTCGAAATGGCGCGCCAGGATCTGACGCAACGTGGTGTGCCGAACGCCGCCGACGCACCGATTCCGGTAGAAATGTTCAAGGAGCAGGCTGAGCGTCGCGTCAAGCTGGGCCTCGTGCTCGCCGAACTGGTCAAGGCCAATGAGCTGCAGGCGAAGCCGGAGCAGATTCGTGCCGAAGTCGACGAATTCGCGAAAAGCTACGAAGACCCGAAGGAGGTCGTCCGCTGGTATTATTCCAACCAGCAGCGCCTTGCAGAAATGGAAGCCTACGTCGTTGAAGCCAACGTCGTTGATTTCGTCCTCAGCAAGGCCAAGGTGACGGACAAGGAAGTGAGCTTCGAAGAGTTGGCAAGCGCAACGGCGCAAGCGTAAGCGTCGCTGCAACGGCGTGCCGGCTGTCGGAGCGACGGCCCGCACGCCGTTTTTTTCTGAAGCGTCGTGTTGAGCGGGGTGCGCCGGGGTCGGCGCACTTGAATATTGCGCTGTCGTACTCACCTGTCCGGTACCTAATAAATATTCCCAGACAAGGATCCATTGCATGACCTTTCGCGCCCAAATGCTGGACACGTTGACCTCCCAGTCGTCCCGGGATCTCGAAGCGCAGGCGCTCGGACTCGTGCCGATCGTCGTGGAAACGAGCGGCCGTGGCGAGCGTTCGTATGACATCTACTCGCGCCTGCTGAAGGAACGCGTAGTGTTTCTGGTCGGCGAAGTGAACGACCAGACGGCCAACCTCGTCGTCGCACAGTTGTTGTTCCTCGAAAGCGAAAATCCGGACAAGGACATCAGCTTCTACATCAATAGCCCGGGCGGCTCGGTTTCGGCCGGGATGGCGATCTACGATACGATGCAATTTATCAAACCGGACGTGTCGACCCTGTGCATGGGCCTCGCGGCCAGCATGGGCGCGTTCCTGCTGGCGGCCGGCGCAAAGGGCAAGCGCTTCACGCTGCCCAATGCACGCGTGATGATTCACCAGCCGCTTGGCGGCGCACGTGGCCAGGCATCGGATATCGAGATCCAGGCCCGTGAAATCCTGTATTTGAAGGAACGGTTGAACCAGTTGCTGTCGCATCACACCGGTCAACCGGTCGAGCGGATCGCACGCGACACCGACCGCGACAACTTCATGTCCGGCGATGACGCCCAGGCGTACGGCCTGGTCGACCAGGTGTTGCACAAGCGGCCATGATCTGGCGTGTTTTCGCCCCGGTTTTGAGGGCGAGAACACGCACGTTTATGGTGTGAAATAATTAGAATCGTCCAAACGCCTGCGGCAAGCGCCGTCACTGCTTTTGCTCATTCGCCTCAACTGCGAGGCAGGGGCAAACGGCGTATCATGTAATCGAGTGTCCGGAGGCTCACACATCTATGGCGGACAAGAAAGGTTCTAACAGCGAAAAGCTGTTGTATTGCTCGTTCTGCGGCAAGAGCCAGCATGAAGTCAAAAAGCTGATTGCCGGCCCGTCGGTGTTCATCTGTGATGAATGTATCGACCTGTGCAACGAAATCATTCGTGACGAGGCGGCGGGCGCGGGCATTGAAGCCGGTCTGTCCAAGTCCGATCTGCCGAGTCCGCAGGAAATCCGCGAAATTCTCGATCAGTATGTAATCGGGCAGGAACGCGCGAAGAAGATCCTTGCAGTGGCCGTTTACAACCACTACAAGCGCCTCAAGCATCTCGACAAGAAGGACGAAATCGAGCTCTCGAAGAGCAACATCCTGCTGATCGGCCCGACCGGTTCCGGCAAGACCCTGCTCGCGCAGACGCTTGCTCGCCTTCTGAACGTCCCGTTCGTTATTGCTGACGCAACGACGCTGACGGAAGCCGGCTATGTCGGTGAAGACGTCGAGAACATCATTCAGAAGCTCCTGCAGAACTGCAACTACGAAGTCGACAAGGCTCAGCGCGGCATTGTTTACATCGACGAAATCGACAAGATCAGCCGCAAGTCGGACAACCCTTCGATCACCCGCGACGTATCGGGCGAGGGTGTCCAGCAGGCCTTGCTGAAGCTGGTCGAAGGTACGATGGCGTCGGTGCCGCCGCAAGGTGGTCGTAAGCATCCAAACCAGGACTTCATCCAGGTCGACACTACTAATATTCTGTTCATCTGCGGCGGCGCGTTCGACGGCCTTGAAAAGGTCATCGTCGACCGTACGGAAAAGACGGGCATCGGTTTTGGGGCCAGCGTCAAGAGCAAGCAGGACCGCGATGCGGGCGAAGTGCTGCGCGAAGTCGAACCGGAAGATCTGATCAAGTTCGGGCTGATTCCTGAACTGATCGGCCGTCTGCCGGTGGTCGCTACGCTCGGCAAGCTCGACGAAGTGGCGCTGATGAAGATTCTCGTCGAGCCGAAGAACGCGCTCGTGAAGCAGTATCACAAGCTGTTCAGCATGGAACGCGTCGAACTCGAGATTCGTCCCGGTGCATTGCAGGCGGTCGCACGCAAGGCAATCCGTCGGAAGACGGGTGCGCGTGGTCTGCGCTCCATTCTGGAACAGGCGTTGCTGGATGTGATGTACGAGTTGCCGACGATGAAAGGGGTTAGCAAGGTCATCATCGACGACAACGTCATCGAAGGCGACGGTAAACCTCTACTGATCTACGAAGACGCACCCAAGGTTGCGGGTTCGAATTGATCGGCTTTAAAGGTTTTGCAAAAAAAGCCGTTCATGGCAACGTGGACGGCTTTTTTGTTTATCTTGGGTTAGGATGGTTGTGTTTCCTTTGGAGTCACTGAACTTTTCCCACACGCGGAGGCCTTGTAATCGTTTTTGCAGGCCTCACCTATCGAACGAACTGATACCACTCATGGGGAAATGAAATGTCAGGAACCCAACTCCTCCCGCCGGAACGCACTACGCTCCCGCTGCTCCCGCTGCGTGATGTAGTCGTTTTCCCGCACATGGTGATTCCGCTCTTCGTAGGCCGCCCGAAGTCGATCAAGGCTCTCGAAGCAGCAATGGAAGGCGGCAAGCACATCATGCTCGTCGCCCAAAAGACGGCTGCCAAAGATGAGCCGACCGAAAAGGACATGTACGAAGTAGGGTGTATTGCCAACATCCTGCAAATGCTGAAGCTGCCGGACGGTACCGTGAAGGTGCTCGTCGAAGGCTTGCAGCGTGCGAAGACGCTCTCGATCGAAGAGCAGGAAACCCAGTTTTCGTGCGAAGTCATGCCGCTCGAACCCGACCACGCCGACAGCGCTGAAACTGAAGCGCTGCGTCGCGCGATCGTGTCGCAGTTCGACCAATACGTGAAGCTGAACAAGAAGATCCCACCGGAAATTCTGACGTCGCTTTCGGGCATCGACGAAGCCGGCCGTCTGGCCGATACGATTGCGGCGCATCTGCCGCTCAAGCTCGACCAGAAGCAACACATCCTCGAGATGTTCCCGGTCATCGAGCGCCTTGAGCATCTGCTCGCGCAGCTCGAAGCCGAGATCGACATCCTGCAGGTGGAAAAGCGCATCCGTGGGCGTGTGAAGCGCCAGATGGAGAAGAGTCAGCGCGAGTACTACCTGAACGAGCAGGTCAAGGCGATCCAGAAGGAACTGGGCGAGGGCGAAGAAGGTGCGGATCTCGAAGAACTCGAGAAGCGCATCACCGCCGCGCGCATGCCGAAGGAAGCCAAGAAGAAGGCCGACTCCGAGTTGAAGAAGCTCAAGCTGATGTCGCCGATGTCGGCAGAAGCCACCGTCGTGCGCAACTATATCGACACGCTGATCGGCTTGCCGTGGCGCAAGAAGAGCAAGGTCAACAACGACCTCACGAATGCTGAACGCGTACTCGATGAAGACCACTTCGGTCTCGAGAAAGTCAAAGAACGCATTCTTGAATACCTTGCTGTTCAACAACGCGTGGACAAGGTCAAGGCTCCGATCCTCTGCCTCGTTGGGCCTCCGGGTGTCGGCAAGACGTCGCTGGGTCAATCGATTGCACGCGCAACGAATCGCAAGTTCGTGCGTATGGCGCTCGGTGGCGTGCGCGACGAGGCCGAGATTCGCGGTCACCGTCGGACCTACATTGGTTCGATGCCTGGCAAGATCCTGCAAAGCCTGACCAAGGTCGGCGTGCGCAATCCGCTCTTCCTGCTCGACGAAGTCGACAAGATGGGCCAGGATTTCCGCGGCGATCCGTCGTCGGCTCTGCTTGAAGTGCTCGATCCGGAACAGAACCATACGTTCGCTGATCACTACGTCGAAGTCGACTTCGATCTGTCGGACGTGATGTTCGTGGCGACGTCGAACTCGCTGAACATTCCGCCGCCGCTGCTCGACCGGATGGAAGTGATCCGTCTGTCGGGTTACACGGAAGACGAGAAGGTCAGCATTGCGCAACGTTACCTGTTGCCCAAGCAGAAGAAGAATAACGGCCTGAAGGAAGGCGAGGTCGATGTCACGGAAACTGCAATCCGCGACATCATTCGTTACTACACGCGTGAAGCGGGCGTACGTTCGCTCGAGCGTGAAATTTCGAAGATCTGCCGCAAGGTCGTGAAGATGCTTCTGCTGAAGAAGGCAGAGGGTGCGGTGACGGTCGACGGCAGCAATATCGACACGTTCCTCGGCGTGCGCAAGTACGACTTCGGTCTGGCTGCGAAGGAAAATCAGGTTGGCCAGGTCACGGGTCTTGCGTGGACGGAAGTGGGCGGCGATCTGCTGACCATTGAAGCCGCTGTGATGCCGGGTAAGGGCGTTGTGACTCGCACGGGTTCGCTCGGCGATGTGATGAAGGAATCCGTCGAGGCAGCACGCACGGTGGTTCGTTCGCGTTCGCGTCGTTTGGGGATCAAGGACGAATCGTTCGAGAAGCAGGACATTCACATTCACGTGCCGGAAGGCGCGACGCCGAAGGACGGTCCGTCCGCCGGCATCGCGATGACGACCGCGTTGGTGTCGGTGCTGACCGGTATTCCGGTGCGTGCCAATGTCGCGATGACGGGCGAAATCACGTTGCGTGGTGAAGTGCTGCCGATCGGCGGGCTGAAAGAGAAACTGCTCGCAGCGCATCGCGGCGGTATCAAGCTGGTGCTGATCCCGGAAGAAAACACCAAGGATCTGACGGAGATTCCGGACAACGTGAAGAATGCGATCGAAATCGTGCCGGTCCGCTGGATCGACAAGGTGCTCGAACTCGCGCTCGAACGTGTGCCGCAACCGTTGCCGGAAGAAGAGCCGAAGCCTGCTGCTGCGCCTGTCGCGGCGGAGGCCGGCAAAGACGCCGCAACGGAAGTCGTGAAGCACTAAGCCAACGCGTAGCAAAGTCGGCGCATCAACAAAAGCCCGCGGCATTGTCCGCGGGCTTTTGCTATTTGCAGGCCGCACTCGAGGCGTTGAGGTGGCTTCGTTGTCCCACTCTTTGGACTAATGGCGTCGCGCATAACCAATCGTTTTGCGTCACACCGCCGGGCCGCAAGATTTCGTCATAAAAGCTAACACCAAAGTCCCCTCAGATCCGGCGCAACCCCGCTTGACACAAGGCTTTCGGCCAATTCTAATTGCTTGGCTCGGCGTCCTTGCCGTGCTGTGCTATTACCCGGCGCTATAAAGCGCTACTACGATTGCCCAAAAATATTCTCGGGGGTTGGAATGAATAAAACGGAATTGATCGATCACATTGCACAACAGGCCGACATTTCGAAGGCGGCGGCGGGGCGTGCGCTGGATGCCGTGATCGGTGGCGTCAAAGGCACGTTGAAGAAGGGCGGTTCGGTGACGCTGGTGGGCTTCGGGACGTTTGCAGTTGGCAAGCGCACGGCACGCACGGGGCGTAATCCGCGCACCGGCGCCGCGATCAAGATCAAGGCAGCCAAAGTGCCCAAATTTAGGCCTGGCAAAGCGCTAAAAGATGCGCTAAACTAATCGACTTGCTGCATAAGGGTGGCGCGTTTCGGAAGGCTCAGAATGCTGACGAGCGCGGCGCGACTTAGGTGGTAGAGCGTATACGCAGAACCGCGGAGCGGGTGCTTAGCTCAGTTGGTAGAGCGGCGCCCTTACAAGGCGTAGGTCGGGAGTTCGAGCCTCTCAGCACCCACCAGTTTCCGGTTCGGCATGCAGTACACACGTAGTATAAGGAGTGGTAGTTCAGTCGGTTAGAATACCGGCCTGTCACGCCGGGGGTCGCGGGTTCGAGTCCCGTCCACTCCGCCAGTATCCTTGAAAGGCGAACTCCGGTTCGCCTTTTTTATTGCCCGCTGTTGTAATATCGGGCGTTCTGTTTTTGGCATCCTTAACGCATGCTCGATTTTTTCCGCAATCACAAACGCCTGATGATGTTCATGCTCATCCTCGTCATCGTGCCGGGGCTGGGTTTTGTGGGTATTCAAGGCTTCCGTGGCTTCTTTGACGAGAGCGCCAACGTCGCGAGCGTCAACGGGCACAAGATCACCCGTGCCGAGTATGACGACGCGATGCGTCAACAACTCGACCGCGCACGTCAGATGCTCGGCGCCAACTTCGACATGAAGGTGTTCGACACGCCCGAGCGTCGCAAGCAACTGCTCGACGGCTTGATCGAACAGCGCGTGCTGAACGATGAAACGCAACGTCTTCACCTGACGGCATCCGATGACGCAGTGCGTCGCGTGTTGCTGAACGATCCGGTGATTTCATCGCTCAAGAATCCTGACGGTTCGATCGACGTGAACCGCTACAAGGAACTGCTCGCCATGCAGGGCATGACGCCCGATCAGTATGACGAACGCGTGCGCTATACGTTGGCCACCCAGCAGTTGCCGGCCAGCATCGAGGGTAGCGCCCTCACGTCGAAGACGCTTGCGCAGAACCTCACGACGCTTGCCGAACAGCAGCGTGAAGTGCAAGGTCTCGCGTTCAATCCGCACGACTATCTCGCCAAAATCCAGCCGACTGACGCGCAATTGCAGGCGTACTACGATGCGCATCGCAACGACTTTGCGACGGCCGCCACCGCCACCATCCAATACCTTGTGATGTCGCCGGACGCGCTGGCCGCAGGTCTGCAGCCCTCGGACGCGGATCTGAAGAAGTTCTACGACGACAACATCGCGCACTACCAGACTGCCGCGCAGATGCGCGCGAGCCTGATCCTGGTCTCCGTGGCGCCGAACGCGAGCGCCGACGACAAGGCCAAGGCGAAGCAGAAGGCCGATGCACTGCTGGCGCAGGTCAAGGCGCATCCGGACGACTTCGCGAAGATTGCCGAAGAGAGCTCGCAGGATCCGGCTTCGGCGTCGAAGGGCGGCGATCTTGGCTACTTCGGGCGCGGCATGATGGCCGGTGGTCAGGCATTCGACGACGCTGCATTCAAGTTGAAGAAGGACGAGATCAGCGATGTCGTGCCGACCGATGTGGGCCTGCTGATCCTGAAGGCGACGGATGTGAAGCCGTCGGTCACACAGCCTTTCGACACGGTCAAGGATTCGATTGCCAAGGACCTGAAGACGCAACTCGCGGCCAAGGCGTTCAGCGACGATTCGGACGGTTTTACGTCGGCGGTGTATGAGCAGGCCAAGAGCCTGCAGCCTGCAGCCGACAAGTACAAGCTGCAGATCCAGACCGCTACCGTGACGCCGCAGCCGAACCCTGCGTTGCCGCCCACGAGTCCGCTGAACAACGCGAAGTTTCTCGCGGCGGTCTTTGCGAACGACGCGGTCCAGGCGCATAACAACACGCAGGCCATCGACGCCGGCAACAACACGCTGATCGCTGCTCACGTCACCGCCTACAAGCCGGCAGCCGTGCCGCCGCTCGACACCGTCAAGGATGCTGTGCGTCAGAAGGTCATCGCCGCACAGGCCAATGAGATGGCACATAAGGACGGCATCGCCAAGCTCGCTGAATTGCAGAAGTCGAATGCGACTACTGGCTTTTCGGCGCCGCTGAAGGTCTCGCGCAACGATGCACAGGGCTTGCCGGTCGCTGCACTGAGCGCAATCTACAAGGCCGATTCGCAGAAATTGCCGGCCTACGTGGGCGTCGATCTGGGTGATGCGGGCTATGCGGTGTATCGCGTGAATGCGGTGTTGCCTGGTGCGCCGGTCGATCCGCGCCGTCTCGTCGCCGCGCAGCAGGAGATCGCGCAGTCGGAAGCGCAATCCGAAGTCGAGGCTTATGTCGAAGCACTGCGCGCGCGCTCGAAAATCAAGTTCTACGGCTCGCTGGATAGCGCTCAATCGGGCGGCGACTGATAGACCCGAAATCGACGCTTGGGGCGTGCAGCGAGTCGCACGCACCCATCAGGGAGTCACAAAAAAACCCCGCATTTTTTGCGGGGTTTTTTCTTATCTGGCGAGCTTCGCCAGAGGCGTTGTTGAGGGGAGCCTTAGAGGCAAGCGCTGATCGAACTGGTTGCGTCGCTACTCGCGCCGCCGCCACCGCTGCGGAAGCCAACCCACGAGCCCGTGCCATTGCCCGGACGCACCACAGCGGCCGCGCCGCCAGGCGGTTGCTGGCCCGGTACATACACGTCGACAGCCTGATCGTTTGCCAAGGTGGCTTGTGAGACGACCTGCTGTTGAGTACTGTCTGCCCACTTGTGGGCGATACATTGCGCGACGGCTGCAGGAGGTTGCTGGCTTTGTCCCACGGACTGGACGCCAACCGGCGGTTGAGCGGCGCAGGCAGAGATTGCCACGGTCAAAGCGATAAGCGGTAAGTATTTCACGTCATCTCCTCACAAAAGCGCTCAAAAACGAGCCGGATTTCGCGGTTAGCGAAAGTGTCTGATCGACCTTCCCCGTGCGCGTTCCTCGCTCGTTCGCAACAAGTTGTAAGAAGCTTGTCAGTGTGAGGAACCCGTGCGCAACAACGGCTTAACGGTCGGCCACACGTTGTCAAGTAGCACGGGCTGTGCCTGCTGGGTCGGATGCATCTGATCCGCCTGGAACATGTCGGGTTTGTCCGCGATGCCGGCAAGCAGAAACGGCACGAGGGAGACGTGCAGGTCCTTCGAGATCTGCTCGTAGACCCCGTGGAACTTTTGCGTGTAGTCGGGGCCGTAATTGGGTGGCACGTACATGCCGATCAGCACGACCTTTGCATGGGCTTGTTGTGCCTGTTCGACGATCGTGCGCAAGTTGTCCTCGGTGGTCGCCAAGGGGACGCCGCGCAGCGCATCGTTGGCGCCCAGTTCGACGATCACGATGCCCGGTTTGAGCCGTTGTATCAGTTCGGGCATGCGCGCGCGCCCACCGCTTGTCGTGTCGCCGCTGATGCTTGCATTTGCAACGCTATAATCGATCCGCTCATTGGCAAGACGCTGGCGCATCAACGCGACCCAGCCCGTATCGCGGGGCAAGCCATACTCGGCTGAAATGCTATCGCCGAGAACCATGATGACCGGTTTGGCCGTCTCGGCCGCATTGGGTGGATTGGCGGCACGGGCCGCAAGCGGTATTGCCGTCAAGGCCATCATGAAGAGGCCAGCGGCTATGTTCGAAGCGGCGGCGCGCGGCGCAGCCGGGCGCACTTTCAACCTACGCCTCACCATGCAAAAGAAAACTGATCCAGTCATCGAAGTGCGGGGATTGTGCAAGAGGGTTAAGGATGCGACGGGCGAACTGACGATTCTCGATCATATCGATCTTTCCATCGAGGGCGGCAGCAGCGTTGCGATTGTCGGCGCATCCGGGTCCGGCAAGTCTACGCTGCTCGGTCTGCTTGCAGGATTGGACAGTGCGACCTCGGGGTCGGTTCGGCTGCTCGGTCAAGAGATCACCGAGTTGAGCGAGGACGAGCGCGCCGCATTGCGCAATGGCTCGGTCGGCTTCGTATTCCAGTCTTTCCAGTTGATGCCGCATCTGACGGCGCTCGAGAATGTGACTTTGCCGCTCGAGTTGCAAGGCGGTATCAGCTCACGCGATGCGGCGGCGAGGGCGCGCGGCTTGCTCGAACAGGTGGGGCTGGGGCAGCGTACGCGTCACTATCCCAAGCTGCTGTCGGGAGGTGAGCAGCAGCGCGTTGCGTTGGCGCGCGCGTTCGTGACGCATCCGGCTATTCTCTTTGCTGACGAACCGACCGGCAGCCTCGACGCAGCCACGGGCCACGCGGTGATCGATCTGATGTTCGAGATGAACCGGGCCAACGGCGCGACGCTGATCCTCGTCACGCACGATATCGAACTCGCGCGCCGTTGCGATACCACGGTGACGATCGAGGCAGGGCGCCTCGCCTGAGACGCGCTGCTTGCCCCGACACCGACACCGGGGTTCACACACTCAACGCTTCAAAGCTGCCCGAGCGCGTGCGATCAATCCCGAGGTCGACGAATCGTGCTTCGCCGGATCGACGCTCGCTGAGGTCAGATCGGCTTCCACCACCTTGCCGAGAATCTTGCCCAGCTCGACGCCCCATTGATCGAACGAGTTGATGTTCCATACCGTGCCCTGCACGAGTACCTTGTGCTCGTAAAGCGCGATCAGTGCGCCGAGCGAACGCGCGGTCAGCGCCTCCAGGATAATCGTGCTCGACGGACGGTTGCCCGGGAACATCAGATGCGGCGCCAGTTCCGGCTTGTCCGGACCCGCTACCTTCTTCGCTTCCTCGAGCGTACGGCCGAGCATCAACGCTTCGCTTTGTGCGAAGCAGTTTGCCAGCAGCTTCGGATGATGGCTCGCCAGCGGATGCTCGGGCGTGAGCACGGCGATGAAGTCGATCGGTACGATCGTCGGGCCCTGGTGCAGCATCTGAAAAAATGCGTGCTGGCCGTTCGTGCCCGGCTCGCCCCACGTGACGGCTGAAGTCGGATAGTCGACCATCGCGCCATCGAGACGTGCTGACTTGCCGTTGCTTTCCATCTCCAGTTGCTGAAGATACGACGGCAGGTAATGCATCGCCTCGGAATACGGCGCGACCAGGTAGCTTTGCGATCCGAAGAAGTTGCGATACCAGATGCCGATCATCCCAAGCAGCACCGGCAGGTTGCGCTCGAGCGGCGCCTCGCGGAAGTGCTTGTCCATGTCGTCCGCGCCGGCGAGCAGTTCGTCGAACTGCTTCGGTCCGATCGAGATCATGATCGAGAGGCCGACGGCCGACCACAGCGAATAGCGGCCGCCCACCCAGTCCCACATCTGGAAGACGTTCTCTTTGGCGATGCCGAACTTGACGACTTCAGCCGTGTTGGCCGACACGCCGACGAAGTGCTTCGCGAGCGCGTTTTCCGGGCAGCCTTTCTCGATGAACCAGTCGCGCAGCGAGCGCGCGTTGGTCATGGTCTCGAGCGTGGTGAAGGTCTTCGAGACGATGATGGCGAGCGTCTCTTCCGGGTCGATCTCCTGCATGACGCGGTAGAGATCGGCGCCGTCGACGTTCGACACGAAATGGCTGGTGATCTCCGGTGAGGCGAGGTGATGCAGCGCATTTGTCACCATCTTGGGACCGAGATCCGAACCGCCGATACCGATATTCACGACATAGCGAATCCGCTTACCGGTATAGCCCGTCCATTCGCCGCTGCGAATCTTGTCGGCAAACGCCGCCATCTTGGCGCGTTCGGCCGCGACTTCGGCATGGAACGGCGCGTTCGGATCGGAGGCCCGCAGCGCCGTGTGCAGCACCGCGCGGCCTTCCGTCGGGTTGACGATCTCGCCGGCAAACATGGCGTCGCGGCGTTTCTCGACGCCCGCTTCACGGGCCACCTGTACGAGCAGCTTGAGGGTTTCGTCCTTGATGCGGTGTTTCGAGAAATCGGCCGTGAGTCCGCCGCCTGCGTAGGCGAAGCGTTCGGCACGGGTGGGAGCGGGATCGTTCGCGGGGGCGAACCAGTCGCGCATATGCTCATTGCGGATCTTGTCGTAATGGGCTTGCAGCGAGGACCAGGCGGGGAGCGTGTTCAACGTCATGAGATCGTCCGTCTAACGAAGGGGCACGAAAGAAAGGCAGTGCGCGCTAGGCGCAGCCGGTGGGATGCTCTGGCGCGCTGTCGGAGCTGCGGGTTCGCAACGGTTCCCGGCCGGACAGCGCAGTACTTCAGTATAGCGGCCTTGACGGGAAGCGGGCAGGCAGTTGGACATCGGGTTCAGATAGCGGGATGGGGTGAGGCAAGCCCCGCCCACTGCCCGAGCCCGGCAACGTCAACTTCGGTTTCAGCGCTAGGCTGTTCAGGCTGGATAGAACAGCCGGTTCAGCAGTTTGCGTACCATCGGCGCCAGTTCGCCGGCCGTCAAACCGGCGGGGCCGTCGCCCTGGGCTGTCAGCGTGTCGGCGGCGAGGCCATGCAGATACACGCCTGCGAGTGCCGCCTCGTACGGCGGCAAGCGCTGGGCCAACATTGCGCCGATGATGCCGCCGAGCACGTCGCCGGTGCCGCCTGTCGCCAGCGCGGCGTTGCCGGTCGGATTAACCGCGAGCCGACCGTCCGGCGCGCCAACGACCGTGCCCGTACCTTTCAGCACGATGACGCAGGCGAAGCGCGCGGTCAGCGCGCGCGCGGCAGCCAGCCGGTCGCGCTGCACGGTGGGGACGTCGCAGCCGAGCAGCCGCGCCGCCTCGAGCGGGTGCGGCGTCAGCACGCAGGGATCGCCCTTTGCACCACGGGCGGCGACTTTTGCGGCAAGCGCAGGATCCTTCGAGACCAGGTTCAACGCGTCCGCGTCCAGCAGTTTAGGGACGTCGAGCGGCAGCACATCGTGCAGTGCCTGGGTCGCGCGGTCCCGATGACCCATGCCGCAGCCGATCGCCAGCGCGTCCATCTTGTCGAGCGGCAGATCGTCGATGGCGTGCAGCATCAACTCGGGATGCGGTGGATCGTAGGGCGGGGCGCCCGCGCCAAGCAGTGCCACGTGAATTTTCCCGGCGCCGCAGTGAAGCGCTGCGCGAGCCGCAAGAATCGGCGCGCCGCACATGCCGGTGTCGCCGCCTACCACGGCGAGGCTGCCGAACGAGCCCTTGTTGGTCGAGAAATCGCGCGACGGCAGGAACGGCGCGAATAGCGCCGGGGCATTGAGTTGCACGCCGCCGGTACGAGGGGCAGCGGCCGCCGTGTCGAGGCCGATCGGCGCGACGGTTACCGCGCCGGCCAGATCGCGCCCCGAAGCCATGAAGAGGCCCGGCTTGGCGCCGATGAACGTTACCGTGTGCGTGGCTCGCACGCCCGTGCCGGAGCCGACCACGTTGCCTGTTTCGCTATCGAGGCCGCTCGGCACATCGAGCGCCAGCACCCGGCCTTGCCGCTTCGCGCGCTGTGACAACTGCTGAGCGAGCGTGGCGAAGACGCCTTCGAGCGGCCTGGTCAGGCCGATCCCGAACATGCCGTCGACCAGCCAGCCGAAGCGCTCGAACGAGTCCGGCGCCGACGTGCTGATCGGAACGCCTGCCGCGCGCGCCTCGCCGAGCGCCCAGCGGGCGTCGTCCGGTTTGACTTCGACGGGCATGCAGACTTCGACCGCGATGCCGGCGGTATGCAACTCGGTGGCGACCACCAGCGCATCGCCGCCGTTGTTGCCAGGACCCGCGACGATCCAGACCGTCGCGGCAGAATCGGTCGAGCGTGCCGACGCGATCTGCCCGGTCAGGAACAGCGCGGCGGCGCGGCCGGCACGCGCCATTAGCTCGTGGGGCGGCAGCGTAGCCGCTGCGCTGACTTCGAGCGCACGCAAATCGGCGACGCTCAGAAGCGCGAGCGGTCGGTCGTGCGTGTCAATCAGGCCGGACAGGTCGGAAGGATTGGTGGGACTGACAGATGCGGCTTCGTTCATGGCGGCGTCAAGCGGTGGCCCGGGCGGGCACGGAACCGTCATGGTAGTGCGAATGCACGTAGGGGGTGGAACTGTTCGGCCAGGTTTCGTTGCGCGATGGCGCCCGAGGACTCCTCAGGCTGCCTCAGCCTCAGTACCGAAACCGCTCCGGCCGTAACGCGGCAAGCGTATCCGCCGGCAGTTCGGGCGCGCTGCCGCCGATCAGATCCGCCACCAGTTTCGCGGCCCCGCAGGCGAGTCCCCAACCTGCTGGTCCGTGCCCCACGTTGACGAACAGACGCGGATGCAATGCATTGCCGACCATCGGCAGGCCATCCGGCGAGAGCAGCTTGAGGCCGTCCCACGACAGCGCCGCCGAGATCTTGGCCGCGCCCGGAATCCAGTCGTGCGTGGCTTGACCGAGCAGAGCCAAAGCGTCCTTGGTGACCGCTTCGGACAGCGGTTTGTCGGTCTGTCCTGCGCCTTGCAGCACCGCGCCGCCGGCGATGCGCAGCCGGTGGTTCATCCGCGTGACGGTGATGCGCTTCACTGCGTCGACGATCGCCACGTGCGGCACGCATTCTTCGTGAGCGATCGGCGCGGACAGCGTATGCAGCCGCAGCGGATGCAAGGGCACTCGCAGACCGAGCCGCTCGAGCAGCGGCACCGACCCGGTGCCGGCCGCGACCACGATAGCGTCGGCGTTGATCACGTCGACTTCACGCGACGAAGTGACTTCGCCAAGCCGCGGCGCCAGTTCGACCGCCGCCTGTGCCCCATCGAGCCGGATGGCATCGACCTCCCGGTTCAGCATGAACTGCACACCGCCCTCGGTATCGAGCGTCTGCTTGATGAGCTTGGTGAAGAGCGGGCAGTTCGCCGTGCGCTCCTGATCGAACAACACACCGCCTGCGAACTCGGGATCGGTCGGCACCGAATGCTCGTACGCCGCGCACTCGGCTGGCGTCATCACATGGTGCGGCACTTCATACTGGCGCAGCAATTCCAGCGCCGGCTGGGTCAGATCCCACTCCTGCGCCGAGCGCGTGAGGTACAGCACGCCCTCGGTCTGTTCGAATTCGAGCCCGAAGCGCGCTTCCATATCGGCCATCGCCTCGCGCGATGCCTCGATCAGCGGACGCAGCAGCCCGTATTGCCGGCTGAAGGCCTGCGGTTCCTGCCACGCGGCCAGTTGCCGCTCGAACAGGCGGGCGCCGCCGTTGAAGCCGGTCTTGCGGATGACGCCGTTTTTGGCGGCCTGGCGGCTCTGCATGAAAGTCGGCCCGAACCAGACGTCGAGCGGCGTCGGCAGTACGGTGCCGCCATGGCCGTAGGTCGCGCCCTGCGCGACGGTCGCAAAGCGTTCGACTACGCAGACCCGGTGACCTGCGGCGCGCAACTGATAAGCGGTGGAGACGCCCACAATTCCGCCGCCAATGACGATGACATCCATGTTTGCTTCGATTTTCCGGTGGAACGCGGACTGGCTGGCGTTCCCCGTATGCGTGGCATGCGGCGCGTGCAAAGGACCGCTGCGCCGATCTGGTGAAACGCCGAATGATAGCAGTCAATCGCATCAGACGCGCAGGCGTCCGAGGATCGGGAATTCGACCGGCCGCGCGTCCCAACGCGTGCCAAAACCGCACGCACGCGCCGCCTGGACGCTTCCGGCAGGGGCGCTCGCGGGTCTTCCCGGGGTATAATCTCGGACTTCTCTTTCGCCTCACGTCGCCTGCATGCGCGACTCATCGACGCAACGTCAAGTCCATGGCCCACTTCTCGTGTTTCCCCGGCGCTTCGGCCCTCTCCGATTTCCGTCAAACCCGCCTGCTCGAGACGCTTACGCGCATCGACGCCAACATCACCGGCGTGTACGGCCAATATCTGCACTTCGTCAACGCGCAGGTACCGCTGACGGCTGAAGACAGCGCGAAGATCGAAGCGCTAATGCACTACGGCGATCCGTTCGTCGAGGCCAAAGAACGTGCCAACAGCGAGACCTTTCTCGTGGTGCCCCGTTTCGGCACGGTGTCGCCGTGGGCCAGCAAGGCAACGGACATTGCGCACCATTGCGGCTTGACGCAACTGCGTCGTATCGAGCGCGGCGTCGAATACACGGTGACGCTCAAGAGCGGCCTGCTGGGCAAGAAGACGCTGTCCGACGAAGCGCGCGAGGCTGTCGCCGCCGCGCTGCACGACCGCATGACTGAAAGCGTGGCGCCGTCGCGCGATCACGCCATGCATCTGTTCGACGAGCTGCCGGCCAAGCCGCTGCAAACCGTCGACGTGCTGGGTCATGGCCGCGGTGCACTGGAAACGGCCAACCGGGAACTGGGCCTCGCGCTCGCCGAAGACGAAATCGAGTATCTGGTCGACGCCTTCACGACGCTCGGCCGCAACCCGACCGACGTCGAACTGATGATGTTCGCGCAGGCCAACAGCGAGCACTGCCGCCACAAGATTTTCAATGCGGAGTGGACCATCGACGGCGAGAAGCAGGACATCTCGCTATTCAACATGATCCGCAATACCGAGAAGCTCAATCCGCATGGCACCATCGTCGCGTACTCGGACAACTCGGCGATCATGGCTGGCGGTCAGGCCGAGCGCTGGTTCCCGCGCAAGCCGGCGGCTGAAGGCGAGCTGGCTGAGCACTATGGGCGCCACGTCGAACTGACGCACACGCTGATGAAGGTGGAAACGCACAACCACCCGACCGCGATCTCGCCGTTCCCGGGTGCTGCGACCGGCGCGGGCGGCGAAATCCGCGACGAAGGCGCAACCGGCCGCGGCGCGCGTCCGAAGGCCGGCCTCGCGGGCTTCACCGTATCGAACCTCGACTTGCCGGATGCGCGCGAAGCATGGGAAAACGCTCGTGACGCCGTGCAGCCGGTCGGCTACCGCAATCCGGCCGACGAGCAACAAACCTATGGCCGCCCGGACCGCATCGCTTCGCCGCTGCAGATCATGATCGACGGTCCGCTCGGTGGCGCCGCGTTCAACAACGAATTTGGCCGGCCGAACCTGGGTGGCTACTTCCGCACTTACGAGCAGAACGTCGCGGGCACCGTGCGCGGCTATCACAAACCGATCATGATCGCGGGCGGCATCGGCAATATCTCCGATCAGCATACGCACAAGCACGACTTGCCGGAAGGCTCGCTGCTGATCCAGATCGGCGGCCCGGGTATGCGCATCGGCATGGGCGGCGGCGCCGCCAGCTCGATGGCAACCGGTACCAATACCGCTGAGCTCGACTTCGACTCCGTGCAGCGCGGCAACCCGGAAATCGAGCGGCGCGCTCAGGAAGTCATCAATGCCTGCTGGCAGCTTGGCGAAAAGAATCCGATTCTGAGCATTCACGACGTGGGTGCGGGTGGTCTGTCCAATGCCTTCCCGGAAGTGGTGGACGGCGCTAGCAAGGGCGCGATTTTCGAGCTGCGCAAGATCCAGCTCGAAGAGAGCGGCCTGTCGCCGCGCGAGATCTGGTCGAACGAAGCGCAAGAGCGCTATGTGCTGGCGATTGCTCCTGCCGATCTGCCGGAATTCGAGGCAATCTGCGAGCGCGAGCGCTGCCCGTTCGCGGTGATCGGCACAGCAACGAACGAACGTCAGTTGAAGCTGATCGACACCGAAGAGAAAAACGACAACGCGCATCAGCCGGTCGATATGCCGATGGAAGTGCTGCTCGGCAAGGCACCGCGTATGCATCGCGACGTCAAGCATGTCGAGACCACGCTGCTGCCGGTGGATGTCACCGGCATTAACCTGTCCGAAGTAGCGGTGAGCGTGCTGCGTCACCCGACGGTGGCGAGCAAGTCGTTCCTCATTACGATCGGCGACCGATCGGTGGGCGGGACGACCGCGCGCGACCAGATGGTTGGCCCGTGGCAGGTGCCCGTTGCCGACGTGGCGATCACCACGATGGACTACGCCGGCTACCGCGGCGAAGCCATGACGATGGCCGAGCGTACGCCGCTCGCCGTGATCAATCCGCCGGCGTCGGGTCGTATGGCGGTCGGCGAGGCCGTCACGAACATCGCGGCGGCGCCGATCGCGTCGCTGGACAAGCTGAAGCTGTCCGCGAACTGGATGGCCGCTTGCGGTGCCCCAGGTGAAGACGCGGCGCTGTACGACACCGTCAAGGCGATCGGCATGGAACTGTGCCCGGCGCTTGGCATTAGCATTCCGGTGGGCAAAGACTCGCTGTCAATGCGCACCAAATGGGACGACCGGGGCGTGGCGAAGGAAGTGGTCGCGCCGGTTTCGCTGATCATCTCTGCGTTCGCGCCGGTCGAAGACGTGCGCGGCCATCTGACGCCGCAACTGCGCCGTGTCGACGAAGCGGGCGACTCCGTGCTGATTGCGATCGACCTGGGCCGCGGCAAGCATCGTCTCGGCGGCAGTATCCTCGCGCAGGTCACGCAACAGGTCGGCGACGCGACGCCGGATGTCGACGACGCCGAAGACCTGAAGCGTTTCTTCGCCGCCATCCAGGCGCTGAATAGCGACGGCAAGCTGCTCGCGTACCACGACCGCTCGGACGGCGGCCTGTGGGCGACGGTCTGCGAAATGGCATTCGCCGGTCACGTGGGCGTGTCGCTGAACGTCGACATGTTGACGCTCGATCCGAATCACGAATTCGACTATGGCGATGCCAAAGACTGGGCCAAGCAGACCAGCGGCCGCCGTGAAGACCGCACGATTCGCGGGCTCTTCAACGAGGAGCTGGGCGCGGTGATTCAGGTGCGTGCGCAGGATCGCGATGCGGTGCTGGCGTCGCTGCGCGAACATGGCCTGTCGGCATGCTCGCACGTGATCGGCAAGCTCAACGAACGCGACACGATCGAAATCTATCGCGACGCGAAGAAGATCTACGAAGCGCCGCGCACGGAACTGCATCGTGCATGGAGCGAAGTGAGCTGGCGCATTTCGCGTCTGCGCGACAACCCGGCTTGTGCCGATGCCGAGTACGACGCGCTGCTCGATGCCGCTGATCCGGGCATCACGCCGCAACTGAGCTTCGACCCGGCGGAAGACGTAGCCGCGCCGTTCATCCCCCAAGGGGACTTCCTTCGGGGCGTTGGCAAAGGTGCTCGCCCGCGCGTGGCAATCCTGCGCGAGCAGGGCGTCAACTCGCACCTTGAAACCGCATATGCATTCGACCGCGCCGGTTTCGACGCCTACGACGTGCACATGAGCGACCTGCTGGCGGGCCGGACAACACTCGCCGATTTCGCTGGCGCAGTGGCGTGCGGCGGCTTCTCGTACGGCGACGTGCTGGGTGCAGGCGAGGGCTGGGCGAAGACGATCCGCTTCAACGCACAACTGGCCGACATGTTCGCCGCCTTCTTTGCCCGCAAGGACACGTTTGCACTCGGCATCTGCAACGGTTGCCAGATGATGAGCAGCCTTGCGTCGATGATCCCGGGTGCCGAGGCATGGCCGAAGTTCACGCGCAACAAGTCGGAGAAATTCGAGGCGCGCTTCTCGCTGGTCGAAGTGCAGCAGTCGCCGTCACTGTTCTTCAGCGGCATGGAAGGCTCGCGCATTCCGGTGGCCGTCGCGCACGGCGAAGGTTTCGCGGACTTCTCGCAGCAAGGCGATGCGTCGAAGGCGGCGGTGGCGATGCGCTTTGTCGATCACCGCGGCCAGGCGACCGAGCAGTATCCGTTCAACCCGAACGGCTCGCCGGACGGCATTACCTCGGTGACGACGCCTGACGGCCGCTTCACAGTCCTGATGCCGCACACCGAGCGCGTGCATCGCACGGTGCAGATGAGCTGGCATCCGCAAGGCTGGAACGCCAACGACGCTAGTCCGTGGCTGCGCGTGTTCCAGAACGCGCGACGCTGGCTGGGCTGACGCGCACACGCTGAAGGGGCCGAGGAAAGTAAGCCGCGGCGGCGGCGGTGTAAATTTGCCATCGCGGCAAGCCAGGCCACCGTGCAAATGTTCAGGTTTGCAGAACCCCAAGTCGTCGCCGTCAAAAACAACAAAGCCGCCCAAGGGCGGCTTTGTTGTTTGCGGGCCTAGCCAAACGTATGGCTGGCCAGTGAGCAGTCAGTAGGTAGCGCCCCGGGGTGAGCCCCATCAGCGCTATCCCCGCTGCCTGTTACTGCACCTTCGCGTTCTTCCGCAGACTCTCTTCAAACGCCTGCAGCTTTTCCTGCTGGATCTGCTGAACGATCTGCTGACGCACCTGTTCGAGCGGCGGCGGCGCGGTCTCGCGCGTGTCGTCGAGACGAATGATGTGCCAGCCGAATTGCGTGTGCACCGGCGCGTCGGTCATCTGGCCTTTCTGCAGCTTCTCGGCCGCAGCCGCGAATTCAGGCACATACGCCTTCGGATCCGACCAGTCGAGGTCACCGCCGTTCTTGCCCGATCCCGGGTCCTTCGAATATTGCTTGGCGAGATCTTCGAAGCTCGCGCCTGCCTTGATCTTGGCGATCAGGTCTTTGGCCTGAGCCTCGTTATCCACGAGGATGTGGTGAAGGTGATATTCCTTGCCACCAGCGTCCTTCACGAGCGCGTCATAACGCGCTTTGATTTCTGCATCGCTCGGCTGGTTGTTCTTCACGAAGTCTTCGATCAACGCACGCAACACGACAGTTTGCTGGGCGACCGCGACCTGCGCCTTGACGTCGGGGCGGTTCGGGATGCCGCGGCGTGCCGCTTCCTGCATCAGGATTTCGCGGTTGATCAGTTCTTCGCGCACGGCTGTCTGCAACTGCGGCGAGTCCTGCTGACCCTGTTGAACGAGTTGAGCGACAAGCGCATCGACGCGTGCTTTGGGAATCGGCGTGCCGTTCACGACGGCGATGTTCTGTGCAAACACAGGCGCAGCCGCAAAAGCGGCCAGCAATACCCAGAGGCGGGTTTTCTTCAAGGTCATCGGAAGTTTCCTAACGGGACAGCAAATCGAATTCTTCGGGCGTGTAGGCCGTGATTGCGAGCGCGTGAATGCCTCGCTGCATGGCATCGGCCAGCGCATCATACACCAAGCGGTGCCGTGCTACGCGGGGCTTTCCGGCGAATGCAACTGCAACAATCGTGACACTAAAGTGACCGCCTGCCGAGGCGCCGGCGTGCCCCGCATGCTGCGCGCTGTCATCGCGCACGGTGATCGACGTAATCGGCGCGAGCGCTGCGGCGAGGCGCGTTTCGATCAGCGCGACGCGTTCGGTGGTCGTGGCGTGCAGGAAGATGTCGTTGCTCATTTCATTCTTCTTCTTTCATGTACTTCGACAGCCACAGGCTCTGGCCGACAATGAACACCACGAGGCACCCGGTCGCGCCGAACAGCTTGAAGTTGACCCAGGCGTTGGTCGAGAAGTGGAAGGCCACGAACAGGTTCAGGATGCCGAGCAGCACGAAAAACACCGCCCAGATCACACTCAACTGGCTCCAGGTGCGGTGCGGAAGCGTGATCTGCTTGCCCATCATCGCCTCGATCAGGTTCTTGTTGAACGCCAGTTGCGAGACGATCAGCGCCACCGAGAAGGCCCAATACAGCACGGTTGGCTTCCACTTGATGAAGGTATCGTTGTGCAATACAAGCGTTGCGCCACCGAACACCGTGACGACCCCGAGGCTCACCCACAGCATCGGATCAACCTTGCGGTGACGGAACGCCACCCAGGCGATCTGCAGCAGCGTCGCGACGATCGCCACCGCCGTTGCCGTGAAAATGCCCCACAGCTTGAATGCGACGAAAAACAGGATGATCGGGAACAGATCGAACAGGAATTTCATTATCTGGGCGGGGACGAGGAGGAATGAGGAAAAATGGGCGCGGAGTGAAGGGCGCCTCGCGCCCATATTATGCGTGCAGTGTGTACCCGTCGCGGCAGCCGGCTAGCGGCCGGCGCCAGGCGGCCGGTTCGCAAGCTGGCTGAAGGGTTGGTTGCCTCTGTCCCAAGGCTGGCGTTGCCTGCGTTGCGTTACTTGGGCTCGAATTGTAGCGCAGCCGAGTTGATGCAGTAGCGAAGCCCGGTCGGCGCCGGACCGTCCTCGAACACGTGGCCCAGGTGGGCGCCGCAATTCTTGCACTGCACCTCGATGCGCAGCATGCCGTGCGCGCGGTCGGTTTTCTCGGCGATCACTTCGCCGTTGATCGGCTTGAAGTAGCTCGGCCAGCCACAGCCGGCGTCGAACTTGGTGTCCGATTCGAACAGCGGTGTGCCGCAGCACACGCAGTCATAGATGCCGCGATCCCAATGATCGTTGTAACGGCCGGTAAACGGGCGCTCGGTGGCAGCGTGGCGCGTGACCTGATACTCGATGTCGGAGAGCTGTTTGCGCCATTCGGTGTCGTCTTTCTGCACCGGAGCGGAGGAGGTCTTGGTGTCGTCGGAGTTCATGGTCGGTTCCTGTCTCGGGTTAGTCACTGTCTGGGGCTGAGATTCTGGGTCTATCCGGGTCTGCTAAGGAGCGGGGCTCATCCGCGCTACGCGTGCTGCGAAGAAAAGGCTCAACGCGGCAACGCGCGAACACGGGCTTTACGACGAGCAACTGACTTCCAGCGAGCTGGCCCAGTCGGGTGGCAGCGCGGCGTAAGCTTCGTGTTCCGGTTGGTCGTCGAAGGGACGGCGCAGCACTTCCGCCAGTCGCTCGACTTCCGAAAAGTCCTTCTCCCTTGCACGGCGAATGGCCGTTTCGGCCAGATGGTTGCGGAGAATGAATTTGGGGTTCACGCGGTTCATTGCAATGGCGCGTTCGGCATCGTCGAGTGTTTCTTCGGACAGCCGCGCGCGGTAGTCGTTCACCCAGGAATCGAAGGCCGGGCGGTCGAGAAACAGGTCACGAACCGGCGCGTCGCCGCTCGCGTCATGCTTCGAAACACGGGCCAGATTGCGGAACGTGAGGGTGAAATCCGCGCGATTCGCCTGCATGACGTCGAACAGGCGGTTGGCGAGCACGTCGTCGCCGGGGCGCTCGGTTTGCAGGCCGAGCTTGGCGCGCATGCGGCGCTCCAGTGCAGGAGCAAAACGGTCCTTGAAGCCTTCGAGTATGCGCTGCGCGTCCTTGACCGCTTCCTCGCCTCGCACGCTTTCGTCGTGCTGCTGGCCCAGCAGCGGCAGCAGCCCTTGCGCCAGACAGAAGAGGTTCCAGTAAGCGATCTGCGGCTGCATCCGGTACGCGTAACGGCCCTGCGAATCGGAGTGATTGCAGATATAGCCGGCATCGAAACCGTCCAGAAAGCCGAACGGACCGTAGTCGATCGTGAGACCCAGGATCGACATGTTGTCCGTGTTCATCACGCCGTGACAGAAGCCGACAGCCTGCCATTGGGCGAGCAGATCAGCGGTGGACAACACCGCTTCGTTCAGCAGCGCCAGATACGGATCGTCCGCTTCCTTGCATTGCGGATAAAAGCGCTCGATGACGTGATCAGCGAGCGACTGCAATGCGTCGACCCGGTCGTTCGCATAGAAATGCTCGAAGTGGCCAAAGCGCACGAAGCTCGGCGCGACCCGCGTGACGACCGCTGCCGTTTCCATTTCCTCGCGGCGCACCGGTTGGTCGGAGCCGATCACGCACAGTGCGCGCGTGGTCGGAATGCCAAGGTGGTGCATCGCTTCCGAGCACAGATACTCGCGGATCGACGAACGCAACACCGCGCGGCCATCGCCCATGCGCGAGTAAGGCGTGCGTCCGGCGCCCTTGAGCTGCAACTCATAGCGCTTACCGTCGTGTTCGACTTCGCCGAGGCCAAGTGCACGGCCGTCGCCGAGTTGCCCGGCCCATACGCCAAACTGATGTCCCGAGTACACCGACGCATAAGGCATCGCCTCCGCTGGCCAGTCGCGCGTAGTGTTGCCGGAGAAAAACTCGGCGAAGGCGGGGTCGCGCACGATCTCAGGGTCGAGGCCGAGCAGCGCGGCGGTGTCGGCGGCAAAACCCACTACATAGGGGTCGCTGAGCGGCGCGGCCGGCAAGCGGGTCATAAAGACGCCGCCGAGTTGGGCAAATGCGCCTTCGCGCGAGGTGCCAAGGGCCTCGGCGAATGTTGCCATCGGCCCGGACAGGCCGGTAATGCTTGGGGAAAACGACATGTTGAGCGCCTCTGGATTAACCGATATTGTAAGTCGGCGCCCGCGGCGCTGCTGGCGGGCCGGTTGTTTGCTCCGCCGGGGGAGAGTCAGGCAATCGCCGCGAGCCAGCCGACCTGAGAGAGATGTCACAAATACCGCGAGGAGACCGCTGCTTATGACGACGCCGTTGCTGGGCCAGATGATGGACACCCCGCTCAACGTATCGTCGCTGCTGGCGCATGCCGCACGGCATTTCGGCAACACGGAAATCGTCTCGCGGCGGCTCGAAGGCGATATGCATCGCTACACCTACCGCGACTGCGAAAAGCGCGCTAAGCAA
>Ga0302234_10000480_pt1 | contig 30731 bp, 25 predicted proteins | sample II_Palsa_N3_2_FD_193576 | JGI IMG/M metagenome (GOLD analysis project Ga0302234, IMG submission 193576) | Peat permafrost microbial communities from Stordalen Mire near Abisko, Sweden - II_Palsa_N3_2 | ecosystem: Environmental > Terrestrial > Soil > Palsa > Peat permafrost | place: Sweden... | reverse complement strand
CCAATTCGACCGCGCTTCCCCGCTTCGCCCGCTTCCGTGCCTTCTCCAGCGCCAGCCCCAGCTCCCCAAATCCCTCAATAGCCACCGCCGCCAGAATGCCCTCGCGGCTTCCAAAATGTGCGTACAGGACGGGTTGGCTGTACGAAATTTCGTCCGATAGACGCCGAACGGTAACGTTCGGCCAACCTTCCAGCTCCGCGATTCGCCGTGCCGCACCCAGTATCTGTGCCCGGCGTGCCTGCCTGTCCCGTAGTTTCCGTTCCGCAATCCGGTTCGCTGCCACCGTCTCCGTCATAGATAGAAAGTATAGCGCTGCTAGAAATTATTTGCCGAATCGGAAACTTCCATCAACTTCCTGGCATCCGATATAGCGTTGCTAGATTTTCTACCAAGGAGACTCTTTTATGCTAAATGCTATCCCGCTTTCCGTCGCCGCCCTCATCGCCGCTGGTGTCATCACGATCGGTTCCTTCTACCTTGTTTCCCCCCAGCGAATCTCAGCATCCTTCGGCCTCAAACCGCCCGCCTCCGATCCCGACACGCGCGCCTGGTTGCGCCTCAAAGGAATTCGCGACGTCGGTTCCGGCCTGGTCATCCTCACACTGATGCTCACCGCCGGCGCGCACGCCATAGGCTTAGCCATGCTCGCCTTCGCGATCATCCCTCTCGGCGACATGCTCATCATCCTGGCCTCGGGCGGCTCGAAGTCGAAAGCCTTCTCCATTCACGGCGCAACCTGCGCAGTGATGCTAGTTATCGGCCTCTTCCTAACCCAAATCCTCTGAGCCAGGACCCCTCGCCGTTCTTCTCAAATACTTTGGAGCGCCGCCGGACCCAACTGAGAACTAACAACTGAGAACTAACAACTGAGACAACGCTCCATCACCCACCATCCCCACCCAACTCTTCAAGTAAACCTCGAACCCCCGTTAACTCATCTGATACCGGGTACGCTCATAGGTGAACCACAGGCGGAACCGTGCTGACTACTAGCTCGATTCGTCTGCCATCCTATACGTTAGTAACTCAGATTGTAGTGACGTCACATCATCCAATTCGCAAAGCAGTTACCCCCGAGCCAACCGTCATTCCGGACAAGCTCTACTTCCGCATCGGCGATGTAGCCAAGCTGTGCGACGTTCCTGCCTACGTCCTGCGTTTCTGGGAGACCGAGTTCCCGCAGCTCAAACCCAACAAAGGCGGCACCGGCCAGCGCCTCTACCGCAAGCGCGACGTAGAAATGGCCCTCCGCATCAAGAGCCTGCTCTACGACCAGGGCTACACCATCCCCGGCGCCCGCCAGGTCTTCTCCACCGAATCCAAAACCAAAGAAGCCCCCGAACCCACCCAGCTCGCCGCCGCACCCGCACCAACTCCCGCGCCTGAGCCTGCACCCTCTATCGATGTAGGCGAGACCATCCGCCAGGAAGCCCACCGCCGCGAGCAGCTCTCCACCCTCCGCGCCGAACTCCGCTCCCTCGCCGACCTCCTCGCCAAGCCCGCCTCCCCCAACTCTCCCGCGCCCGCCACCGCCGCCGCCGCGCCCATCGAGCCCAAGCCAAAATCCATGCGCCCCCGCCTCGTCCTCGAGCCCAAGCCCGACGCCAAAGCTCCCCGCCTCATCGATCAAGGCGACCTCTTCCCCTCCGAGTGACACCCGCTCCACTCAACCCGCGCAAAACCCACACCGCCGGCTCCGCAGCCATCCTCCTCATGCTGAGCTCCTTCGGCTCCGGTCTCCTCGCGCTCATCCGCATCCGCTACGTCAACTCCCTCTTTGGCGCTGGCGCCGCGCAGGACGCCTACCGCGCCGCCTTCACCCTCCCCGACCTCCTCAACTACTTCCTCATCGGCGGCGCTGCCTCCATCTCCCTCATCACCATCCTCAACCGCTACCGTGAAGCCGGCGACGAAGAAGGTGGCGACCGCGCCCTCTCCGTCATCCTCACCACCATGCTCGTCGTCCTCGGCACCGGCGTCCTGCTAGCGGAAATCTTCGCCCCCGAATACGTCTGGCTAGCCAACAAAGGCTTTCGTTCCGACCCCGTCCGCGCCGCGCTCTGCACCGCGCTCACCCGCATCATCCTTCCCGCGCAGCTCTTCTTCTTCATCGGCAGCGTCATGAGCTCGCGCCTGCAAGTCAGAAAAATCTTCATCTACCAGGCCTTCACACCGCTGATCTACAACGGCGGCATCATCCTCGGCGCCTTCTTGCTTCATAACGTAAAGGTCCACGGCCAGCCGATCGGCATCTACTCACTCGCCATCGGCGTCATCGCCGGCGTCCTCATCGGCTCTGCGCTGCTCAACGCCATCGGAGCCTTCCGCACCGGCTTCCACTACACCCCGCGCGTCAACTTCAAATCTCCCGCCTTCCTCGAGTGGCTCAAGCTCTCTCTCCCCCTCATGATCGGCGTCTCGCTCGTCATGTTCGACGGCATCTTCCTCAAGTACTTCGCCTCCGTCCAGCACGGCGGCATCACGCTAATCGGTAACGCCAAAGATCTCTTCAACGCGCCCTTCAACATCATCGGTGCAGCCGCCGGCGCAGCCTCTCTACCCTTCTTCGCGTCCCTCTTCCAGCAGAACCGCCACTTCGATTTCTCCTCCTCCGTAGGCCGCTCCGTCTCCCGACTCTTCGCCGTCGCCATGCTCGTTGCCGCCTGGATGATCGCCCTCGCCCCCTGGCTAATGGACCTCTTCAAGAGCGGCAAATTCAACCACGCCGACGTCCTCTCCGTCACCCACCTCTTCCAGATCCTCTCCATCACTCTCCCCCTCTGGGCGGTGCAAGGCATCTACGCCCGCGCCTTCTACGCCGCATCCGACACCCGCACCCCCGCCATCACCGGCACCATCATCACCGTCCTCTCCGTCCCTCTCTACTGGCTGCTCTTCAAAACCCACGGCCTCACCGGCCTCGCCATCGCCTCCGACATCGGCATCCTCATCCAGACCGCAACCCTCGCCATCCTCCTCCACCGCAAGCGCCTCGTCTCCCTCACCCACCTCGAATACACCGAGCTGGCCCGTGCCCTGGCCGCCGCGCTCGTCGCCTTCATCGCCGCCTACGCCACCGCCCACGCCCTCCTCCATTTCCACCCCGCGCTCCAGGGCCACAAAGCCGACCTCTTCATCCTTGCCACCGGAAGCCTCTCCTGGGCGGTCGCCGCGTTCCTCGTCCTCTTATCGCTCCGCTCCAAACTCCCCGCCCAACTCCTCCGCCGCAAAACCATCTGAAACACCCATTTGAGAACTGACAACTGAGAACTGAGAACTGTTCCGCCCCCGTACCTCCCCCTTCACCCCGCGTTTCCACCCACTCGCTGCACCCGTTTCGCCCCACCCCCTCAGGGCAGGTAGAATAAAAGAGTTCCGCCAACACGATTTGCATCGTATGGGCAGAACGTCCGGAGACCAATGCTGCGCCACGCCCGTGGCACTCTGCAGCACGAGGGGCCGGTCGTCGGGCGCTCTGTTTTTACCTGAGCGCGTCCGGCTATCTGATCTAAGGAGCTTCCCGCTTTGTCTACCAACACCGACCGTTTCCTCTTCACCAGTGAGTCCGTGACCGAAGGTCATCCCGACAAGATCGCCGACCAGATCTCCGACGCCATCCTGGACGCCTGCCTCGCGCAGGATCCCACCTCCCGCGTCGCCTGTGAGACCCTCACCTGCACCGGCCTCATCGTCGTCGCCGGAGAGATCACCACCCAGGCCTACGTCGACTTCCAGACCCTGGTCCGCGACACGGTCCGTGAGATTGGCTACGACGACGCCCTCAAGGGCTTCGACTGCAATACCTGCGGCGTCATCTCCACCATCAATCGCCAGTCCCCTGACATCGCGCAAGGTGTCGACACCGGTGGCGCCGGCGACCAGGGCATGATGTTCGGCTACGCCACCAACGAGACGCCCGAGCTGATGCCCACACCCATCTCGCTCGCGCATAAGCTCGCCCACAAGCTCACCGAAGTCCGCAAGAACGGCAAGCTCGGCTACCTCCGCCCCGACGGCAAGTCGCAAGTCACCGTCGAGTACGACTCCAACAACAAGCCCATCCGCGTCGACGCCGTCGTCATCTCCACCCAACACGCCGAGTTCTCCGACAAGGACCCCAAGAGCACCCTCACCAACGAGCAGCTCCGCGCCGACATCATGGAGCACGTCATCCAGGCCGTCATCCCCGCCAACCTCCTCGACGCCGACACTAAGTACCACATCAACCCCACAGGCCGCTTCGTCATCGGCGGGCCCATGGGCGACACCGGTCTCACCGGCCGCAAGATCATCGTCGACACCTACGGCGGCATGGGCCGTCACGGCGGCGGCGCCTTCTCCGGCAAGGACTCCACCAAGGTCGATCGCTCGGCCGCCTACATGGCGCGTTACGTTGCCAAGAACATCGTCGCAGCCGGCCTCGCCGACCGCGTCGAAGTTCAACTCGCCTACGCCATCGGCGTAGCCGAGCCGGTCAGCATCCGCGTCGACACCTTCGGCACGGGTACTGTCTCTGAGCCCCGCCTCATCGAGCTGGTTCGCGAGAACTTCCAGCTAACCCCCAAGGGCATCATCGAAAGCCTCAACCTGCGCCGCCCCATCTTCAAGCAGACCGCCGCCTACGGCCACTTCGGCCGCACCGGCGACGCCTTCACCTGGGAAGCAACCGACAAAGCAGCAGCCCTGAAATCAGGAGCCGCCGCCGAACTCGCAGCCAAGTAAACTTCACCGAACCAAAAGCAAAGGGCGAGCCGCCAGGCTCGCCCTTCGTCATGGCCCTTTTACTTTCTCCATCCGGCACAGATCTCGTCATCCTCGAGCGAAGCGAAGGATCCCTGTATTCGGTCTTGTCTTTGCTGTTGCCTTTGACTTTCTTTCTGTCATTCTCTCTTGGAATCTGCTTCCCGCCCTCTGCATCTGCCTCGACTACTTCGCCGTCCCCTCAAACGTAATCCGCCGAATCACCACCGGCTTCAGCGGCCGGTTATGCTCATCCCGCGGCACCCGCGCAATCGCCGCCGCAACCTTCACCGAAGCATCATCGCACTGCCCAAAGATCGTGTAGTTCCCATCCAGCCGATGATTCGGCGCCTCGGTAATAAAGAACTCGCTCTCATTCGTATTAGGCCCCGCATTCGCATACGCCAGCCGCCCCGGCCGATCAAAATTCAACCCCGGCACAATCTCATTCTCAAAATGAAATCCAATGTCGCCGTCGCCAGATGGATCCCCCGGCAAATCCGCATTCTGAATCATGAAGTCCGGAATCACCCGCCGAAAACTAAGCCCGTCATAAAACTTCTTGCCATGCATCTCCACGTGCGTCGAAGGATTCTTCCACGCCTTCGTCCCCTCAGCGAGCCCCACAAAGTTCGCCACCCCAATCGGTGCCTCCTTATCGAACAGCCGACACGTCAGCGTACCCATTGTCGTCTCGATCACCGCAGTAGGCCCCGTAGGCTCCGGCGAAGGAATCGCCGCCATCGGCATCGGCACAGGATGCGGTGTCACCTGCGCCAACGGCACCGCCGCCGCGACTGCCGGCATCGCCTCTCCCTCCCGCACGACCGCAATATGATTAATCGCAATCGCCTCCGCCGGATGATTATCCGTGCTCAACAGCGCATGCGAGATCGCCGTCACCACCGGCAACGACGCATCATCGCACTGCCCAAACACCGTCCCGCGTCCCTCATACTCCCTGTCCGCGTGCTCCAGCACATAAAACACCGAGCTGCTCGTCAACTCCGGAGCCTTCGCTCCCGCCGCCGCCTCGCCCGGCTGCGGCTTGTACTTCGCCATCACCAACCGACCCGCCCTCTCAAATCCCAACCCACTGTTCTCCATAGGAAACGGAGGCCCCGCCGTTCCCAGCAGCCGCCCCAACCTATCTCCGCCCAGAATTCCATCCGACGTCCCAGCCAATCCCGTCCCGTCGTAGAACCCTTTGCCATGCACTATCTGATCCGTAGCAGGATCCTTCCAGTCTTTACTTCCCTCAGCCAGCCCCACAAAATTCGCCACCGTCACCGGCGCCTCCTTCTCATACAACCTGCAAGTAATTCTCCCCATCGACGTGTCGATCACCACAGTCGGCCCCGTCGGCTCCACAACCTTCGCCACCGCACTCGCCCCATGCCGAGCACCCGCATGCGTCTGTGCGAACCCCATCATCCCCACGCCCAACATCAACCACACCGCAATGCTCGCCTTCAACATGAACACTCCTCGCTATAAGCGCTGGCGCGATTGTAGCAATCCAATACCAACGCCTATTCCAGCGCGGATTCCGCTAGCCCGCCTCGTCGCATCCGTGTACTCTCCATCTACCGGGCTCGTCTAATCCCTCAGGAAACATCCGCACGTCCATCCAGGAGATTCGTTTGAACCTTCGCGGCTTCACTGCACCCATCTGGCTGATGGGCATGTCGAACCTGTCCTTCGGCTTATACGCGGGCTTCATCACACTCTCTCTGCCGCAACTACTCGCCGCGCAGCACGTACCGGAAGCGCGTATCGCCACCATCACCGCTACCGTCTTCTCCGGCGGCATTTGGGTCTTCCTGCTCGGCCCCATGCTGGACGTTCGCTTCAGCCGCCGCTTCTACGCAACCCTCTTCGCAGCACTCGCCGGAACATGCCTCACCCTCGCCCTGCTCAACCGCACCAACCTCGCACTGCTTGAAGTCCTCATGCTCATCGGCTTCGCGTCCGCGCAACTCTGCACCAACGCGCTCGGCGGCTGGCTCGCCACCATCGTTCATCATCACGACGAGAGCAAGCTCAGCTCCTGGACGTGGGCCGCATCCTTCGGCGGCAACGGCCTCATGGCCATCCTCGCCGGCGAACTCGTCCGAGCCCTCCCCATCCAGTTCGCCGCACCTCTCCTCGGCATCATCGTCTTCATTCCTACCGCCATCTTTCTCGTCATGCCATCGCCCGGGCCCGACCGCCGCCTCGCCCGCGAGAGCTTTACTAAATTTGTTAGCGAAGTCCTCGCCGTCGTTCGACGCCGCCAGGTCCTCATCGCGCTCGCGCTCTTCGCTTCACCCTGCGCCTCCTTCGCTCTCACCAACACTCTCGGCAGCATGGGGTACGACTTTCACGCCTCGGAACGCATGGTCTCGCTCGTCGGTGGCGCAGGTCTATCTCTCGCCGGAATCTTCGGCAGCCTCATATTCGTTCCCTTCGCCAAACTCCTTCCCCTGCGGCCTCTCTATCTCGCCATCGGAGCAGCCGGCGCGATCTTCACCACCAGCCTCCTGCTCCTGCACCACACCCCCGCCACCTTCGGCATCGCGATGGTCGGCGAAAACATCTTCCAGGCCCTTGCCTACACCGGCATCACCGCCATCTCCTTCGAAACCATCGGCCGCAACAATCCCCTCGCCGCCACGCAATACAGTCTCTTCAACGCGGCCTCCCTCATCCCCATCATCTACATGCAGGTCATCGACGGCCACGCCTATAGTTGGCACGGCGTCACCGGCAGTTTTCTCGCCGACGCCCTCTTCGGCCTTCTCGCCTGCGCACTCCTCGGCCTTATGCTCCGACTCCTTCGCACACCCCAGCCTCACCTCTCAGAAGTCGCGCAATAACCGCGAATCGGCCCCGATAAGGTACAGTCAGAGCAGCCCAACCGTACATTCACAGCATCTCAATAACCAGCACCCGCGTGTCTCTTTCGAGTCCCTGTCTCTTGCAAATGTTGGTGTGTCCCACCGATCTCTGTCCCCCGAAAGGCACCTTTGCTGATCCAATCCGAGTACGACATCCAATTCCATCTCCTCCAGCCCACCCCCATCGTGGCGCTGCTGCACCTCCATCCCAAGCATGACGTCCACCGCACCACCGTCCCCGGCATCGACGCCGACGATCGTCTCCACGCCGAACAGCTCGGCCCCAACAAAGAGCCCATTCAGAATGTCCCCGTCGATGAATACCTCGACTCCTTTGGCAACTGTTGCTCCCGCTTCCTCGCCCCCGCCGGCGACCTCCGCCTTCACGGCCGCAGCATCGTCACCGCCGACGACTTCCCCGAGCTCCAGGGCTTCAACCTCCCCCAAACTCCCGTTGAGCTCCTCCCCGCCGAAACCCTCCAGTTCCTCCTCGCCAGCCGCTACTGCGAAGTCGATCTCTTTGGCAGCATCGCGCACGATCTCTTCGGCCACCTCGGCACCGGCTGGGCCCTCGCCGCCACCATCCGCGACTGGGTCCACACCAAGGTAGCCTTCGATTACAAAAAGGCGCGCCCCACCATGACCGCCATGGACGTCTTTTCCGAGCGCATCGGCGTCTGCCGCGACTATCAGCACCTAGCCGTCACCCTCACCCGCTGCATGAAAATCCCCGCCCGCTACGTCACCGGGTACATCGGCGACATCCGCGTCCCCTTCTCCGGCGCGGGAGACTTCAGCGCCTGGTACCAGATCTGGCTCGACGGCCGCTGGTGGGACATGGACGCCCGCCACAACTACCCGCGCACCGGCCGCATCCTCATGGCCACCGGCCGCGACGCCGCCGACGTCGCCATCACCACCAGCTTCGGCCGCGCCGACCTAACCCACTTCTACGTAGACTCCTTCGAAATCGACCCCCACGGCAACCGCGCCGCCCTTCCCCCCAAACCCGACGCCCCCGTCCCCGCGCCCCCACCTCCAACCATCTAGCTACCCGAACTCATCACAAAAGCAAAGGCGCCAACATCCTCGCTGGCGCCTTTCGTCTTTGCACTTGCATTTGTTTTTCTGGCTGTCATTCCGAGCGCAGCGAGGAACCTGTTGTCTCCCGTTCTCGCCTTTGCTCTTAATGCCTACCGCGACGCCACCACCTTTGGCTCCTTCGCCCCGGCACTCAACACCGTCCAGGGCCCCGCCTTCATGTCATGCAATATCGGCTTCTGCCACGCAAACTCCGGATGCGCCGCGAAGAACGGCTCCGCCAGAAAATCATCGCCGCACGGATGGCCCGCCCTTCCAATAAACGTCATCTTCTCTGCCATGTCCGCGTCCATCACCTTGCCCGTCACCGCACCACTCGGAGAGAACGGAGGATTCCCCCACACCGGCTCACCAACCGACGACGTCTCCTCATGGCCACACAAGCTCCTCTTCCCTGCATCGACCTTCTTCTCATACGTATCGAAGTGGTCGGACAGATACGCCTCCGCCAGCGCCGTATCCAGCTTGCCGTAGTGCTCCTTCATAAACTCGAGCGCCCGTGTATGCCGCGCATTCATCGTGCTCTCGGGATTGTTCGGATCAAACCCCGGCGTGTCATCGCGAATCACCATCGGGTCCTGCGAAAAGTTCGCGCTCACAAAAAAACCATCCTTCTTCACCGTCAGTGGAGTATGCCGCAGCCCCAGTTCCAAATACGCAATCTCGTTCGTCTTCCGATCGCCAATCAGCCACGAGTTTGCATACCCACCGTTATTCCCCTTGCGCATAATCGCCGCATACTCCGCGATCGAGCTCGCATACTGCATTGCCTTGCGCGACCGCTGAAACTCCGGAATCCCCTTCACATCGAAACCCTTCGCCATCGGCAGCGTCGTCTCGGTAATCATCAGCCCAGCCGAGTTCACACCGAAATCGTCCTGGCTCGTAATTAATCCCGGCGACCCGTCCATCAAAAAATGAAAGCCCTTCGCCGGCACCACATCAAACGCCACCGTCCAGTTCTCGCCCTCCGCATACGACGACCAGTTGCTATGCGCAATCACGATCTTCCCGTCCTTCGTCGCCGACCCAGTAGCAATGAACGCGCTACACTTCCCCGGCGCCACAGCCTTCGCCGGATTCTTTTTCCCTTCCTTCTCATTCAGCCATGGCAGGTAATATCCCGTCAGCTCCTCATTGCCATTGATCGCCACCACGTCCCACAAATCCACCTTCGACCCCTGCGCCTTCAACCCCTCAGCAATCCCCTTCAACTCTTCTTGGTATTCCGGGTCGAGCTTCGGCCACAGCACATTCTTCCCCGCCTGCCGAAAAAACTCCCAAGGCCGCTTGTACTCATTCACCCCCTCAACCGAGTACACCTGCACGTTGTCCTCAATCTCTCGCGCCAGCAAATACCCATGCTGAAATCCAATCTCCTCCGGCGTTCCCGACAGGTGCACATACGTCCACCCACCCTCATGGAACTTATAAGAATCTCCCAACCGCGCATCAGGCGATGAAGAAGAAGACGACACGGACGCGGAGAAAGAGGAAGCACCAAACGCAGCGACCGATCCAGTCGCAAGAAGAAGCAGGGCGGTCCAACGCACAGCAAGACGCATAACGATTGCTCCTGAACTTTATAAACTTATCGATGAAGCGAGCAGAGAAATGTTTCCCGGGAATGCCTCCAAGTGTAAGCCATCCCTCCCCGCGCGCGCGCAAGCTCAACTCAATCTCTGGGGTATGCTTCCTCCATGCGCGCCGCCGCCCTCGCCGCCCTCCTCTGCTCGCTCCCGTTCACCCCCACACCCCTCGCCCAAACTCCCACCACCACTCCGTCCTTCCCCTACGACGTCGCCCGTGCCCACGAAATCAAGCCCCACCGCCGCACCATCCCGCTCCAGGGCGTGCATTCCGGCTTCAGTCAACTCACCATCAATTTGCTCGTCTCACCTGGCGGCGAAGTCCTCGATGCCAAGGCCAGCGGCAGTCCCGACGTCCTCAAATTTTGGCCACAGCTTCAGGCCGAAGTCGACCAGTGGAAATTCACCCCCTTCGAAATAGACGGCAAGCCCGTAACCGCCCGGATCGAAGAATACATCGACCTCGTCCCACCAGAACGCCTCCCCAAATCTCACATCCCTGCCCCTGCCCTCACCCAAACCTCAGACATAACCATCACCCTCCGCCGCAGCGGATGCCTCGGATCTTGCCCCGCTTACATCCTCACCGTCACAACGAAAAGCCTCTCCTTCGAGGGCCAATACTATGTCGTTGCCCTGGGAAACCACACCGCCACCATAGATCCCGACGCCGTTCGCGCCCTCACGAAAAAATTCATCGCCGCCGACTTCTATTCCATGGACAACAACTATGTCGCCGGAGTCACCGACTGCCCCACCTATCAGCTCACCCTCTCCATCGATGGCCACTCCAAGCAACTAACCGACTACGTGGGAGAGTGGGTCGGCATGCCCCAGGTCATTACCGAGCTCGAAGAAGACGTCGACACCCTCGCCAACTCCGATCGTTGGATCAAAGGCACCGACGGCCTCGTTCCCGCCCTGCAAGCCGAGCACTTCAACTTTCAGACCTACGACGCCCAGGTGATCCTCAAATCCGCTTCCGCCAACGCGGAAGTTGCAACCGTCCAGCAACTTCTCGCCGCCGGCGTTCCACTCACCCCCTTCCGCGCGCCCAAGCCCGCAAACGCCTACTCCATTCCTCCCTTCTCCAACGTCGGCTGGCTCACCGCCGCCAGCGAATCTCCTGAAGTCTTGCAAATGTTCATCGACGCCCGCGCCAGCGTGACTGACCAAAGCGATAAGGACGCGGCCCTCAGCAGCGCAGCTCGCTCAGGAAAAGTAGCGGCCGCACGCGCCCTCATCGCCTACGGCGCCAATCCCAACGCCGACCTCTCCAAGCTGCTCGTCTCCACCTCTTCCGCAGGCTTTCAATTCCAGGGGCCAAACTCCGGCAGCATTTTGCTCAACGCAGCCTCATCCGGAAAGCCCGACATGGTCCGCGAGATCCTCAAGTACCATCCCAACCTCGAGACGCGCGATGTCGAGGGCAAAACCGCTATCTTTATCGCCCGCAACTACCTCTACACCGAGGCCGACGGCGCGCGCGCCGAGTGCGTCCGTCTTCTCGCCAACGCAGGCGCCAACGTCAATGCCCGCGATCGCTACGGCAACACGCCCCTCCATGAAACTTTCCTCACCGACGTCCAGGAAGAACTGCTCAAACGAGGAGCCGACGTCAACGCCCGCAACAACAACGGCGAAACCCCCATCTTCACCACCGAAGACCCGGACGCCATCCCTCTCTTCATTAAATACGGCGCCGATCTCACCCTCCGCAACAACAAAGGCCAGACCATCTTTGAGGCCTCCTCCACCAAAGGCCCCGTCTGGCAAGCCGCCCTCCGCGCCGCCACGCAGCAACAATCCTCTCGCTGAATTCCGCCTACACTGCACAACCTAAACAAACTGTCATCCAACCTCAACCCAATCGCTCACTCCACCGAATTAACATAGAGGCAGGCGGTTTTCCCGCCAACCCAGGGACCCGCATCGATGATCTCGCGCCGCCGCTTCACCCAGCTTTCTGCCCTATCCGCCGGCGCCCTGCTCAGCAGGAATAAGCTCCTCGCCCTCCCAGCCTCCGACATCAACCTCGAGATCGCTCCCTACACCCTCGAAGCCTCACCCAAACACCACATCCGCACCCTCGCCTACAACAACCAGGTCCCCGGCCCGCTCCTCCGCATGCGCCACGGCCAACCCACCTCGGTCACCATTCGCAACAACAGTCCCGACCCCGAAATCCTCCACTGGCACGGCCTCTTCCTTCCCTCAAAAATCGACGGCGCCATGGAAGAAGGCACGCCTATGATCGCTCCCGGCGCCGAAGTCCGTTACACGCTAACGCCAGACCCGCCAGGCTTCCGCTGGTACCACACCCACATTCGCGCCGGAAACGATCTCAGCAAAGGCCTCTACAGCGGCCTCTTCGGCTCCCTCTTCATCGAGCCCGCCAGCCATCCCGGCGCTTACGACATCGAGGCCTTCCTCGATCTCCACGACTGGAGCGGCCACTTCGAATCCAGCAACGACGGCAATATGGCCCCCGCCTACGACGTCTCCACCATCAACGGCAAAATGCTCGGCTTCGGCGAGCCCCTTCGCGTCAGACACGGCCAGCGCCTCTTACTCCACGTCCTCAACTCCAGCGCCACCGACGTCCACTGGATCGCCCTCGCCGGCCACACCCTCCGCGTCATCGCGCTCGATGGCAACCCCGTCGCATCGCCGCAATCCGTCCCCATGCTTTCGCTCGCGCCCGCCGAACGCGTCTGCGTCCTCGTCGAGCTCAACAACCCCGGCGTCTGGATCCTCGGCGAAGTCCGCAAACACATCCAGTCCGCCGGCATGGGCATCGTTGTCGAGTACGCCAACGCAACCAACAAACCCACCTGGATCCAACCCGAAGAACTCGTTTGGAACTACAGCCAGTTTGCCGCACCCGCAACGCCCGACACGCCCACTACCGAACCCAAGCGCATCGACCTAGTCTTCGACGCCAAGTTCCACGGTCACGGCGCCGAAGAGCAGTGGCGCATCAACGGCAAATCCTACCCCGACACCGACCAGCCCATCCTCACCGCCGGCCAGCGCTATCGCCTCGTCATGAAAAACAACAGCATGGATGCTCACCCCATCCATCTCCATCGCCACACCTTCGAGCTTCGCCAAGTCGGGCGCAAGCCCTCAGACCTGTCGCAAGATCTCCGCGGCATCTTCAAAGACGTCGTCCTCGCTCCCCCCAACCTCACCACCGAAGTCGAGTTCACCGCCAACAATCCCGGTCTCACTCTCTTCCACTGCCACCAGCAGGACCACATGGATCGCGGCTTCATGATGGTGTTTCGCTATGCATAAGCTTTTGCCGCTGCTCCTCCTCACCCTCTGCGCTTTCGCCGCCCACGCACAGGGCAACTACGAGATCCAGGTCTACGGCGCCGACACCGTAGCTCCCAAAACCCTCATGGTCGAGCTCCACTCCAACTTCACCATCGAAGGCCAAAAGAACACCATCGACGGCGTCTACCCCACCAACCACCAGCTACACGAAACCCTCGAACTCACCCAGGGCATCAACAACTGGTCCGAGATCGGCTTCTACGTCTTCACCAGTTGGCAGGATGGCCACGGCGTCCAATGGGTAGGCGACCACATCCGCCCGCGCGTGCGCGTCCCCGACAGCTGGCACTGGCCCATCGGCGTCAGCCTCTCCACCGAGATCGGCTACCAGCGCCCCGAATACTCACCCGACACCTGGACCTGGGAGATCCGCCCCATCATCGACAAGGCTATGGGCCGGTGGTATCTAGCCTTTAACCCCGCACTCGAGCGCACCCTCCACGGCCCCGACGTCAACCAGGGCTTCGGCTTCTCCCCCGCCTTCAAAGTCAGCTACGACTTCACCCCCATCATCAGCGCCGGCTTCGAGTACTACGCCGACTACTGCAGCATCACCACGCCCTGCGCCGTCCACGACCAGCAGCAACAACTCTTCGCCGTCACCGACCTCAACGTCTCCCCCAACTGGGAGATCAACGTCGGCGTCGGCATCGGCCCCACCTCCGCCACCGACCACCTCATCGTCAAAGGCATCCTCGGCCGCCGCTTCAGCTGGGGCAAACACCCCGACGTCCAGTAGCAAAATCGACCGATCTCGCATTTATTCGCGAGTCGGTCGATTTTGCTTTTCTGTCTGTCATTCCGACCCTGAGCGAAGCCGAAGGGGAGGACCTGCTGTCTCCCGTTCTTGTTTTAATTCGCCACCGCCCCAATCGCGTCCAGCTCCTTCAGCGTCTCCGTGTCAAGCTCCAAATCCGCCGCCGCCAAATTCTCGCGCAGATGTCCCACCGACGACGTACCCGGAATCAGCAGCACATTCGGCGACCGATGCAACAGCCAAGCCAGCGCGACCTGCATCGGCGTCACCCCAAGCCGCTCCGCAATCTCGTTCAGCTCAGTCGACTGCAGCGGCGAGAAACCTCCCAGCGGAAAGTAAGGCACATACGCAATCCCCTGCTTGGCAAGGTCATCAATGAACGCATCATCGTCACGCTGCGCCAGGTTGTAGAAGTTCTGGATGCACACAATCTCCGTGATCGCCTGCGCCTCCGTCAGCTGCTTTGCAGAAACCGTACTAAGCCCAATGTGCTTCACCAGCCCCTGCTCCTTCAGCTCAACAAGCGCGGTCAACGGCTCTTCAAACGGCTTATCCTCAGGCGCAGCAAATCCCCCAAGCCGCAGATTGACCACATCCAGCGCATCCAGTCCAAGATTCCGCAGATTGTCATGCACCGCGTCGATGATCTCCTGCCGCGAGCGAGCATGCGGCCACGATCCATCGCTGCCACGCCGAGCCCCCACCTTCGTCACGATCACCAAGTCCTTCGGGTAAGGATGCAGCGCCTCCTTGATAATCTGATTCGTTACATGCGGCCCATAAAAATCGCTCGTGTCGATGTGATCCACGCCAGAAGCAACAGCTTCGCGCAGAACCGCAATCGCCTCCGGAACATCCTTCGGCGGTCCCCACACCATCTTCTGGCCATCCTTCCCCGCCAACTGCATCGCACCATATCCCAGGCGCTTCACCGTCAACGCCGTTCCTGGAAATGTAAACGTCCCGCCCAGCTTCTCATTCGTCTTCGCCATGAATCCTCCGTCAGCCCAGTGCATCAACCCTATCTGAGCCATAAAAACTAAGCTGAATCAACTTTCATATCGTTAGATGAAGCTATCTTCAGTTTCGGAGTTCGCATTTGCCCACTGCCCTCGCGCCCGCCCTAAAACCCCGCAAAACGCCCATCCAGGCCCGCTCCACGGCCAGTGTCGACGCCATTCTCCAGGCCACTCTTCAGGTTCTGGTCGCCGTCGGTAAAGAGCGCCTCACCACCACCCGCGTCGCCCTGCGCGCTGGCGTCTCCGTCGGCACGCTCTATCAATACTTCCCCAACAAGAGCGCCCTCCTCCAGGCCTGCCTCCGCCATCACATGGACCAGGTCCGCAGTGCCATCGAAAAAGTCTGCGCACAGCATCGCTCCGAAAGTCTCCTCGACATGGGCACCGTCCTCATCTTCGCTTACCTCGACGCCAAAATGCAGAGTGTCAAAGCCAGCGCCGCCCTCTACTCCGTGAGCTCCGATATCGATGGCGCTGCCATCGCCAAAGCCGCCAGCCAACGCGCCCGCCGCGCCGTCGTCGACCTCTTCGCCACCGCTCGCGAACCCCTCACCAAAGATCCCGAAGTCATCGCTACAGTCGTCCTCTCCGCCTTCAACGGCATCGCCCGCAGCCTGCTCGAATCAAAATCCCCCGAGTCCCAACTCCAGCCCCTGCGCGACGAGCTCATCGTCCTCATCCGCGCCTACCTCCGCACCTGCATCCGCTAACTCCACAACGTTCACATGAATTTCACGCCGCTCGTCCCAATCACCGTGAACACCTTGAACAGGTCCGTCATCCCCAGCAGGTGACTAATCTGTTTGCTCAAATGCATCAACTCGACGTCGCTGCCCACCGACCTCCCCGCCACATACAGCCGCACCAGGGAACCCAACCCGCGGCTATCCGTATGCTGCAGATCTGCCAGGTCGAGAACAATCCGCTTATTCGCCGGCATCAGCGCGCGGACCGTCTCGTAGAAACCATCCTCGGTCCCCGCCACCAACCGGCCATGGCACACCACCACCGCGCAGTCACCCACGCAGAACTTTATCTCGGTCGACAGAACAGGCGAAGCCGCTGAACTCTCAGCCATTGGAAGAACTCCTGGACACAACATAGACACCCTGGCCCGGAACCCCGAAATTATCGCACGCTACCTCTGCCTCTTACTTGGGCGGCGCGTTCTTCACGTACTTATCAAACCAGCGCAGCATCTCGTAAATCAGTTGTTCATTTGACTCCATCGCCGTGTACCAATGCGGCTCGTGCGGAAGAATCACCAGCCGCGCCGTCCCGCCATTCCCGCGTATCGCCTCGTACAACCTGCTCGACTGCAACGGTATCGTTCCCGGATTCGCATCCTCCCCTCCATGAACAATCAGCAGCGGCGTCTTGATCTTGTCCGCGTAAAAGAACGGCGACACCTTCATATACACATCCGGCGCCTCCCACACTGACCGCTGCTCGTTCTGAAATCCAAACGGCGTCAGCGTCTTGTTATACGACCCGCTCGTAGCAACTCCCGCACGAAACAAATCCGAGTGCGCCACCAGGTTCACCGTCATCAGCGCCCCATGGCTATGCCCTGTTACGCCAATCCGATTCGGATCCGCAACCCCCAGCCGCACTGCCTCATCGACCGCCGCCTTCGCGTCCGCAACCAACTGTTCCGTGTACGTGTCATACGCTTTCTTCGGATCGCCCACTATCGGAAACGATGCGTCATCAATAATCGCGTAGCCCGCAAGCAACAGCAGTCGGTATTGATACAGCTGCGTAAACCTCTCCTCTGACCCGGTTACCTGTCCAGCCTTCGACGGGTCCGCATAGTCCTCCGGATACGCATACAAAATCGTCGGAAGCCGCGTCCCCTCCTTGTAGTCCGGCGGCGTATACAGCGTGAACGACAAATCCAAACCGTCCGCCCGCTTGTACTTCACCAGTCGCTTCTTGATCGCGCGCACCTGCGGCGATGGATCAGGAATGTGCGTAATCTCCACCTTCGTCGAAGCAAACATCGCCTCTCCAGCCGGCGCATCCACGCGCTTCCCAAGGGTGCGCTCGTACGCATTCGGCGGATCCATCGGCGATTGTTCCCACGTCAAAAACTTCCGCGTGTCCGGCCCGGTGAACGATAGAAACCGATCGTACGAAGTCTTGTCGCTGCGGAATAGTCGCTCATACGTCAGCGTCTTCACATCGAACCGATCCAGAAATGGCCGGTCCCCATCCGGCGACGACCCAATCCCCGATAGGTAAATCCAATCCCCATCCTGCCGCATCACCTGGAACCCGTTAGGAAGCGTCATCGTAACTGGCATCCCAGGGTCCGCGTAATGTTCGTCACTGGAGAGATCCCAAATCTGCCGCGGCGTCTGCTGCGGATCATCAACATTAACGATCAACGTATGCTGCATGTGCGTGTTGTTGTCGTACTCGTGGATCAGCGCAACGCTCGGCCGCTCACTCCAATCAATCCCCGCATACCGCTGCTCGGTCTGCACAATCTCCACGGGTGCGGTCGCGAACGGCGCCTTCTGCAGCATGATCTTGTCGCGCTTCGGAACGTTTACATTCCAGTCGCCCTTGTCCAGCGCCTCCGCCCAAACCAGCGTTGCCGGATCCGTTGGCCTCCACTCAAACTCGCGCGGCCCCAGCGCCACGCCCCGAATCGGAACCCGATCCGCCAGCGGCAGCGACGCAATCGTGTGCGTCGTGATCGCTCCCCGATCCGAAATGTCCCACACCTCCACCTCGTGCGGAAAGCGATCGTACGTCGTCACATACGAGTACGGCTTGTGAATCGCCGTCACCAAAATATGCTGTCCATCCGGCGCCGCCGACACCGCGTCGTAGTTCGCAGCCTTCCCTACCTTCGTGACCGCCCCACTCCCTGCATCCACCAACGCCAGCTGCGACGCCGCGTAGTAGTCGAACAGGTCTTCATCATGCGTGTTGCCGAGCGTGTCGCGCGTCTCATACGTGCTGCTCTGCCCCTTCTGCCCGCCCGTCTCCTGGATCGACGGTCCAATCGGCGTTACCGGCTCCGGCGGAGGCCCACCCATCCCTTCCGGCACCAGCTTCACCAGCAGCGCCTTCTGATCCGGCATCCATTGCATCTCCGCCTCGAACATCGGGTTCAGTCGCACACCATCCACCCGATGCACCGCACCCGTAGCCGCGTCCCCTATCCAAAGCTCCACCGAATCGACAGCAATATTCGCAAACGCAAACTTCTTTCCATCCGCCGCCCACACCGGCTCCTGCGCACACCCTGGCTCAGGCAGCGCCACATGCACCGGCGCGCCCCCCGCAATCGTCACCAGGTCAAACGAGGTCGCACACTCCGTGATCCCATACCCGCCCGGCGTGTCATGCTTGCTGTGGTTCTTCGGCTCCACGCGCACACCGGCCAACCTCAGATACGGCGTAGCCACGCGCTCAATCGACGGATAAAGCTGCCACACCACCAGCAGCATCTTGTCCTTCGCAGGACTCACCACCGGCGACGGCGGCAACGGAGCCCGCATCACATCCAGAATGTTCTTCGGCGGCAGATCATATCCGGAAGTCTGCCCAACCGCCTGCACCACCGCACACGCAATCAACACTCCAACGGAACCCGACCTCAAGACTCGTTGCAATCGCATACGCTTCCTTTCAATCCTCTTTGGCGCCGAGCCGCAAATCTCGGCACAAGTGGTGATGCAGGCAAGATGTTGATGCTGAATTGTATAGCCGCCAAGGCCTCGCGCCATCACGAACCCCCGCCAATTTCCCAATCAAAATCCCCGGGGCTTTCGTGCACCGCCGCCCGCTCGCTTCCATGCCATCAAAACCCAACAAGCCGAAAAACAAAGGGAATCGAATCCCATTCTCATGCCACCAACGACATACAGCTCTTCCCCCTTTCCTGACACCTCTTGCAATTAAAACAATCTGTTCAAGCGCCACCCAAACGTGGTACGTTCTGGCATTCCAATAGGCGGTGGTTTATATGAAGGTCAAGCTTCTAGCATTGACTGGATGGGCCCTATCGTTCGGCCTTTCCTCGGCTCTCTCGGCGAACGCACAACGGCAACCCAAGGTTGTTTCGGAAGTCTCCGCATCAGAACCAGTCACCTTCGAGCTCTATATTCCCCTCGCAAACAAGGCAGCGCTCGAACAGCTCCTCGCCGACCAGCAGACGACGACCTCACCGCAATACCATCAGTGGCTCACGCCCGCCCAGGTCCAGGAACGCTTCGGTCCCTCCGCGAAGACAGTCGCAGCCGTCAGCCAGGAGCTCGACCGCTACGGCTTGACCGTCAAACAGATTTCGCCGCAGTTGCTTCAGGTGAGCGGCACCGCTTCTGCAGTCACCGAAGCCCTCGGTGCGCCGCTGGCTCACGGAACCACGCCCTCAGGACGCAGCATAGTCTTCACCACCCGCGCAGTCTCGCTGCCCTCCACCACGGCCGGCACAGGTGCAATGCTCACGGGACTCTCCGGCGTAGTGCGCCTGCATACGCACGCCAGGAAGGTCACCCTGCCCTCCAACCGCTACTCCCCCGAAGGCGGCTACTGGTTCGATGACCTCAAGCAGGCCTACACCTTCCCGTCCTACCAGAACTACTCAGGCAAAGGCAGCAAGATCGGCATCCTTATCCCAAGCGCCATCAACCCGCCCGACATGGCCGCCTACTTCGGCTTCGAGAACCTCGCAGTCCCAAGCATCACCGTCGAGCCAGTCCTCGGCGGCGCTCCCTTCGATCCCAACTCCGGCGCCTCTCTTGAAGCCGAACTCGACGTGCAGCAGAGCGGCGGCATGGCCCCCAACGCGAAGATCACCGTCTACAACATTCCCGATCTCTCCGACGAATCCCTCATTGCCGGCCTCGATCAGATCGTCAGCGACAACAAGGTCGACGCCGTAAACATGTCGTTTGGAGGCCCCGAGCTCGGCTACACCGCTGCCTACAACGGTGGCACCGATTTCACCTACCTCCTCAGAGCAGAAGACGAGATCATGGCCAAGGGCAACGCCATGGGCATCACCTTCGTGGCCTCAACAGGCGACCTTGGCGCGCTCTCCATTCCCTCCGCCGCCTGCTTCTACGACAATGCACCTGACCCCTGCGGCACCTTCCAGCCTTCAGTCGAGTTCCCCGCCTCCAGCCCCCACGTCACCGGCGTCGGCGGCACCAATCTCAAGACCACCTACGACGCCAACAATCCCAACGACCTCAACTCCGCCTACATCTCCGAAGAAGCCTACGCCGACTCCATCTCCGGCGACTATCAGTACGGCACCACCGCCACCGGCGCCTACTGGGGATCCGGCGGCGGCGACAGCATCCTCTTCGCCAAACCCTTCTACCAACTCCTCGTACCAACCGGCAGAAACACGCGCACCGTTCCCGACGTCGCCTTTCACATGGGTGGCTGCCCCTCAGTTCCCGCAGCGTTCACAGAAACCTGCAGCCCCGATGACAGCTACGACATCGAGGCCTTCGCCGGAGGCTTCTACGGCACCATCGGTACCAGCGCCGCCGCACCCGACTTCGTTGGCCTCACCGCGTTGAACATCGAGAAGTCGCACGGCCGCGTCGGCAATGAAAACGCCTACATCTACACGCTCTCGGCGCTGCAGTCGATTGGCCTCATCAAGCACGTCTACCACTGGGGCATCCCAGGCTTCAACGGCCTCTACAGCTCCGGCAACCAGGGCTACAACCGCGTGCTAGGCAACGGCACCCTCTACGGCAAGGACTTCCTCCTCGCCCCCGAAGTCCCCTCAGCCGGCATCCCCCAAACCCCAACCAATCCCTAAACAACTCCGCTGCACTTCGCCCGCATACGCAACACCAATGCACCACTCTCGACAGTAAGAAGACTCTCCCCTATCAAAGGTTCGGTTGCTACCTGCAAGGTCTCATCTAAACATCCGGAGACAAGATCGTCGACAACTCATACATGCAATCAGCGGAGATGAGTCGATAGTGCACCTTACGTTTGTTCGACACCAGGGATAGTGCGACCGAGTCACAAAAAACCAGATCAGCACCACACATATCCACCTCTTGATCAGGCGACAACAAACATTCCTGATAGCTGTGTTCCCGTCCGATTGAAGGAGCCAGCAGGCTTCGCGCGGTCTTCAACAGGCTCGCGCTCACCGAAGCCACCGCGATATTCGATGGCAGCTCTAGCTTCCGAATCATGGACACCTGGTCCAGCGCATTCGAGTATTGAAGTGGGAAGCACGGGCGCTTCACAGGAATGAGCCACGCAAGATCTCCCGCCATGTGACCTGGTGCCAGGACCTGGGCGCCGATGGCCAGGCCAGGCTCTCTTACCAAATCAGTAGGGGAACAACACTCGACATTCCAATCGAACTTCTCTTCCATCTCGCGCTGAATGATCTCGCGTAAGCCTGCCTCGCGCTCTACAACGAGAAGGTGGTCCGCCGGCTCAGCGAGCAGTCTTTCCCGCACGCGGTCGCGTAATGCCTGAAGCGAATAACCGAGGCTTCTCGCTCGCCGAATCGTCTCGTTGATTAAGTCGTCGATCCCGGAATCGAGCGGTTGATCCTGACTCGTCGGCGTTCTCACAAGCAGGCGACTGCCATGCTTTCGCGTCAGCCACTCGCGGCGCACCAGTTCCTGGTACGCCTTGCTCACAGTATTGTGGTGAACGTTGGCACGCCGAGCCAGTGCGCGCACGCTCGGCATCTCTTCTCCCGCACGAAGCTCGCCCGTCGTAATCAGGAAGACAATCTGCTCCGAGAGTTGATGGCGGAGCGGTACGTCGCTGTCCTGATTCAGTGAGATGTTCATGAGCTACGCGATTTTACTCCTGGACCTTCTTCGGCCTACTCCTTCAGCCACCGCCCAGGCCATGTGACACTCCAGAAAACTGTCACGCACGCCGTGGAGTTCGTACAGCCGCATGCCTATTCTCTGATCAACGAACATCGCATTCACGGAGAAAACGTCATGATCCCAACCGCAATTATCATCATCGCTACGATTCTGTTCTTCGTTGCCGAACGTACGTTCCCAGGCCGCGAACTGCCGGAGGCTCCTGGGTGGTACGCTCGCGCAGTCTTACTCAACCTGGCGCAACTGGGAGTCGTCGTGCTGGCCGGCGTTGCCTGGAACCGATGGTTCCAGGGCGTGTCGCCCTTTCACATCTCCCATGTCATGCCCGCATTTTTCCAGGGTCTGCTCAGCTGGTTCGTCGGAACATTCGTTTTCTATTGGTGGCATCGCGCGCGTCACCATTTCACTCCGCTCTGGCGCGTGTTTCATCAAGTCCATCACAGCCCGGCCCGAATCGAAATGATCACGTCGTTCTATAAACATCCGGTCGAGATCATTGCCGATTCCATCCTCGCGAGTGCGCTGATCTTCTGCCTTCTCGGTGCATCTCCCCAAGGTGCGGCCTGGTTCAATGTATTCGCGGTCCTCGGCGAGTACTTCTACCACAGCAACCTGCGCACACCTCGTTGGATTGGCTACTTCCTTCAGCGCCCCGAACATCACTCAATCCATCACCAGCTCGACGTTCACAAGTTCAACTATGGTGACATCACCTGGTGGGATCGCATCTTCGGAACATTTCGCGATACCGATGAGTTCGCCGCCTCTTGTGGTTTCCCTGAGAACCACGAGGCAAACCTCGGACGCATGATCGCGTTCCACGACAACTACTGAACCCGGGTGCCCCATCTTCGCGACGGCCTCATCGTCGCTAAGGTGGGCTCCGCTCTGCCGAAGAACCGGGTCCCGAGCGAGCGTTCTTTGCTCGCACGGGTGGTAACGCCGGAGTGAAGCCGCAGGCATAACGACCGAATCGCTCTCCCCCATGCCGCCCCCGAAACATCCGCGCGCAGCGCACCGCCCCACCACGCGAAGCCTCCCGCCGTCCGCGCAGGACCCGGGTGCCCCATCTTCGCGACGGCCTCATCGTCGCTAAGGTGGGTTCCGCTCTGCCGAAGAACCGGCCCCGAGCGAGCGTTCTTTGCTCGCACGGGTGGTAACGCCGGAGTAAAGCCGAAGGGCAGTCCTGAGCGAAGTCGAACGGACAGAATTGCTTTCCTCCCCGCCCACAACGCCAGCCAAACCATGCGAAGCCCCTCGCCGTCCGCGTAGGACCCTGTCAACCCCCCAAACACCCTCCAAACCGCCAAACCCCCTATGCCTATTGGCGATATATATTTCCAAAACCTGGCATAGTTACCCCACCCAACTTGCTACACTTGAAGTAGAGCCAAATTTCAATTCATAAGCTGCACCGGCGATAACCGGCTGCAGCTTTCACTTTTGATCCCTAACTCCAATAGAAGCAAATAGATAGCGGTAACCAGTTTAGAATGAGCCGTTTGAAACTAGCTTTCACCTGTCAACCTGCACATTCTAAAAGAGTTCACTAGGAAAAGTGAAAGCAGGGGGAGGGGGGTCCCCGGTGGGCGTTCTTGGCCCGCTGGGGTCAGAAGGGGGTCCCCGGTGGGCGTTCTTGGCCCGCTGGGGTCAGAGGGGGTCCCCGGTGGGCGTTCTTGGCCCGCTGGGGTCAGAGAGGGGTCCACGCCGTCGCCACTCGCTATCCCTCAACTTCTCCCGCAATCCTCGGAGTGCGCCCACCCACCGCCCCCATGCACGATACTGGTATGGCGACCTCAATCTTCACCCACGCAGAACTCAACCCCATGGCAAACCGCACCTCAACCCCGTCCGTCTTCGCAGGCCGCGCCTGGCAGCAAGTCCTCGCGCGCGACGCCGCCGCCGACGGCCAGTTCGTCTACGCCGTCAAATCCACCGGCGTCTTCTGCCGACCCTCCTGCCCCAGCCGCCGCCCCGAGCGCAAAAACGTCAGCTTCTTCCCCACCCCCGCGCTCGCCGAAGCCGCTGGCTTCCGCCCCTGCCTCCGCTGCGAGCCAACCCGCGTCACCCCCAAACCCGACCCCCAGGCCGAAGCCATCGCCAAGGCCGCCACCTTCCTCACCACCCACGCCGGCGAGCGCACCAAGCTCGACCAGCTCGCCGCCGCCTCCGGCCTCGGCAAATTTGCCCTCCAGCGCGGCTTCAAACGCGTCCTCGGCGTCACCCCTGGCGACTTCGCCCGCGAGCAGCGCAAAACCCGCTTCCGCGAAAAAGTCCGCACCCCTAAACTCTCCATCACCGACGCCGTCTACGAGGCCGGCTTCGGCTCCTCCTCCCGCCTCTATGAAGGCGTAGACCAAACCCTCGGCATGAGCCCCACCGCCATGAAGTCCGGCGGCGCCGGCGAGACCATCCACTACACCACCACCAACTCCCCGCTCGGCCGCCTCCTCGTCGCCACCACCGCCCGCGGCCTCTGCGCCATCATGTTTGGCGACTCTGACCCGGAACTCGCCGTCGAGCTGCGCGAACAATTCCCTCAGGCTGTCCTCAGGGTTTCCACATCCGACGCCGCCCTCACCGAAGCCGTCACGTTCGTCCTCTCACGCCTCTCCGAGCACCCTTCCGCGCAAACCCTCCCCTTCCACGTCCGCGCCACCGCCTTCCAGCAGCGCGTATGGCAGGCTCTCCTCGAAATCCCCCGCGGCGAAACCCGCACCTACTCCCAGATCGCCGAAGCCGTCGGCTCCCCCAAAGCCGTCCGCGCCGTCGGCACCGCCTGCGGCTCCAACCTCCTCGCCGTCGTCATCCCCTGCCACCGCGTCGTCGGCTCCGACGGCAAACTCACCGGCTACCGCTGGGGCACCGACCGCAAGCGCCAGCTCCTCGCTCTCGAGCAAGTCCCCGGCCGGGAACCAGCCGCCGCAACCCTGCGTACGAAACAGGGTTGAAGCATACGACTTGCATCCCGAAACCGAGCTAAGTCGGCACGTAAAATACGATAGATAGTTCGGTGTTTTAATAACGACACCAGGCGCTTCTGCGCCGAGTAGGTCTTCGATCAATGAAACTGCGTCCTGTACTTCTGGTTCTCCTGATCCTGTGCGGCTTCTACTTCCTCACCACTCGCTGGCTCCCCTCCGGCGCCATGGCTGGCCTCATGCACCACGCTCCAAACAACTTAGCGGTGGCCACCACCACCAGCTCGCCCACCCCCGACTTCTCCCTCACCGAAGCCAACGCCGCCCCAGCCTACGAACCTGAAGAGCTCCAGAACATCGCGGTCTACAAAAAAGCTCTCCCCTCGGTAGTCAATATCACTAGCACTGAGGTAGTCTGCTGCGATTTTTTCTTACGCCCCGTTCCCCAGCAAGGCCAGGGCTCCGGCTTCATCATCGATAACCAGGGCCACATCCTCACCAACTACCACGTTGTCGACCAGGCCCAGACCGTAGAAGTCACCCTCTGGAACAAGAAGAAATTCAAAGCCAACCGCATAGGCGTCGACCCCGTCCACGACATTGCCCTGCTGCAAATCACCGGCGCCGCGGACCTTCAACCGGCTACGCTCGCCGACTCCCAGCATCTTCTCGTCGGCCAACTGGTCTACGCTATCGGCAACCCGTTCGGCTTCTCCGGAACCATGACCAAGGGCATGATCTCGGCCATCCGTTCCGTCTTGCTGCCCTCCGGCAACCGCATCGAAGACGCTATCCAGACCGACGCCTCCGTAAATCCCGGAAACTCGGGCGGCCCCTTGCTCAACTCCCATGGAGACGTCGTCGGCATCACCACCATGATCGCCTCGAACCCCAACGGCGGCGCCGATCAGTCAGCCGGCATCGGTTTCGCCATTCCCATCTCCACCGCGAAGGCTGTCGTCGAAGACATCATGAAGTATGGGCATGCTCGCCGTCCTTCGCTCGATGTGGTTACCCTGCCCATCGGCCCCGATGAGGCACAGCAGATCGGCCTTCCCGCAGACTACGGCATCCTGATCATGCGTGTGCTCCCCGGCGGAGCTGCCGCGCAAGCCGGCCTGCGCGGCGGAAACCAGCCTGCCTACAAAGGCCGCACTCAAGTCATGCTGGGTGGCGATTTGATTGTCGGTTGCGATGGCCAGGAGATCACCACCCCACAGGATCTCTCCAACGCCCTCAACGCTCATCACGCCGGCGATACCGTCACGCTCACTATCTATCGCGGACAGCAGCGCATGAATGTGAAGGTCACGCTCTCCGACGCCAAAGTGGCCTCGAACGGTCAGGAAGCCTGACGCCCATACTGCCGCGAATCTAGCAACCTGTGCGGAATTTAGTGCAGGGTCTCCGGAATCACCGCATACTGCAGCAGGATCTCGAACGGAACAATCTCCAGCGTCGCTTCGTGTGTCGCTTCCAGGATCACTGGACACGCCGCGCCCGCTCGCTGCACCTCCAGCCACCGCGACGCACACACGCACCAGCGATCCCCTGGCTTCAAGCCAGGAAACCCATACTGCGGCATCGGCGTCGAGAGATCATTGCCCAACTCGGCGGACGCAGCCAGGAACTCTTCCGTCAGCAGGCAGCAAACCGTGTGCACCCCCAGATCGTCAGGGCCGGTATTGCAGCAGCCATCACGGAAAAAACCAGTCAACGGCTCTTTGCCGCAAGTCTCCAACGGCTGGCCGAGAACGTTTTTCTGAGTTGAGATCTTCGGGGTGGTATCCATAGACTCGATTGTATTCCTGCAGCGCCCGCGGCGAATTGCGGCTACTTTGCCGCCATCGCAAGCTGCTGCTGATACTCCTCGTACGGTCCCTTGTGGTCCGTAATGTGGAAGTCGTTCGGTCCGCCCTCGAAGTGCCAGATTCGCGTTCCAGCCTCTTCAATCAGATCCTGATCGTGCGTCACCAGGAATACGGTGCCCTCATACTTCTGGATCGCCTGGTTGAGCGCATTAATGCTCTCAAGATCCAGATGGTTCGTCGGCTCATCCAGCACCAGCACGTTAGGCTTCAGCAGCATGATCTTGCAGAACAGCAAACGCGCCGCCTCACCGCCCGAGAGCGCGTTGGTCATCTTCAGACCCTCTTCGCCCTTAAACAGCATCTGCCCGAGAATTCCGCGAATGTCTTCCTTCACCGCCTTTGGATCGTACTGGTGCAGCCAGTCCTGCGCAGTCATGCCCAGCTCAATCGACCCCTTATGATCTTGCGCAAAGTAGCCGATCGAAACTTCGTGCCCCCACTTCACCACACCCGAATCAATCGAGACATCCTTCTCCTCGATCCCCGGAGCGTTCGCCAGCAGCGCCTTCAACAGCGTCGTCTTACCTTGGCCGTTACGCCCGATCAACACTACCTTCTCGCCGCGCTGCACCATCGCGGAGAAGTTGTCGATCACATGCTCTGTCTTTCCATCGGGCTGCGTATAGCTCTTATTCACGTTCTCGAACTCGAGTACCGTCTTGCCTGAAGGGCGCTCCATCTTAAACGCGATGTACGGCCGCGCAATATTCGATCGCGCCAACTCGCTCGTCGCCAGCCGCTCCACTTCCTTCTTGCGCGAGTTCACTTGCGAGCTTCGCGTACCGGCCGAGAAGCGCGCAATAAAATCGTTCAGCTGCTCAATCTTTTTCTCGCGCTGCTCATTCTGGCTCTCAATGCGCGTCCGAATGCTGGTCTTTTGCAGCACCATATCGTCGTAGCCGCCGTTGTAGGTGATGATCGTCTCGTAATCGATGTCGGCAATATGCGTGCAGACGTTGTTAAGGAAATGCCGGTCATGCGAGATCACAATTACCGTACCCGTATACCGCCCAAGAAAATCCTCCAGCCAGTGAATCGACTCAAGATCCAGATAGTTCGTAGGCTCATCCAGAAGCAGCGCCTGCGGGTTGCCGAACAGCGCCTGCGCCAGCAGCACACGCACCTTCTGCCCGCCCTGCAGCTCGCTCATCTTGCGCTCGTGCAGCTCGTCCGGAATATCCAGTCCCTGCAGCAGCACCGCTGCATTGGCCTCGGCCTCGTACCCATCCTCGTCGCCAACAATTCCCTCGAGCTCGCCCAGCCGCGAACCATCCTCATCCGTCATCTCGGGCTTCTCGTAGATCAGCTCGCGCTCTTCCATCGCCGCCCACAGAGCCTTGTTCCCCATGATCACCGTATCGACCACGCGGAACGCGTCAAACTCGTACTGGTTCTGCTTCAGCACGCCCAGCTTCTTAGGGCGGACCACAGTACCCTTCTGGGCATCAATCTCGCCCGTCAACACCTTCATGAAGGTAGACTTGCCGGCACCGTTCGGACCCGTTAGACCATAGCGGCGGCCAGCCGTGAACGTCACCGAGACGTCCTCAAAAAGGAGCTTCGCGCCGTAGCGCATCGTTACATTAGACACAGAGATCATTAGTACTATTTTCTCACGGTCCCTGTCACCCTCCTACCAACCGCGAACTGCCCACCTTGCCGCTTCGCAAAAGAAAATTCATCCCCATTAGAAAATCCCTTGACAAAACATCCTCTCGAGTTTATTTAACTAATCAGTTATATAACCAAGAGGTTTTCTACAAGCTATGGATGACTCAATCAGTTCGACCTTCGCCGCTCTCGCCGATCCCACCCGGCGCGCTATTCTTGCTCGGCTGGCGCTCGGCGAGACCTCTGTCACCAAGTTAGCCGAGCCCTTCGAAATGAGTATGCCCGCTGTCTCCAAGCACCTCCGCGTGCTCGAGCGGGCCGGCCTTATTACCCGGGGCCGCGAAGCCCAATGGCGTCCCTGCAAGCTAAAGGCTGAACCCCTCCGGGAAGCCGCCGGCTGGCTCGACGAATACCGCCAGTTCTGGGAACAGAGTTTCGATCGACTCGATGAATACCTGCAAAGGCTGCAAACGGAAGCGAAACAGAAACACGCAAGTGAACCAAAGGGCACGCAATCAAATAACAAGGAGAAGGTTCATGGTCGAGACAACCAGTAACGTAACCGATACGGCAGCCGCGAATGAAATCGTGATCTCACGAGTGTTCGCCGCGCCCCGCGCAATGGTATGGGGCGCCCTCGCGGATCCCTGGCAAGTAGGACAGTGGTGGGGGCCTAAGGGCTTCACCACCACCATCCTCGAAATGGATCTTCGCGCCGGCGGCAAGTGGAGCCTCGTCATGCACGGCCCAGACGGCACCAACTACCCCAACGAGATGACCTTCACCGAAGTAGTTCCCTTCGAGCGAATTGGCCTCGAGCTCACCGGCTGCCGCGAAGGCGCTCCGCTCATCCACTTCCAACAGAGCATGACCTTCACCGACGAAGAAGGTGGAACACGCTTCACCGTCCGAATCACCTTTGCAACAGCAGAAGAGCGCGACCAGAATGTCCGCGACTACGGCTCTATCGAAGGCGGCAAGCAAATGATGGAGCGGCTCAACGCGCACCTGCACGAGCGCAGCGCCCATCCCATCGAGAAGCTCGCCGGAGCTCCGGCAGCCCACGAGCTGCGCATCACCCGCACCTTCAACGCGCCTCGCGAACTTGTATGGCGAGCATGGACCGACCCCGAGATGGCGAAGCAGTGGTCTGGCCCAAAACAGTTCCCAGCTTTTCACATGGAACTCGGCAAGAAACCCGGCGACAGCTGGCGCATCGGCCTTCGCGGCAACCGTCCCGGGACCGACATCCCCACCGAGATCTGGCAGGGCGGCATCCTCCGCGAGTTCGTTCCGCCCGAGCGCCTCGTCTACACCTACGCCTGGGAAAACCGCGCCAGCGTCGGCCTGCCCGAAGACGGTGACCCGCACGAAACCGTCATCACCGTTCGCCTCGAAGAACACGCCGGCAAAACTACCATGCACTTCCACCAGGCCTTCTTCGCCACCACCGCCGAACGCGACGGACACAACGGTGGATGGACATCCAGCTTCGAGCGCCTCGAGGAATTGGTCAACGCACAAACCGCAAAGGAGGCACAATGAGCACAGCGCCAGCCGTTTCTATGGAGATGGAGCTTACCCGTCTCTTCCGCGCCCCACGCTCCCTCGTCTGGCAAGCCTGGACCGACGTCGACAAGCTCCAGCAATGGTGGGGGCCGCGGCGCTTCACCAACCCGCGCTGCGAGATCGACCTTCGCGTTGGCGGAGCCATCCGCATCGACATGCGCGCACCCGACGGCATCGTCTTTCCAATGAGCGGCGAGTACGAGCAGATCGTCCCCATTGAGCGCCTCGTCTTCCTCACCTCCGCACTCGACGAGCAAGGCGAGCCCATCTTCACCAACCGCAACACCGTCCTCTTTCGCGAAATCGACGGCGCCACAGAAATCTCCATCCACACCCGCGTCATCGATGCCAAGGCTGCAGCCTGGCAATACCTCAAGGGCATGCGCGAAGGCTGGAGCAGCAGTCTCGACAAGCTCGAGGCATTCGTTGCCTGAGAATACGGCTCGTACGTACACTCATCGCCTCGAACTTTCGTTGAAGCGCT
>Ga0302234_10000479_pt1 | contig 30799 bp, 26 predicted proteins | sample II_Palsa_N3_2_FD_193576 | JGI IMG/M metagenome (GOLD analysis project Ga0302234, IMG submission 193576) | Peat permafrost microbial communities from Stordalen Mire near Abisko, Sweden - II_Palsa_N3_2 | ecosystem: Environmental > Terrestrial > Soil > Palsa > Peat permafrost | place: Sweden... | reverse complement strand
TTTTTCATGAAGTCGTCGGCACCGAAGCGTTGCAGATAAAATTGCTCGGTCGCCTGCGCATTGCCGCTGATCATCACGATGGGAATGTGCTGTGTACGCGGGTCATGCCGGAGGGCGCGCAGCACGTCGAAACCGTTGAGTCCAGGCATCACCACGTCGAGAAAAATCAGCGCGGGCTGCTCCCTGATGGCCATGATGATCGCGCTATGGCCATCGGTCGCCTTCAGCACTTCGTAATCGTCCTGCACCAACATCTTGCCGAGTACCGCGCAGATCGTCGGCGAATCGTCGACCACCAGAATACGTGCACCGATCGCGGCCTGCGGACGCGCACCGGAGCCTACGCTGTTGAGCAGGCGCTGGAGAAAGCTCACTTTGGCAAAGCCGGCCGCGCTCATGGGTTCATCCCTTTACATGCAAATCCACTCATGAAGAAACGGCGTAGCACCGTGGCAGTGGATGTATTGGGATAGTTCCGCAAATTTCGCTGGCAGAATGCGATGCACTGCTCAGCGTGAGTCCTTCATCCTGCGCAGATCGCGGCGCGCATGCTTGTCGGGGCGCGATGGCGGATGGTCAAAGGCTGCACCGCTCAATCGCCGCTGTTCCTTGAGCGCCTCGCGCGTGGTGCGGCTGGCGTCGGTTTCCCGATAAAGCGTCTGCGCCATGCTCGCCGGGCCACGCTTGTCGGACAGCGCCAGCACTTGCACTTCCATCCGCTCGTCACCGCGGACAATCTTCACCAGATCCCCAACGTGCAGGGCCTTGGCCGGTTTGCAGCCGAGATCATTCACGTCGATCTTGCCGCCCTCGATCGCCTGCTTGGCGAGGCTGCGCGTCTTGAAAAAGCGGGCGGCCCACAGCCAGATATCGGCACGCATTTCACCCATGCAGTTGCTCTCTCGGTCACTCATGGCGGATAGTGTTATCTCATCGACGTCATGGATGGAAGAAAACCATGGATTGGAATACCCCCGGTATTTTCATCGGCGGCCTACTCTTTATCGGTGGCTATGCGCTAGGTCGTGTCAGCAAGACTTTCGAAACGATGCGCGAGTCGCGTCTCCGATGGACGCCTGACCTCACCATCGACGATGCCGATATCGAAGCAGCCGTTCGCGCCAGGAAGAAAGTCGAAGCCATCAAGCTCTACCGCCAGCGTACCGGTGCCGACCTGAAAGAAGCCAAGCAGGCCATCGAAACGCTGGCGCAGCGGATCAATATCCGACTCTGAGGCGTGCTGCCCGCAGGCAGCATGTCGGAATTCCGCTCCTATTTCAGCAGGTCGTTCTCATCAGGCATGGCGATATCAGGGATGGCGTCATGCATCGCCTGATCTACCGGCTCCGTCACCATCGTTTCGCCGACGCGTTCACGCACGATCAGTCGTCCGCTCTTCGACAACTCCTGAAGCCGCGCAAACACCTCGCCACGGCCAAACGGCTTCTTCATGAAATCGTCAGCGCCGAAACGCTGCACGTAAAACTGCTCGGTCGCCTGCAGATTGCCGCTGATCATCACGATCGGAATATCGTGTGTCATCGGCTCACGGCGCAGCGCCCGCAGCACGGCAAAGCCGTTCATGCCCGGCATCACAATGTCGAGAAAGATCAGGTCCGGCAATTCGCTGCTGGCCAGCGCGATAGCCTCCTCGCCAGAGGTCGCCCGGATAACCACGTGTCCATCCTGGCTGAGCATCTTGTCCAGTACCGCGCAAATCGTGGGCGAGTCGTCGACCACCAACACATGTACACCTTTCGGCACACCGCTTCGAGGCTCCGCGCGTCGCTCGGTCTGGCCGCTGGCAAAGATCCGCTTGATCCGTTCGAACGTGGCCATGAAACGACACTCCCCTGAGTATCCGGTCAGTCTCGGCGCAGCCGTGCCAACACGCAAGCGTCGCCAACGCGTCTAGCTGCCCAGCATCCAGTTGCCCAGCGGTATGGTGGCCAGCGACAACACGATCCCGACGCTGAGGATGGTATTGGCCAGCGCCGGATCGAGATCATATTCGTCGGCAAGAATCGCCGCGGAAATCATTGGTGCCATTGCCGCCTGCAACACGCCGATCGTCAGCACCAGCCCGTGCACGCCAGCCAGCCGGCCGATCGCCAGACACAGCAATGGCGCCAGCAAAAGCTTCCAGCCCAAACCTGCGCTCACCGCGCCGAGCTCGTGCTTACCCAGACGAAACTTGAACTGCAAGCCGACGGAAAACAGCGCCAGCGGCGTCAACGTGGCACCCAGCGGAACGAGCACGCTGTCCAAGCCCGCAGGCCAGCCGCCCAGGCGACCGACCACGATACCGATCACCAGCGAGACGAAAGCGGGAAAGGTCAGGATGCGCTTGACGATCGTCCCCGGCTGCGGCGTGCGTCCGGCGTAGATCGACGCGACTATCACGCCTGCCGATGCCAGCAGCGGAAAGCAGCCCAGCTGATCAGCCACCACGGCCAGCGTCAAACCCTCCCTGCCGTGCAGCGCCTGCATCAGCGGGTAGCCCATGAACGAGGTATTGCCCAGCCCGCAGACCAGGATCAGCGCACCGATGCGTCCCCTCGACCAGCCCAGTCGAGGCCCCAGCAAGCCAAATACCAGCCACACACCGAAAAACGTGATCCACATGGTCGCGACCAGAAACCACAGCTGCGGGTCGAATGTGACTTTGGGTATCAGCTCCAGCACCAGCGCCGGCAGCGCTACGTTGATCACCCACCAGTTGATGCCCGGCACGATGCCGGCGGGCGGCTTTGCGAAGCGCGCGACAAGTACGCCAAGCACAAGGCAGACGAACAGCAGCAGCAAGGCACTCATTAGGATCTCGCTTGGCAGCGACAATAGCGGCCATTAGACGCGATGCCGCAGCCAGCCGGAAGCATCCTCCGCAACGTTCGGGGATAATCCCCCAGCCAACCACGATTCGCGCGACCCGCGCTCACTGCCAATGCCTGATACGACCCACCGCGTGCACGGCCTGGCCGATGACAGCGTGATGCCCGACTGGCCAGCGCTGTGCACGGACGAGATCATCGAGCTGCTGCAGCGCTATCCGTCACTGGGTACGCCCCTGCATATTCGCTGGCATAGCCCGCGTCCGCTGTCGGCAGCGGCACTGGTCGACACCACGGCAGGCACGATCTTCGTCAAACGCCACCATCGGCGCGTGCGCTCGGTCGTCACGCTGACCGAGGAACATCGCTTCATCGCGCATCTGCGCACCGGCAACATGCCGTTACCTGAGGTGTTTGTGGGTTTGGACGGCCAAACGGCCGCAGCAATAGGCGACTGGGTCTACGAAGTACACGCCACCGCCGACGGCATCGACCTTTATCGCGATGCCGTATCGTGGTCACCGTTGAGTGAACGCGGGCACGCGCTGGCCGCCGGTCGCATGCTGGCCATCCTGCACGATGCCGCCGCCGGATACGACGCGGACCAGCGCCACACGCACATTCTGGTCGCCCGCAGTGAACTGATTGCCGCTACCGATCCCATCACCACGCTGCGACTGCAATTGCCCAATCGGCAGGGCCTCGCCGACTACCTTCGCCAACGTGACTGGCCGGCCGAGCTGCAGCGCATGCTGGCGCCGTGGCATCCGACGCTGTCGACGCGACTGGTGCGGCAACCCTCGCTATGGACGCACAACGACTGGCATGTGTCCAACCTGTGCTGGAGTGGGGCTGGCCACAACGCCTGTGTCACTGCGGTGCTCGACTTCGGGCTGGCCTCGCGCACGTTCGCCCTGTTCGACCTAGCCACCGCGATCGAGCGCAATGCGATCGCTTGGCTGGCGCTTGAAGGCGGAGGCGACGCCGTGCACGCGGACATGGCGCTGGCGCTGATCGACGGTTACCGTCAAGTGCGCCGACTGACCGCCGACGATATCCATCTGCTGGCCGATCTTTTACCGCTGGTGCACCTCGATTTCGCGTTGTCCGAAGTGGAATATTTTCACGCCGTCACCGGCTCGCGCGCCAATGCGGACATCGCCTACGACACTTTTCTGCTCGGCCACACCGCATGGTTCGGTACGCCGCCGGGACAGGCGTTATTGCAGGCCATTCGCGACCAGGCCTGACGCATGACTCACATTTCGTGATTCAATAGCTGTCTTGAAGCGGGGGTGCCCGGCGTTTGCCGGGCTGAGAGAGTCCCTTGGAACCTGATCCGGTTAGTACCGGCGTAGGGAGCTTGCTGAGTCGTTGGCGTCCATCCGGGCGCATAGCTGGCCGTCGCTTCGTGTGTATACCCACGAGACGATGATCAATGACGCTTATCCGTACCCCTCTTATGTTCGCTCTGCTGTCAGTCCTGACGCTCGCCAACGCGTCCATCGCATTGGGCGATGACACCGTGCCGAACGAATCGCAAGCCACGCCGCTGGCGACGATCAAGGTCAAGGCCAAAGCTGACAAGGGGTACCGTGCCGAGAGCTCGCAAGTCGACACCTTTGGTAGCTTCGGTAACGCGCCGCTGCACGATACGCCGGCCGCGGTCACGGTGATTACCCGCGACCAGCTCGACGACCGCCAGCCGCGCACGCTCAGCGAGATCGCCCACTCCGATGCGGCACTCGGCGACAACTACGCGCCGGTCGGTTACTACCAGGACATTTCCATCCGCGGCTTTCCGCTCGACCTAGCCACCGGCTTCCGTCTCAATGACATGACGATTACCGCCGAGCAGCTGACCCCACTGGAAGACAAGCAGCAGGTGGAAATCCTGAAGGGACTGGCCGGTCTTGAAGCTGGTGTGGTGGCGCCCGGCGGCCTGGTCAATTACGTCAGCAAGCGGCCTGTCGACGTGCACACCGTCACCGTCGGTACCGATTCGCATGGCTCGCGCTACACCGCGGTGGATGTCGGCGGCTGGCTCACGCCAACGTTCGGCGTGCGAGTGAATGCGGCGCACGAAGACATGCACTCTTATGTCGACCATACCAACGGCCGGCGCAGCTTCATCTCGCTGGCGGCGGATTGGAAGATCAGTTCCAACGCCACCTTGCAACTGGATACCGACTACCAGACCAGCAGCCAACGTTCGGTTTCCGGTTACCAGCTACTCGGCGGTACCACACTGCCGCCGCATCCGAGCAGCACGCAGCTGCTGGGTTACGAACCGTGGCAGCAGCCGGTGGGCATCCACGCCAGCAACACCACGCTGCGCTTCAATTACCGCTTCAGCGACAACTGGAGCGCACAGCTTTCCGGCAGCCACAGTCACAGCGTGATCGATGACAACGTGGCTTACGCGTACGGCTGTTTTTATGCCGCTGCCTGCGCGAGCGGCGCCCCCCCCGGCTATTTCTTCGCGCCCAACGGTGACTACGACATCTACGACTACCGCAGCCCCGACGACACGCGTGAGAACGACGAAGCGCGCGCCGTGCTCAAGGGCAGTTTCGACATCGGCAGCGTAAGCAACGAGGTCAGTCTGGGCACCAGCGCCTTCCGTCGTACGCTCGATCAGCGCCCGTATGTTTACGACTATGTCGGCACGGCCAATATCAGCGAGTTCAACCCGCCCTACTACGCGATGTCGCCCGACGAGCCCGGTCCGTCCGCGCGCACGCTGACCAGCTGGCAGCATTCGGTGTTCGGGCTCGATCGCATGCACTTTGGCGAACAGTGGCAGGTTCTTCTGGGCGGCCGCTTCGTGCACCTGCAGGAGCGCGCCTACGATCCCTACGGTGTGCTTCAGCGCGATACGCGCCTGAGCAAGGTGCTGCCGCAGGCCGCCGTGATGTGGCAGCCAACGACACCGCTGACCATCTACGTGAGCTATAGCGAAAACCTGTCGCTGGGTGCCCAGGCGCCGTACTGGACCTCCAACGGCAACGCCGTGCTGCCGCCGCTGCTGTCGCGCCAAGTCGAAGCGGGCGTGAAGTACGCCTGGAGTGATGCCTTGGATCTCACCGCCGCGCTCTACCGCATCCGCCAGCCGTACCAGTTCGCGCAACCCAGCGATACCGCCGCCGGCTTCACCTTCGTGCAGGAGGGCATCGAAGAGCACACCGGGCTGGAGCTCAACGCTGACGGTCGCCTCACCGACAATCTGCGCCTCACGGCCAGCTTCAACTTTATCCAGGCCGAGGCGCATGACACAGGCACGCCTGCGTACGAAGGCCATCAGGTGGTCAACGTGCCACGCGCGCGTTCGGCCGTCTATCTGGATTACCGCTTGCCGTTCGCCAACAACCTCAGTGTGCTCGGTGGCTGGCGCTACGCCAGCGCCAATCCCGCGACACCCAACGGCCTCGTCAACGTGCCGGCGTATAACGTGTTCGATGCCGGCCTGCGCTATACCACCACGCTGGACGGCCATGCGCTAACTTGGCGGCTGAATATCGACAACCTGTTCAACCATTTCTACTGGCGCGATACCGGCACCTCTGGCGGCGACAGCTTCCTGTTTCCGGGTGCGCCGCGACTGGCGCGGCTCTCCGCGACCCTGGCATTTTGAGGCTGCCTTGATGGAAATGTCCTGGATCGAACTCTTTGGCGCACTGCTCAGCGCGTGGGCTGTATGGCTCACTGCGCAGCGGCGGCCGTGGTGCTGGCCGATCGGCTTGATTTCGGTGGCGGTTTACGTGGGGATCTTTGCCGAGGCGAAGCTGTACTCCGACGCGCTGCTGCAGGTCGCTTTCGCCGTGCTGATCGTCTACGGCTGGTTGCGCTGGCTACGCAATCTCGATGACGACGGCCGCGTGCAGGTCGCTCCGCTGCCAACCAGAGAGGCCACCGCGCATATCGCACTCGGCGTTATCGGATCACTGATGCTTGGCTTCGCCATGCACCGCTGGACCGATGCCGCACTCCCCTGGCTTGACGCCACCTTGACCGCCTTCAGCCTCGTCGCACAATGGTGGCAGGCGCGACGCCATATCGCCGCATGGTGGCTGTGGATCGTGGTGGATGTGATCTACGTGGGCGAATACGTCTACAAACACTTGCTGATTACCTCGGTGCTGTACGCCGGGTTCATCGTGCTGGCAGCGATCGGCGTGCGCAGCTGGCGGCAAGCCGGTCGGGCGCATGCGTTGAATTCAAAAGCAGCGGCGGCCTGACATCGTGGCAACCACGAGTCATCTGTGAAACTGATTTGTCAGATGGATCAATGGTGAGGCGATCGGCTTTCATCATGTGATCGAGAAATGTGCTGCCGAGAATTATTTATTCCGACAGCAGCACGTAGTCACCGTCATTGCCGTAACGCTTGATCTGTTTACCGACCTTGGCGCAAAGCGCCTCACCGCAGCGGGTCAGCGCACCGGTCTGCGTGGCATGCAAGACATCCTGATCGAACTGGGCAATCTTGATCTCGCGCATGCTGTCCCACACGACGAAACCTGCGCCACCGACGGCGAACAGCGCACCGATAAACAGCGCGAGCAAGCCCTTCCACACCAGTGCATGCTGCACGATAGACAAGCCTTTGCGCTGCTCGTCCATCGCCTGCGCCGCCCACTGCGCAGCCCGCGTGCTCGACTGCAGCTGCTTGTCGAATTCGCCAACGGCTTTCGATGCACCTTGCAGAACGGCCTGATGGACGTGCTCTCCGATAAGCCGTGTGACCTCTTCGACAAATTGTTCGCTATTGCCATCCAGTCGACGCAACCCTTCGTCCAGGGCCTCGGTACTGGCCTCGACCCGTTGCACCGCTTGTTCGCTTCTGTCATCCAGCCAGCTGGTGATGGTCGCCATTTGCAGCAGTTGCTGCTTTAGCTCGTCAATATCTATGGCTTCCATGGTCCACTCTTGAGAAAGTCTAAAAATCCGGCCTCACGTTCTGGCCTAGCGCCTCGCCTGACATGATTCATCGTCAACGTCTTGGTTGCCCCGCATTTTGGGTAGGCGGCGTCGGCTCCCGCTGTGGCTGGGGCTCAGCAGATTGTTGAGCCTGCTGCCGTTGCGAAGCTTGCGCTTGCGCACCTTGTTCCCGAGCAGCCAAAGCCGGATTGGAGGAATTGCTGAGCACGGCTTGCGCCATGTTCATGTCATTGCTGCTGGCTGCTCTAGACAAAGTATTAAGAACGGAATCGGTTGACTCTCTGGAGGTACCTTGACGTGGCGCCTGATCATTGCGAGCGTTGGTTGCCTCGGGCCTCGATGCATTGCCCATTTCCTGTGGCGGCTTGGAATTGTGCGTTATTGACCCAGTAAACGCATACTTACTACTCAAAGCCGGATTCACCGGATCGGGACGTTCTTGGTTGACGTAGGCTCGCGAGCCCGGAGTAGTATCTTTCCGATCGATTGGCCCAGTCCAGTGCCGATACATACTCCCGGTGTTGTTTGCCTTGTACAACGTCCAGACCATCGAAGAACCACCGGCGTCCATCGAGTTATGCCTGTACGTATCCTCTCGCGCAGGCTCCTTGATGTTACTAATAAACGGTTTGTCGCTCAGGCTGTTCAGATAGTCGACGCCGAAATTTCCCGCACGAGCCGAAGCACCGTTGAGGGCATAACTGCCGCCGACGTCCGAATGTGAACCGGGCATCATCAAGCCGACTAAACGACTCTGTGGCCCTGTTCCCTCTACATGTTCTTTAGGCGCGGGGTCACCTGGCTTAACCGCTGGAATGATGGGATCGCCTTTGAACAAGTTACGCTTTTCGTCGCCCGCATAAAGCTGGATACCCGAAATGACCGAAGACGGTAGATGGCGATCCAGCCTCTCTGTTGTACCGGTGGCTACAGGATCGAAAAGCACAACTGTCTGAGCCGTTTGACCATACGGTTTGGGAGGCACTAGGTACGCGCCGTCGGCTTTTACATCAGTAACATTCATGTTCCTGATACCGCGCTCATGTACCAAGCGGGTAAATAGCGCGGCCTCTTCTGCACCACGACTGAACCCTACACTGGAGACCGCGATTTCACACTTTGGATGTTCACTTTTCCACACTGTCGCCTGCGTGCAAAACTTGTCATACATCCTCTCTGCTCGCTCTTGCGTCGTCGAGCCTCTCATGCTGTCCCTAGTCGCAGAAACCGATGCCCCAACGGCGCGATCTTCGTGTCCGAGCGGCAATGCATTGCCTTGAGTCCCCGGGCCGCGGAGGTAACCAACCGCCACATTGCCGTTTGTCGCTCCGCTGGTGCGGCTAGCCTCAATCTCCTTGCGGATGTGCGCAACATTGGTCTGATTCTTCACAGGGTCGTTGTCGGCATCGTTACCCGTTCCATCAAAAGCCGCAACAAACAACCTGCTGCCCGGCCGCTCGGCAGTTGGTTCAACCAGTGACACCAACTTTGGCGTTTGAAAATCTGATAGCGTCGTTCGAGCCTGCGTATAAAGATGCATATCTTTATCGGTAAGCTGATAGACGCGATTACCTTCACTCATCGTCCGCAGTTCTTCGCTCGGGTTTCCGCCCCCGCTCTCGCCTTCGCTTCCGTTCCCTCTGCGCATACCGCCCATATTCTTTGCTCCTGATTAGAAAGTGTGGCTCCAGGCCAGAATCAGATCATTGCGGAATTTGCTGTATTCATTTCCCGGCACGCGCTCGGTTTTGGTGGGAATGAAAGCCTTCATATAAACATTGATGGTGTGATCGTTCACCTCCAGAAACACCCCTGGATCGTTCTCCAAAGAGTTTTGCAGGACTTCCGAATCGGGCACGCTATAAAGGACTCGTTCGCCCTGGAAGATCGCGCCAATATCCACCTTGGCTTCGTGCTCAACGCCGTCAAGCGACGCCCAGCTCACTTCTGCAGGAGCAGGAAAATTACGAACGCTCATATAGGAAGCTTCACCCCAGCGGTCTTTGTAATCAGCGGAGGGAGGGGGCGGCGACGGATGATCCTCTGCGTTCGAGGGGCTGAGGTTTGACTCGTCGTAAATCACTCTGCAGCGAATCGTGTTGTAGCAATACACCTCAAAGTCATGCACATTGAATCGCAGAGAAGATGCGCTGGACATCAACTCGTGCGTGGTGTCGGCGTCTGTAGAGGGGATAGTCATGGCGGCTCGGCATCCTGTCGTGGATAGGGGAAAAACCAGCAAAGGCGAGGATATGGATCAATTGGTCGAGCCGTTTCCACCGACACCCGTTCTTTTTATCGACCGGTTTTGATCCTAGGGCCCTGAAGCTGATGACACAATATCAATGCCGACAATTCGGCTTATCTTGATACTACAAGGTAGCTGATGGCAGGCGCTTCTGCTGCGGTAGATCGTCAAAAGTGCGGGCCACAGTCACATCTTCTGTCATAAGTTTTTCAAATGCATTGCGGCCGCCGCATGCGGCGTGCGAAGGAACCCCGTTGAAATCGCAACGACGATCTGACCAATCTGCCATTCCCGCATAGGAGAAAAATCACGCCGCATTCGCGAGTCAGCCAGGATCTACGCCTCGATCTCACCGACACAATCATCGACGCCAAGACGCGTAAAAATCTTACCTGGCAGCAACTGGCTGAAGGCACCGGCCTGAGTCTCGCTTACGTCACTGCCGCCCTGCTCGGACAGCATCCGTTACCGAGCGATGCAGCGAAACTGGTCGCGCAACGGCTCGATCTCGATCAAGACGACATCACGCTGCTACAAACAATACCCATGCGCGGCAGCATTCCAGGCGGCATTCCTACGGACCCGACCATTTATCGTTTCTATGAAATGGTGCAGGTATACGGCACCACCTTGCGCGCTTTGGTGCACGAGCAATTTGGCGACGGCATCATCAGCGCCATCAACTTCAAGATAGATATCAAGAAAGTCGAAGACCCCGATGGTGGCTCACGCGCAGTCATTACTCTCGACGGCAAGTTCCTGCCGTACAACCCGTTCTGATATGAGCAAGCTGAAAGCACGTATCAGAATATATCCCGCACCAAACATTGGCACGGGCATAAAGCTATCTAATCAAATCTGAAGCCATGAATCGATGGCAATGACCCTGATATTCGTCAAGGTCTCGCCACCATCGAAGTATCAAAGGTCACGGCAAGAACGATCCTCGACCATGAACATCGGACTTTAAGAGTCATTTGTTCGCAATCAAGAATCGCTCCTGCCTTCCCTGGTTACGCCGCCACGCGCCGTCCCTCGACACGCGCATCCAGTGCCTTCCAGTCGACCACCAGCTCACAGCCGCGCGTCGACGCGTTCCGCGACCATTCGCGCAACATTTCCAAACACGCCTGATCGACATGCAAAAGGCGATCGAGCACCAGTGTCAGCCGCGTGTTGTTGGGCACACGCTCCAAGGTACGGGCCATGCTTGGCACCTTGAGAAACGTCGCCGAGCCTTCCAGATGCAGCGATGCCTCACCTGGCGTGGCATGGTCCTGCAGGCCGATTTTCAGCTTGGACGACAGCAGCGCCAGGCGGAACAGCGACAGACCGAAGCCTATGATCACGCCTGCCAGCAAGTCGGTGGCGACAATCGCGATCGTGGTAGCCAGGTAGATTGCCGCGGTGCCCTTGCCGTAAGTAGCGAGGTCCTTCACTTGCCCCAGATTCACCATTTTCACACCGGTATACACCAGAATGCCGGCCAGACACGACACCGGCGTCATGCGCAGCAGCCACGGCAGCAGCATCGCCAGCACCAGCAACCAGGCACCGTGCATAATCGTCGCGCCACGCGTGGCGGAACCGGCCTGTACGTTCGCCGCACTGCGCACGATCACGCCGGTCATTGGCAGCGCGCCGAAAAAACCACACAGCATGTTGCCGATGCCCTGCGCCGTAAGCTCGCGGTCGTAGCGGGTGCGTTCGCCGTTATGCATGCGATCAACCGCTGCAGCCGACAGCAGCGTTTCCGCGCTCGCAATAAACGCGAACGTGACCGCGGCAATCAGCAGGGTGGGATCGAACACATCCGCCAAGCCCGTCCACGTCGGAAACGTAATCGCCGAGAACAAATTCGACGGCACGTCGACCTTTTTCACGGCAATGCCCGCCATCTGTACAACACCTGTCACGGCAACCACGGCCAGCAAGGCGCCCGGGACAAACTTCAGCTTGGTCGGCCGCAGCTTTTCCCACGCCAGCATGATCACGATGGTCGCCACGCCAACGGCCAGCGCTGCCTTACCGGTACCACCAGCGAAGGCATCCATCAGTGCACCCGGCAACGCGGCAAAGTTCTGCAGACCCTTCGCCGCCGGGCTGGCATCGAGCATCACGTGCGCCTGGGAAGCGATGATAAGAATGCCGATACCCGACAACATGCCAGCGACCACCGCAGGCGAAGTCATGCGAAACCAGATGCCGACGCGGCACAGTCCTGCCGCCACCTGGATCAAGCCCGCCAACAAAATCACCGGACCCAACGCCGCAACACCATGCGTGCGCACCAGTTCGAACACCAGCACCGCCAGACCTGCTGCCGGGCCACTGACCTGCAATGGCGAACCGGAGATAAAGCCAACCACCAGACCTCCAACAATGCCGGTAATCAGACCGGCGGCGGGCGGCATACCCGAGGCAATGGCGATGCCCATGCACAGCGGCAACGCCACCAGGAACACCACGACCGATCCCAACAGGTCGCGGCCAAACAGACCTTGCGAAAAGTAGTTTTTCATCGGGGCACCTTACGCGGCCGTGGCAACAAGCGAGGCAAAGCGAGTCCTCGGCGACGCCTCGGGCATGGCAGAGCCCGATAGCGGCACATCGACAAACTTGCCCTTGGTACCATCGAACACGCGCAGCTTGGCGTCAGGAATTTCGAAGATCCATCCGTGGATAGTCAAACTGCCTTTGGCCATGCCGACGGCCACCGCTGGCAACGTGCGCAAATGCTCAAGCTGAGCGACCACGTTCTCCTCGGTGAGGCAACGCAAGTAATCTTCCCCGTGCAAATGCGCACATTTCTCGGCAGTGACATGCTGCGCCACATCCGCATGCTTGAGCCAGGTTTCCACCGATGGCATGCCTTCGAGTTTTTCGGGATGTTGCAAGGCTTTCATCGCGCCGCAATCCGAGTGTCCGCAGATCACGATGTGCTGCACCTTGAGCACCTTCACGGCGTACTCCACCGCAGCGACCACGCCGCTGACGTGCTGCGCATACGGCGGCACGATGTTGCCGATGTTGCGATAGACGAACAACTCACCCGGCTGCGCCGAAAACATCATCTCGGGCATCACCCGCGAATCGGCGCAGGTAATGAACATCGTGTGTGGACTCTGGCCGTTGGCCAGGCGCTCGAATACCTCGCGCTGCTCGGGAAAAACTTCACGGCGAAAACGGGCAAAACCATCAATCATGCGTTCCATGGGATATCTCCGGAAATAGGTGGCCACGCCGCGAAAGCGGCGAAGCGAAAACAGATGCCCGTCTGCGCCGATGGCGCTTCGAAGGGCTGAAAGGAAGAGAAAGGCCGCGTCCGGACAGACGGCGGCAGGCATGGCGCCTAGACGATCGGTGGACGCAGCTCGGACGTGGCGTGCCACTGCAGCGGGGCTGCATGTGCCGTCGTCGGACGGGACTTTGGAGGTAGTGCCTGCGGCACCGTCAAAGCATCCGGGACATCAAGCGTGTCATTGGGGCCGTTATCCTCCGCCGACACGGTGTCATCAAGCGCGGAGGTATCGAGATCGCCATTGACGGTATCGACAACCGCAGCTACCGAGTGCACAGAGGTGAGACTCGCATGCGTCGCTGCCGCCGTACCCAACAGTCCGGCAAACAGCACCAACGCGATCAACGCGCGGAGCAAAGGACGGCTATGGATGAAGGCAGAAAGCATGCATCTAAAACTACGCAAATTGAATCACGCTGACAAGTGGTGCAGTGCAAAATGATTATCGATCTTCAGCTTGGCTTCTTTTGGACGTCCGGACATCGCGCCACTACTGCGTTTCCAAGGAAAACGAAATAGCCGTCTGATTCAGTTAGCGGCAATTTTTGCAATGGCTCTCGATGGTGATCGAACCATCATCAAGTTTAGAGATCGAACGAACGCCATGCTTCAATAACTGGCGTTCGTTCGGTTCAGGAGCAGCAAAACGGACACTTGTCAGTTCCAGCGGCCGTTACTGCCACCCACACTGAAACGTCCAGCGCCAAGCAGCGCGATGGCAACGGCGGTGCCCAAGTACATGCCCTGCAATTCCAGCGCCCAGCCGCCTGTATTAGCCAGCGAGATCAACTGACTCACATGCACCAGTGCGAGCGCGACAACCATGTTGATGGCGATGATCACCGCACCCAATCGCGCCAGCAGACCCAGGATGAGCAGCACCGGCGCAACAACCTCGCCGATATAGACGCCGTAGGCGATGAACGATGGCAGGCCAGCCTGGGCCACGACGCCAAGCACATAGCCCGGACCGTGGATCAATTTTGAAACACCATGAAACAAGATCAAGACACCCAGCACAACGCGAAGCACCAACTTGCCCAGATCAGTGGAACCTTGCATGGAAATCTCCTGAGTCCATCGGCATGGACCGTCGGCGATGACGGCGTGGATGACAATACAACCTGGCGACGCCAATCTCCACGCGCAAACCGTGCCCAACATGGCTACTTTGCGCTAATAAATGGCCATCTGAAACGGAGCAGGTAGAGGCGCCGAAATCTGACTTCGGCATGCTCGAAACCAGAACAGCACGAACACGAGCCAGTCATCGTGGCGCCGCCAGGGAAAGCTATGGGGTGATTCAAAAGCAACCGTAATGCGGTATTTTCCACCTCAACGTTTTCATTACGTGGCGTTGGCGCACAATGCACGTGACTATGGAAATTCTGACCCGGGAAAATCGCCTTCTGTGCGTCCTCATTCTGCTGCTGGGCGCTGCGGGATCTGCTGGCGCGCAAGACATCTACAAGTGCACCAAGAATGGGCAGGTCGCTTACACCGACCGACCCTGCCCTGGCGGTAAAGGCGAGTTGCTCCACCAGGCCGACGACAGCGAAATCATTGACCAGTATCTCGACCTGGGTCAGGACGATGTCGCCAAACGCTATGCGGTTTCGCACAATATCGATTCGCTCTATAAACAGCGCCTCGAAGCTCGCAAGCAGCGGATGGAAGCCAAGGCCCAGCAGCAGGCTGACGAAGCCGCCCTGGAAAGACAGCGCGAAGAAGCCGACCGACAGCAGGCACTGATCGATGCCGCAGCCAGCCGCAGCCGGCTGCAAGGTGAGAACGATGCGCTGCGCCAGCAAAACGCCGAGTACCTTGATCAACTGTCCCAGCCGGTCAACAACAATGGGGGGCCGTACTACAACGCTGGCCCTGGCTACTGGGGCGGCGGCCCGCCTTACGGTGGTGGTCACGGCCCCGGCCCAGTTGGCCCGCCCACGCCAGCACCACCGCCCGTCTTCCACCCGTGCGTGCCAATTGCGGGCGGCACAGTGAAGTGTTGAGGGCTGGTAGCTGACTCCCATCACCCTTTACGGAAATTCGATTGCCACTGGTTCGATTGCAGCTGGCGCGAAACTGGCTTGCGCATTTATAGCCCAGGCGATTCGGCTACCACTGAAAACATGACAACCGATAACGCCATGCTGATTATTTGATCGAATAAATGTATCGTCAGTTCGATGCTGACCGGAACCTGGCGGCAACGCCTGAAAGTCAGTGCCATAGCGATCTTTGATCACTTCCAGTGAACGCCAAGCACGAGGCCGCCATGCAATCTCCACGCAGATCGCGAACCATTCCAAGCATTACTGGCATCGTTTTTATCCTGATAGGTTTGGCGCTCGGCGGCGGTGGCGCCTGGCTCATTGCCCTGGGCGGTTCGCCTTTCTATGCCATTGCCGGTCTCGGCATCCTGCTCACCGGCATCCTGCTGCTGGCGGGGCGACGGTCGGCATTGTGGGTCTACGCCATCGTCGTGATCGGCACCCTGGCCTGGTCGATCAGCGACATCGGCTTCGACTGGTGGCCACTGGCAGCTCGCGTCGACATCATCTTTCCGCTGGGCCTGTGGCTGCTGACGCCCTGGATCACCCGCAATCTGGGTCGCGATGATAGTCCGACCACCAGGACTCCGACGTGGCCGTTGTGGATTGCGGCCATCCTCAGCGTCGTCGTATTGGCCATCGGTCTGGGCTCGAACTATCACGATATCAACGGCAACATCGCGGCATCCGTTGCGGGCGCCGTTGCAGGATCGCTTTCGCCGAATGACGACGCTCAGCCGGACGAAGACTGGCGCGATTACGGCCGGACCCAATTCGGTCAACGCTATTCGCCGCTGGCCCAGATCACTCCGGCCAACGTCAAGCATCTGAAAGTGGCGTGGACCTTCCGCACCGGCGACCTGCCTGGCAAGAACGACCCGGTGGAAACCACGTTCGAGGTCACCCCGATCAAGGTGCACGACACGCTCTACCTTTGCTCGCAACATCAGCGCCTGTTCGCGCTCGATGCGAAGACCGGCACGCTGCGCTGGTCCTACGACCCCAAGGTGCAGGACAACCCGACCTTTCAGCATCTGACCTGTCGCGGCGTGTCGTATCACGAAACCGTGGCCGGCGCGCTCAACGCCGATGGCACGCCGGCGCCGACCGACTGCCCGCGCACGATCTTCCTGCCGGTCAACGATGGCCGGATGATTGCGCTCAACGCCGATAGCGGCAAACTGTGCGACAGCTTCGGTGACCACGGCACGCTGAGCCTGGAAGAAGGCATGGGCGAGCACACACCGGGCTTCTACGAGCCGACCTCGCCGCCGATCGTCAGTGACAAGATCCTGGTCGTCGCGGGCGCGGTCATCGACAACTATTCCACACGCGAGCCGTCCGGCGTCATTCGTGGTTTCGACATCCATACCGGCAAGCTGGTCTGGGCCTGGGATTCGGGCGCGCAGGATGAGAATGCCCTGCCCTCGGCGACGCACACCTACACCAACAACTCGCCCAATTCCTGGATGACGGCGTCCTACGATCCGAAGCTCGGCCTGGTCTACATGCCGATGGGTGTGCAGACGCCGGATATCTGGGCCGGCAACCGCACGCCGTTGGCCGAACGTTATTCGAGCGCGCTGGTTGCGCTGGACATCAACACCGGCAAGCGCGTCTGGTCGTACCAGACCGTGCACCACGATCTGTGGGACATGGATCTACCCTCCCAGCCGACCCTGGTCGACCTGCCGACAGCCAACGGTGTAGTTCCCGCCGTGATGCAACCGGCCAAGACCGGCAATCTGTTCGTGCTGGATCGCCGCACCGGCCAACCCATCGTGCCGGCCCCCGAGCGCCCAGTACCCCAAGGGGCTGCTCCCGGCGATCGTACGTCGCCGACCCAGCCGTTCTCCGAATTGACCTTCCGGCCCGAAGCAAAGCTGACCGGTGCCGATATGTGGGGCGCCACGATCTTCGACCAGCTGGCGTGCCGTATCACCTTCCACCGGCTGCGCTATGAAGGCACCTTCACTCCACCCTCGCTGCAGGGCACGCTGGTCTTCCCCGGCAACCTCGGCATGTTCGAATGGGGCGGTATAGCGGTGGATCCGGTCAGGCAGATTGCCATCGCCAATCCGATGGCAGTTCCCTTCGTATCGACCCTGATACCGCGCGGCCCGAACAATCCGGCAGCACCGAACAACGCGCATCCGTCCGGCACCGAAAACGGCGTCCAGCCGATGTATGGCACACCGTATGGCGTCGATCTGCATGCCTTGCTCTCACCGATCGGCATTCCTTGCATGCGGCCACCATGGGGCTACATGGCCGGCATTGACCTGAAGACCAAGAAGATCGTCTGGATGCACAAGAACGGCACCATCCGCGACAGCTCGCCCATCCCGATTCCGTTCAAGCTGGGCGTACCGACCCTGGGCGGCCCGATGACCACGGCCGGTGGCGTCGCCTTCCTCACCTCGACGCTGGACTATTACATTCGTGCGTATGACGTCAGCACCGGCGAACAGCTGTGGCAGGATCGTCTTCCCGCCGGCGGCCAGTCGACGCCGATGAGCTATGCCGTCGATGGTCAGCAATACGTGATTACTGCCGCGGGTGGTCACGGCTCCTTCGGCACCAAGCTTGGCGACTATGTTATCGCCTACAAGTTGTCGAACTGACCTGCCGCGGATATCGCCGCGCATAGGGGGCCCCATGCTGATCGTCATCAGCTACGGGCCTCCTATGGATGGGTGATTCGCGACGGGCTTGAGTCAGCGACGACTGCAAAGTGCTTATTTGGAAGCATGCATCCTGCTTGCTGATTTGCTGGTGCCCTGGCGGCGAGCCAGCATGATGCGCGGTAGATTGACCTCGATCCACTCGCCCAGCCCACTGACATGCTCGGCAACCTCTCGACCTAACGGCGTCAGCGTGTACTCGACGTGGGGCGGCATCACCGGCAATGACTTGCGCTGAAGAAATCCGTCCCCTTCGAGCAATTGCAGAGTCTGCGACAGCATCTTCTCGCTGACTCCGCCGACTTTTCGTCGTAGTTCGCTGAAGCGATGCATGCCGTCGAGCAACACCAGCAGCACCAGCACGCCCCATCGACTGGTGACATGCATCAGCACCTTGCGAGACGGGCAATCCGTTGAAAGCAGTTCGCCTTGCCGCAGTCGTGACGCCAGCGGCTTCACGTTCTCGGAAAGTTTCTCTCGTGCGCTCATGAATACTTACCTTTATGTCAGTACTTACTAAACGTAAGTGTAAAGGTTAACGTGCTCTCACATTCAAACAGAGAGACATCCCCATGATCGTCATCACCGGCGCCACCGGCCAACTTGGCCGACTCGTTATCGACAACCTGCTCAAATCCGTGCCCGCGGCCCAAATCGTTGCCGCCGTACGCAACCCCGACAAGGCGGCTGATCTTGCTGCGTCGGGCCTGCAGGTTCGCAAAGCCGATTACGATGAGCCGTCCACTCTGGATAGCGCTTTCCACGGAGCAACCAAGGTATTGCTGATCTCTTCCAACGATCTTGGCAAGCGGATAACCCAGCATCAAGCCGTGGTGGATGCCGCCAAACGCGCGAAGGTACAGCTCATTGCCTATACCAGCCTCCTGCACGCCGATTCATCGCCCTTGGCACTGGCTGACGAGCATCGCCAGACCGAAGTCAGCATTCTCGCTTCTGGCCTACCCTACGCATTGCTGCGCAACGGTTGGTATACGGAGAACTACGCCCTCGCCATTCCGGCAGCGCTCGCCCACAACGCGCTGATCGGATCTTCCGGCGAAGGCCGTATCTCGTCCGCATCGCGGGACGACTACGCCGCCGCTGCTGCCGCCGTTCTCACGAGCAACCTTCAAGGCAACCACATTTATGAGCTGGCCGGAGACGCCAGCTATACGCTGGCGGAGTTCGCCGCCGAGATCAGCAAACAGTCGAAAAAGCTCGTGTCGTACGTGAACATGCCGGAGCTCGATTACAAGGCTGCGCTGGTCGCCGCTGGCATGCCGGAACACATGGCCGGAGTGCTCGCCGATTCGGGCATCGGCGCCAGCGCTGGCGGCCTCTTCGACGACAGCAAACAGTTGAGCAAGCTCATCGGACGTCCCACCACACCGATGAAAGAAACCGTTGCATGGGCACTGGCAAAGCAGGCCGGATAAATAATCGGGTAACTGGGACAAAGCCCGTTAATGACAGGTTTCACAACGCACGAAATGGGGCTGCGTGCCTTTTGGTGTAAAGCGCACGCTGACCTCTCTTGTCACTCAAAACGGAACGTGTGGCCCCGGCGCCGTAACGAGATTGAATGCCACACCTTCGGCCTTCGCCTCTGTCACGCTGACCCAGAAGATTTTTTCCGGCGGTGTCGAGCGCCGCTCCCACTGCAGGTGGGGCGAGAAGCCGGCATGATCCAGCGCGGCGACGCTGCGGACCTCAAGCTTCTGCTTGGCTGCCTCATTGAGTGCAGGATCGAATTCATGGGACAGACTGTTCTGGTGCAGGCCGAGGTGTGAACCCGGCGCCATCTCGCGCTGAGGCACGGTGGCCCAAAGCAGCACACAGGCGCTGGCGCAGTAATTGACGACCTCCAGCGGAAGATGCGCGGCGGTGATCACCTCAGCCGTGCGGAACGCATCGTTGACCAGGCCACCCTGGCTTCGAATAAGGATCTTCAATGCATCAGGATGGGCCTTGATCACCATATCCAGATCGTTGGTGAGGTGTGGGCCAATGGCGCCCTTGATGACAATGTCGTGGGAATTTTCATTGAAGGAAACCAGCGCGTTGTCCTGCCGTAACCGATAGGCAAGCAACGACGCGCTCACTTTCGCCAAGCTGACGCCGATCACGGCAGCCAGCACAATCACGAGGCTGCCGAGGACAAACATGAGTCCGGGCGATTGGGCACGACGACGAATTCGCCAGCTGCCAATGCTGATGATGGCCAGTGCCAGCGCGATCAGCGTGCATTCCAACATCCACAGTACGTGTGGTTGCTGCGCTCCCAACGGCAATATGCGAAAACTCCAGGCAGGCACGGCGATGATCACAGCCGAGCCGACCAGTAACAGTCCGGCGAGGATAGCCGGCCACTGTCGGGAGGCCCGACGATGGCCCGGCCAACGTCGTCCCAGCGACTGCCAGCGCGACTCGCCCGAGCACCATGACACGACATCGGCACCGAGTTCGCCGGTGTCATAGCGACGGCGAACCTCCGCCTCCTCGAAAGGACCCAGCGTCTGGCCGTGCTGGCGCAGATGCATCATCTGACTGGCGATACTCATCACCGCACCTTGATATAGATGATGGCGCCTGCCCAGATGATCAGGCCTATGGCAAAGAGTGCTGTAGCCACGCCACCTGGCGGCCGATGCGTCACCACCCATGCACGATGAACATCCCAGCTTGCCTGACGTTCGTTGACCAGGGTGCGGTAGCCAACGATCTGGGTAATCAGCGCGACGATCGGAATCCCCAGACCTACGCCCTTAAGAAATACTTCGAGCTCGCGCGTCAACGCATGCATGACACCGATGGGCTTGCCATCGTGTCGTGTGATGCGCACACCGAACAGCCATTTACCGGCCGTGGTACCCGTCAGGCCTAGCAACAACGCCTGCACAGGAATCACTATCACGAACGTCATGATGCTCGAGAACAGCGGGTTACGCATCAGTCCATCGACGCCGGTCACGCGGTGCAAGGTCGCTGGATCGATGGCTTCGAGCACGAAGCCGACGATCATCCACAGAGCAAGGCCGACAACCAGCGTATCGACATAGCGGGCGAAATATCGACTCCACGGCGAGGGACCAAGATCCTGCCAGCCATCGTCTTCGACTGCGAGATCTGGCGGGCGCACACCGGCGGGCACGTCAATGGATCCATTAGGTGCGCGCCAGTCAACGCTGGCGTACTCGGGCAGCGGTGGAGGAGTGGAGCACCTGAGGCCCGCCTCGGTGAACGACGCCCAAGCCGGCATGCCTTCTCGCCATACCAGTGCCTCGGCATCGAACATACCGTTGGCGAACATGCGCTCAACCGCGTCGCGGTCGTATGGGCCTCTGGGTTGACCGTCCACGCCCACATACCATGCCTCTTCCATCCGCTCCTCCATTGAGGGGATCCTGGGCTGACGCAGCATGCCGGAACGCTTCCCCCCGGCGGCATTCCGGAGTTGATGCTAGCGCAATCGCAGGTACGTTTTGGTGCCGGCGCATCGACAACGAAAAAGTCAGCAATCACCCAGTGACGTCAGCCCAGCAGAAATCTGCTGGGCTGACGTGCCAACCGGATTATTGGAAGCGCTTGCCTCCGTGAGCGGGAATGAACTGCGTGTCGACGGCTTCGGCAAGCTGGTCTGGTGGCAGCAGGCCCTGGGCAATGAGAAAGTCGTTGAACTGTTTCAGGTTGAAGTTGTTGCCGAGTTCGATCTGCGTGTGTGCACGCAGTTCCAGCAAGCGCGAGTAGCCGTAGAAGTAAGCGGTGGCCTGACCCGGCGAGCGGAAGGTGAAGCGGTCGAGTTCTTCGCGGGCAAACGCCTCGGACAGACCCACGTCGTTGACCAGAATGTCGTGCGCACGATCATGTGTGATCAGGCCGAGATTGAGCATCGGATCGAGGAACGCACGCGCCGCACGCAGCAGGCGCAGTTGCAGCGCGATCATCTGCCCGCCCTTTGGTTCGTACGGCATCATCATGTATTCGGAATACAGCGCCCAACCCTCGACGTTGACGCTGTTGAAGGCGAACAGCGATCGCGCGAGCGAAACACCATGCTCCACCATCGCCGAGAACTGCAGCTCGTGCCCCGGCCGCCCTTCGTGCGCGGTGAGCGTCCATGCGCAAGCCTTGCAGGTGAAGTCGTCGTAAGCCTGGTTGTCGCCCTTGCCGTTCGGCGGATTGCCGAGCGGCAACACGAAGGCGCCACGTTCGCCGTGGTTGTTGATCAGCGGCGGCGGGTCCATGTGCGGCGCCGGCTCCGCCGCACTCTCTGCTTCCGAAGCCACGCGCATGATCATCTCGCGGTTGGGCAATGAGACGATGCCCTGCTGGCGGATGATGTCCTGGATCTTGCCGATCACCTGGTGGTAATACGGCTCGATCGAATCGCGATCGAGCTGCTGCTTCTTCAGGCCCTTGATCACGTCGCGGTAGTCGGTGGCATTGATGTTCTCGGCCTTCGCCACGTCCGGCGCCATCATCTGCATCTGCGCCTGGGTTTCCATGAACTCCAGTTCGGCCTTCTTGATCAAGTCCTGCGGACTGATGTCGAGGCCGACCTGCTTGAGATTGTTGGCGTACACCGCCGGCGGCAGGCGGAAGTCGGTACGAGCATGCGGTAACACGGTGGACTTGACCCATGCGTCGTAGTCGTTCAGCTGCTTCTGCATGGCATCCAGTGCGGGACCGGCGCCGTCGATCTTGTACTTGGCGTACAGCTTGCGGATACCGTCGACATAGCGTGTGGTATTGGCCAGATTCTGTTCGACCTCGACCTTGTACGGGCCAATCAGCTTCGGATTGTCCAGCTTCGCCTGGAACAGCGCCTGAGCTTCCTTGGTTACCGGTGTGCAGCCGGCGGTCATGCCGACATAGCACTTCAGGCGCTTGAGCGCGGATGGTCGGCGCGCGGCGGCGACCTGATCCTGCAGCAGGGTGAACTCGCCTTGGAAAACGGTCTGGCCGACGTCGGTGTAAGGCAGCAGATACTGCTCGTTGAGCTTGCTGTCCTCGATGTTGCGATCGGCCGCCTTGATCATGATCTGCAGATCCTGACGCACATCCGCATCGGTTTCCGTCGCCAGATTTTTCTGCAGTTCGTCACGCGCTGCCGTCATCGCGGCACGCGAGCGTTCGCCCACGTTCGGCTTGAGATCGATCGCTTTGTCGTCGTAGCCTGGAAAACCGAACTGCGAGGCAAACTCGGGATTGAAGTCGGCCAGTACTTTCAGCAACGGCTGGGCGTCGGCATCGCTCCTGGCCACCCAGGCCGGTGTGGCTTGAGCGGCGGAAGTGGATGAACTGACGGGCGCAGCCTGTGCGGCGACAGCGCCACTGATGGCCAACGCGATACCTGCAATCAATGGTTTCAACATGGATATAACTCCCCGGTGGATAACCGAGGGTAGACCGTGTGGCGCAATGTCGGATATGCCGAAGGTCATGCAGGGTGCCATCCGGCCCGGCGCTTTCGGCTAACAGAAAGCACAACGCGCAAGGCCTTGTGGGCGGTGCGCGGCGCCCTGCATCGCGGATTCCTGCATGTCATCCGCCTGCCGCTTCATGAGGATTACTTCACGAAGGTTTCTTCGCGACGGCAGCATCCAACTGCTCGATCGTTGCCGATGATGGCGGCTCGCTTGACTGCAGCTGCCTGGCTACGGCGGCGGCTTCGCGCAACACCCGTAGCATGTTCCCGCCGGCCACCTTGCTGAGTTCCTCGTCAGTCCAGCCGCGTCGTGCAAGCTCCTCGAGCAGAGCCGGATACTTGTCAACGCCTTCCAGGCCTTGCGGCGTGTCGGGAATGCCGTCGAAATCGGAACCGATACCGACGCAGTCGATCCCCGCTACCTGGCGTACGTGTTCGATGTGATCGGCGACCATCGCCAGCGTGACGACGGGCTTGGGATGCTGGCGGTCCCATTCGGCCAGCGCCGCCTTCGCTCGCTCGGGCTGACCGATGTAGAGGCCGGCGTAAGGTGGTGCGTTGAAGCGGGTCTGCTCGGCAGCGCGATCAGCTTCCCAGCGATTGCGAGCAGTCGACACATAGGACGGCGCAAAGGTCACCATGACGATGCCATGGTTGCGCGCCACCATCTTCAACACATCGTCCGGCACGTCGCGTGGGTGATCGTCCAGTGCACGTGCACCGGAGTGCGAAAACATCACGGGCGCGACCGAGGTAGTCAGGGCAGCGCGCATCGTATCCGGGGATACATGGCTAAGATCGACCAGCATGCCGAGGCGGTTCATCTCATGCACTACCGCGCGTCCGAACGGCGTCAGCCCATGATGCTTCGGCGCATCCGTCGCGGAATCGGCCCAATCGTTGTCCAGCGTGTGGGTCAGCGTCATGTAGCGCGCACCGACGGCGTACATCTGGCGCAGCATCGGCAGCGAATCGTCGATCTGGTGACCGCCCTCGATGCCGATCAGCGATGCCACGCGGCCGGCCTTGAACGCCTGCATGATGTCGTCCGCCGAATAGGCCATCTGCAGATCCTTCGGATAGCGGCCCACCATGGTGTGCACGATATCGATCTGCTCGAGCGTCATCTTCACCGCCGCAGGGCCGGTGACCGTCGGCGGAATCCACACCGACCAGAACTGCGCACCGAGATGACCTTTGTGCAGGCGCGGGATGTCCGTCATCAACGGCGTCTGCATTTCACCGTCTTCCGGCTTCAGCGGAAGGTTCGCCGTACTGACGCTGAGGTCCACGCCAGCAGCATTGCCGAAACGATCGCGAATTTCCCACGCCAGATCGTTGTGGCCATCGATCAACGGCGTCGTGGCGAGCACGCGATCGACGCGCGCAATCAAAGCGGCATCGTCGGGTCGGGCCGCCATCGCCAGCGACGTGCACAACGTGGCCAGGATCGTGGCCAGGCCGACAATGGCCTGGGTCGAGCGTCTGCTGATCGTCATGTCTTTTCTCTCCATGTTGTTCCGGATGCGCAAAAGGGCTGCTCCCGGCAACGCAGAACTACTGAAACGCGAATCCCACCAGCAACGACGCATCACTTGCCAGCGAACAACGCCTGCAGCTGCGGATAAGGCATCGAGCCTTCGGCCAACGATTCCGAGCGACCTGTGTCGAGGAAATCCCTTGCCAATCTCTCCGCCTGCCCCCAGAGCATCTGTGATATGCCCGAGCCTGCGCTCAGGCGTCGCACGCCCAGCTTGCCCAGCTCATCCGCCGATGCCAGACCAGGGTACGCCATGAGATTGATCGGCAGGCCGACGCCTTCCACGATGGCGATGATCTCGGGCGCATCGCGTAGCCCCGGAACGAACAGGCCATCGGCACCCGCCGCACGATAAGTCGCGCCTCGCGACAGCACTTCGTCGACGCGCTTCGATGCCTCGACCAGGTTCGCCAGGAAAACATCCGTGCGGGCATTGACGAAAATATCCAAACCCGACTTCGACGCGGCATTCTTGATCGCTTCGATCTTCGCCGCGAGTTTGCCTGGCGCGTCCCGCCCGTCCTCGATGTTGATGCCGGCGACGCCCGCATCGAGCAACCGCCTGATGGTTTCGCCCACGACGTTTGCATCGTCCGAGTAGCCGTTCTCCATGTCGACCGACAACGGCACGCTCAGCACTCGCGCCATGCTGGTGGCGGCGCTGATCGCTACGTCGGCAAGCATCTTGCCACCATCGGGATAGCCTAGCGCCCACGCCACGCCCGCGCTGGTGGTGGCAATGGCCAATGCACCGAGGCTTTCGAACAGTCTGGCGCTACCGGCATCCCAGGCATTGGGGAGCCGCAGCGGTTCGGGGCCGCCATGCAACCGGCGGAAGGTGGCTGTTTGCTGGGACATAACGATCTCCATCGAATCCGTCGTGAGTGTCATTCGCAGAATAGCGTCGGGTCCAGGCCGCCGCGCCGAACAAGGATGCCTGCGCCTGCGATGTTGTCAACTTGCAGAATCAGTCGTTATGCAGACCGTGCCGTGCGGCCGCCTTCGGAAAGGTGCAGTGTGGGGAGAACACCGAAAATCGGCGCGACATCACTCACCCTGGGACCTTATGGTTATGCCATGGTTATGCCTGGATCGTGTCTACAGAGAATCGACAGGCGGCAAAAATGGCGCTGCAAAGACACCATCACATTTAGATACGTGCCAGCGAATACAGCCACCTGGCCTCTATTCTGGTGAGCAGTACCGGCATACCGGACGTCTCGTTCCATAAGGCACCGCACTGCTTGCATCGCATGAGATAGGTTGGGCCGGCGGGATTCGTCGCCAGCCGATCAAAGCGATCGTAGGGTGCGTGATAACCGGACTGGCAGTCGCTACAAAGCATCGTCGAACTTCAAACGGGTGAATAAAAACAGCGGCAACGAATGATCCCACATGTCGGCTTGGTGCCTGTGGAATATGACGCTCGATACCGGCGACTTGCTGTATCGATGGCAACGACAAGAACGGCGGATTCACTATTACGAACCACTGAAAAATCGATTGTTGATCAGAACCCGCAAAGTGAAATTCCCGGCTTCCAAAGCGAGCGAATCAGACCGGACACGCTCCCGTATCCGTCAATGGCGATGTATCGGCGCGCGTCAATGGCGCCAGCGTCACACGGTTACGGCCATCGGTCTTGCTTCGGTACAACGCGTTGTCGGCGCGGCCGATCGCATCGTCCAGATCTTCCCCCGTGGCCAGTATGGCGACGCCCATCGAGAGGGTGAAGGCAATCGTTTCGCCCGCGTGATCGATCAGCATATCGGCGATACCCGCACGTACACGCTCGGCGAAATCCACCGCATCGTCGGGCTCGGTGTTCGGTAGCAGGAAAAGAAACTCCTCACCGCCCCAGCGCGCGATGATGTCCTGCGTCCGGCATGCTTCGCGGAACAGTCGACTAGCCCGCGTCAGGACCAGATCACCCGCCTCGTGACCGTGGCCATCGTTGATCTGCTTGAAATCGTCAATATCGGCGAGCACCAGTGACAGCGTCTCGCTGGCATGTCGCGCCCGCGCGATTTCCGGCAAGGCCAGGTCCATCAGATGTCGCCGGTTGGACAATCCAGTCAGCGCGTCACGGGTCGCCAGTTCGCGCAGCTTGCGCTCGCTCTTGCGCACCAGGCCGTAGTAGAAGCGCGCCGTATAACTGGCCATCGCGAAGAAAATGGAAACGTTGAACACGTTGAGAATCTGCAGCGCCGACTCGCCCAGTGGGGCCAGCGCACCGACAGCATGAGCAGCGGCATGCAGGCCGAGATAGGAAAAGAACAGAACGATCAACGGCGCCATCACCCTGCGCCAGCCGCCGCTGACCACGATGGCGGGAATGAACATAAGCAAGTAGTAGTGAAAACCGCTGTCCCAACCCACCAGCATGGTGCCGATCGCGGCATGCGCGACTACCTCCGTCCATATCAGCAACAGCGCGGGGGAATTTCGGCGTCGCACCAGCAGCCCGTAGGCCGCGGCATACATGCCAATACTGACCACGTTGAGCCACGCCAAGAGTGGCGAATCCACAGCCAGAAAAAACACCAGGAAAGCCACATCAACGCAGGCTGCCAGTATCGTCACGCGGCGAGTCATCACCCAGAAGGCCGAATGCGTGCTGATCAGGCGCTGATCGCCGGATGAAGCACCCACTGCCGACAGCGGCACACCAGGGGAAACCGTATCGGATGCAGCCTTGCGTGTTGCGGACATGCCGAGCAGGCACCTATGTTCGAACTTGACGATGGCAGGAATACGGCTTGAACGCCTATGCGTCCGCAGTGTTGCACCACCGTATCGGTATGGCCAGCTAGACGCCAACGAGGCCCGATGCTGCGTGATAGCGGCATCACAGTCGATCACCCTTGCGTGGGTTGCGCCATGCGCTGAGCGGCAGCGGCATTCCCCGTGCAGGGTTCAGCAGCAATACGCCACGGCGCATCGCATCTTCTTGCTGCGAGCGAAGCAGTGCTGACCTGTCTCGGAATGTTCATATCCGGATGATTGAATGGCCCCCGAGCCGTGCGCGCTCCCGACGTGGCTTGCCGTAACCACGGAGGAGATTCACTGAATTTCGCTGCGGCCGCCCTGTCCGGCTAGCCCTGTCTCGTTGCACCTATCAACAGGAGTTCTCCTATGTTCCGCCCTCAACTATTCCGCAAGACGCTGCTGTGCGCTTCGATCGCCTCAGTGGGGTTGGCATTCGCAGTCTCGGCGCAGGTGACTTCGCCTGCGGATCAAACGCTTTCCCCAGACCACGGGATTAACTGGCCATGGCCTGGGCGTACGACTCCCCAGGACGCCGTACGGACCGCCACACCGATCAAGCACTTGGTGGTCATCTTTGGCGAGAACCGTTCCTTCGATCATTATTTCGGCACCTACCCGGTAGCCCAGAATCCGCCTGGTGAGCCGGTGTTCACCGCAAAGCGGTCGACGCCTGCCGTCGAGGGCCTGACACCTGCCCTGTTGACGCATAACCCGAACGCACTCAATCCGGTCAACGGCGTCAACGCAGTCAATCCGTTCCGGCTGGATCGCACGCAGGCCAACACCGAAGGCCAGAACCATTCCTATACGCCGGAACAGCTGGCCTACGATAACGGTGCAGCCGATCGGTTCCCCGCCTACACCGGCAACAACACGGTCAGCAGCACCGGTACCTTTGGCACCAACGGTCTAGTCATGGCCTACTTCGATGGCAACACCGTGACCGCGATGTGGAACTACGCCCAGCACTTTGCGCTTAACGACAATGCCTATACCGACACCTTTGGACCCTCGACACCAGGCGCGCTCGAAGTGGTATCTGGCACTACCAACGGCGCCCAGGCCATCGTCGGCTCGGCGTCGACCGTTCCCGATACCCAGGGCGGCTTGACCCTGATCGGCGACACCGACCCGGCCTACGACAGCTGTTCCTCGACGTCCAGCACGGCCCGGATGACCTCGAAGAACATTGGCGATCTGTTGAACGCCAACAATTTGACCTGGGGCGGCTTCATGGGCGGCTTCGACCTGACCGCCACCAACAGCAACGGAACGACGGGCTGCGCACGTAGCACCTATTCCAGCGTGCTGGCTGCGACCAAGACCGACTACACCCCCCATCACAACTGGTTCCAGTACTACGCATCCACGGCGAACGCATCTCACGCACGCCCGAGCTCAATCAGCAAGATTGGCTATACCGACCCGAAAGACAGCAGCGCAACGCCAGTTCACCACGAATACGACGTGAACGATTTCTTCAGCGCCGTGTCCGCCGGAAACTTCCCCTCGGTGAGCTATCTGAAAGCGCCCGCAGTGGATGATGCGCATCCAGGCAATTCGGATCCTCTGGATGAACAGGAATTCGTCGTCAAGGTCATCAACTTCCTGGAGCACCAGCCCGACTGGAAGGATACGGCGGTCATCATCACTTACGACGATTCCGATGGCTGGTACGACCATCGTTATGCGTCACCCACCACGGCCTCGTTCGATTCAACCACGCCGGAAGGTTCAGTCACGGGCGCCGATCAGCTCAATGGCTCAGGCAAATGCACCGGTCCCAATGCCAAGCCGGGCATCGGCGTGCATGGTGGCGTCGTCAATGGCCGCTGCGGCCCCGGCACGCGCGTTCCGTTCCTGGTTATCTCGCCCTATGCACGCGTCAATTACGTCGACGATACCCGCATCACGCAATCCTCGGTGGTGCGCTTTATCGAAGACAACTGGCTCGGCGGTCAGCGTATCGGCCAGGGTTCGAACGACGCGACAGCCGGTAGCATCATGGGCATGTTCGACTTCCGCCGTAACCCGTTCGATCTGGCACGACCGCTCTTCCTGGACCCTAACCAGGGCACTGTAATCGCCAAGCACACCGATCCCCGCTGGCCGTAAAGCACCACCTTCAGGCAACGCCGTGTAAGCCCTAACGGAATCACCCGTGCCCAGACGTTCCACTGGGCACGGGTGATTTCTCTACGTATGGCCTCACCTGCATGTCGCGATCCCGCTGTAATGAGGGGATCCACGATGATTTATTCTCGCCAATCCCATTGAAGCTACCGGATTCTGCTCTTGCCGTCCGACGCCCGATCATCCCAACGCCCTGCATCGCGCAACCACGCCCATCGGCTGAAAGCCGCTTTCTGTCTGGCTCTCGTTTCCAGTTGCGTGCTCGCTTATGGACTGGTCAATCGTGCCGATGCGCAAACAGGTAAAGGAACCGCTGGGTCGGATGGCGTCAACCCTCATCCTGTCCAGCTCAACCTGCCTCCAGTACAGCCGCTGAGTGCGGTCGCGCAACTGGGCAAGCTGCTGTTTTTTGATGCATCACTATCAGGCTCGGGGCAGCAATCCTGCGCGTCCTGCCACAGCCCCAAGTACGCCTACAATCCGCCGAACAAACTTACCGTCCAGCCGGGTGGCGCGGATCTGAAAAGCTTCGGCTACCGGCCGCCGCCCTCGCTGGCCTATCTGTACCGACAACAACCGTTCGGCATCGGGCCGGATACCAGTCCGGACGATGTAACCATCAATCTCAACGCCGTAGCGGCCTCGGCCAGCGGTGACCCCAGGGCACAGAAATCCGCTGGTACCACGCAACCGATAGCCATGGTGCCGCAAGGCGGATTGTTCTGGGACGGTCGTGCCGACTCGCTGCAGCGGCAGGCCTTTTTCCCCGCACTTGATCCAGCCGAAATGGCCAACGTCAGCGTGGCCGGGATCGCCGGAAAATTGACCACCGCCGATTACCGCCAGCGATTTATCCAACTGTTCGGTCCG